>Ga0209091_10004855_pt1 | contig 10364 bp, 8 predicted proteins | sample ArcticOcean_MG_C_6_FD_187438 | JGI IMG/M metagenome (GOLD analysis project Ga0209091, IMG submission 187438) | Marine microbial communities from western Arctic Ocean - ArcticOcean_MG_CB8_128 (SPAdes) (version 2) | ecosystem: Environmental > Aquatic > Marine > Oceanic | place: Arctic Ocean... | reverse complement strand
TCTGGCCATAACTTATCTAAAAAATATAGCTCTGTATACGCTAATTGCCATAACATAAAATTACTCAATCTTTTTTGACCGCCTGTTCTAATTAAAATATCTGGATCAGGCATACCATTTGTGTATAAATTCTTATTTATTGTTTGCTCAGATAATTTTTTTTTATTTTTTTTTATTTTAAGAAATGAATTTGAGATCTCATCTCTAGAACCATAATTTAATGCTAAATTTACTATTAATTTTTTATTTTTCTTAGTTTGATTAACTGTTTCAAGTAAAATTTTTTTTAAATTTATAGGCAGTTTTTTTTTGTTACCAATAATGTTTATTTTTATGTTATTTTTTATTACATTTGATATTTCTTTTTTAAAATATGAAATTACTAAATTAAATAGATATTTTATTTCTGATTTCGGACGCTTCCAATTTTCGGTAGAAAATACATAGAATGTTACAATGGGGATTTTTAATTTTAACGCGAGCTTCACTACTTTATTTACGGTTTTTACTCCCTCTAAATGTCCAAAATTCCTATCTTTGTTTCTTTTTTTTCCCCACCTTCCATTACCATCCATAATAAAGGCAACGTGGTTGAGATTATTCATATTTGAAGTATTTCTTTTTCTTTTTCTTCTAAAATTTTATCAATATTTGAAACATTTTCATCAGTGATTTTTTGTATATTTTTTTCAAATGACGTATTTTCATCTTCACTAATTTTTTTATCTTTAAGTAATTTTTTAGTTTCTTCGTTAGCTTCTCGTCTGACATTTCTTATACCTACTTTACTTTTTTCACTCATTCCTTTTAATATTTTAATTAAATCTTTTCTTCTTTCTTCGGTTAGGTCTGGAATTCTTATTCTAACTATTTGACCATCGATTTGTGGGTTAACACCTAAGTCAGACTCTTTAATAGCTTTGTCAACTAATCCAACGTTACCTTGATCCCAAACTTGTATTGACAACATTCTGGCTTCCGGTGCGCTCACAGTTGCAACTTGGTTAATCGGCATCTGTTGGCCATAGACATCAACTCTTATAATATCTAGCATTGATGGGTTAGCTCTCCCAGTTCTTAATGTTGAAATATCTTTTTTAAAAGACGAAATAGTCTTTTCCATTTTAAATGAATAGTTTTTTTCATTAAGTTCCGAACTCATAAAAATTAAACTCCTTCACCAACTTTATATCTTATAAAATTTAATACTTTACTTTTTTTAAGTATATCAGAAACTTTCATTTTAGGGTCCATTATCCACGGTTGATTTAAAAGTGTATTATCAGATACAAACTTATTAATCTTACCGAGCGCAATTTTTTCTACTATTTCAGCTTTTTTTCCTGAATTTAAAAGTTCTGCTTTAATAATTTCTAATTCTTTATCAAGTATTTCTTTCTTTAAAGATTCTTTATCTAAAGAAATCGGATTTGAAGCAGCGACATGCATAGCTATTTTGCTTCCTATTTCTTTAGAATTTTCAGATTTACTCAATTTAACAACAGAAACTATTTTACCAATATTTTTCTCTATTGCACCATGAACATAGCAAAAATTATCTCCATCATTTTTATTGAAAAAAATTGCTCTTCTTATTGTAATTTTTTCTCCAATTTTAGCTATAAGGTCAATTAAGTTATCTTTTACACTGATATTATTTTTCATTTCTTTAGAATTTATTTTTTCTAAATCTCCTTTTTGAGATAAACATATTTCTGAAATTTCTTTACAAAAAGTTATGAAGTCATCATTTTTAGCTACAAAATCTGTCTCACTATTAATTTCTATCACTGATATTTCTCCTTCTTTTTCAGAAACTAAAGCCAAACCTTCGGATGCAGTACGGCTCATTTTTTTTGATGCTTTTGCAATACCTTTTTTTCTTAAAAATTCAATTGACTTATCTATATCTCCATTGTTTTCGTCTATGGCAAGCTTGCAGTCCTTAAACCCGACTCCAGTTCTTTCTCTAAGCTTCTTTATATTTTCAAGTAGGTCTTTGTTTGACATAAAATTTAAATATTGCTTTAAATCTTTTTTTCTTTTTTAATATTTGATGGTGCTAATGGTTTTTTTTTCTCGGAAGTTTCTTTTACTTGTGCAATATTCTTATTAGCATCTAAAATAGTATTTTTTAATAAATCACAATATAGATTTATTGATCTTCTAGCATCGTCATTGCCTGGAATAGGAAATTGAATTCCATACGGATCTGAATTAGTGTCTAAAACCGCGACTATAGGTATGTTTAATTTTATCGCCTCTTTGACGGCTAAGGATTCGATATTAGTATCTATAACAAAAAGCATACTTGGAATTTTCTTCATTTCTGCAATTCCGCCCAATGATCTTTTTAACTTATCTCTTTCATTTCCGAGTTTTAAAATTTCTTTTTTTGTAAAACCAATCTCATCTGCAGATAATTGTTCATCTAACATTTTCAGTCTTTTAATTGAATTTTGTATAGTGTTCCAATTTGTTAACATTCCACCTAACCATCTATAATTTACATAAAATTGGTCAGTTTCTTTTGCTAATTCACTTACTTGTTCAGCTGCTTGTTTTTTTGTAGAAACTATTAAAATTTTTCCTCCGCCAGCGATGCACTTGTGAACTTCAGAAAGGGCAGATTTAATAAAACTAACTGTTTGAGTTAAGTCTATTATATGAATTGAATTTTTTTCTCCAAAAATAAACTTTTTCATTTTTGGATTCCATCTCAGTGTTTTATGGCCTAGATGTACGCCAGCTTCTAATAATTGTTTTATACTTACTTGAGGTACGTTCATAATTTTTCCGGTTAATCCACCACAACTATTCCATTTCTGGACCGGTAGGGCGTTATGCCCTTAATGCTGTGTGCGAAATTACGCATTTAATATAACTAAAATGTATAAAAATCAAGGTCCTAAAAACTTATTTTTTTAACGTATTCCTTGTTTTTAACGTCATTAAATTTAGCTAAATCAAATTTCCTAGTTTTTTCCAGTTTAAAAGCAAAGCTTTTATCTTTTTCCCTTATTATTATATTTATTTCAGTACTGCCTTCTTCGCTTAAGGTTTTTTTGAGCTCTTCTAAGTTGTAATTATTATTTAATTCAATTGAAACTTTTTCATAAGGATTATTAATCATTTCACTAAGATCCGATATTTTTCTTACGTTTATTCTCTCATAATTTTTATCTTTTATACTTGTGTCTTTATGAAGGGTTAATATAAAAGAACTTGATTCTTTAAGTTTTTCCCTATTTTTTATAAGTATATCGGAGAACAAAAACAATTCAAATTCACTTGAGTTATCACTGAACTTAACAATGGCAAATGGTGTACCTTTGGAGCTCTTTTTCTCCACTATTGACATTATAGTTCCAGCAGTCAAACATTCGTTTTTATCATCTTTAATAAAATCTTTATATGTTTTTACATTTAATTGAGAGAAAAGTTCTTTATATTCATTTAAGGGGTGGTCTGACATATAAAATCCTAAAGATGCGAACTCTTCAAGCAACATTTCTTTTTTTTCCCATGGATCATTACTTATAAATTCAAATTTACTATTTTCAAAACCATTGGCAGAATCAAATAAATTGGTTTGTTTGCTAATTTTATCCTCATGATTATTTTTAATTGTTTGAATAATCTTAGGAATGGATAACAGTATTTTTTTTCTATTTTTTTCTATGATGTCAAAGGCACCTGCTTTAACCAAGCCTTCCAACTGAAGTTTATTTACATCCTTGGGGTCAGCTCTTTTAATAAAGTTCATTAGAGAAGTAAATTTTCCATTTTTTTCTCTTTCCTGTACAATATTAGAAATAGCTAAAAATCCTACACTTTTAATAGCTCCAAGACCGTAAAAAATTTTATTTTTTTCTGCTTTAAACTCTGGGTAACAATTATTAATACAAGGCCGGACAACATCCACTTTTAGTCTCTTTAATTCCTCAACGAATTCTCTAAGCTTTCCAGTATTTGTTAGCTCTGTTGACATTGTGGCTGCAATAAAATCTTCCTTATGGTAGGTTTTTAGATAAGCTGTTTGATAGGCTATAAGTGCATAGGCTGCTGCATGACTTTTGTTAAAACCATATTGAGCAAAAGGTTCTATTTTTGTAAAAACATAGTTTGCAACATCTTTTTTAATTCCGTTTTTTATTGCTCCATTAACAAATCTTTCTTTTTGTTTATCCAATTCTGCTTTTTTCTTTTTTCCCATAGCTCTTCTTAAAATATCTGCTTCACCCGCTGTAAAACCTGCTAATGTTTGGGCTATTTGCATAACTTGCTCTTGGTAAATAATAATCCCATAAGTTGGTTTTAATATTGTAACTAAAGTATCGTGAATATAGACGGGTGTTTTTAAGCCATTTTTACAATCATTGTAAATCGGAATATTGCTCATTGGGCCTGGTCTATATAAAGCTACAAGCGCGATGATGTCGTCAAATTTATTAGGCTTCATTTGACGTATAGATTCTCTCATGCCTGTGCTCTCTAATTGAAATAATCCAGTTGTTTCTCCAGTGGAAAGCATTTCGTAAACTTTTTTTTCTTTTAAATTGATTTTACTAATATCTAATTGAATGTTTTTTTTTCTTAACATTTTCAATGTTTTATCTATGACTGTTAGAGTTTTAAGACCCAATAAATCAAATTTAACTAAACCAGCATTTTCAGATGAGTACATGTCAAATTGCGTAGATGGTAGGGATAAATTGGAGCTATGGTCCTTGTAAAGAGGCACCTGTTCAGAAAGATTTTCACCCGCAATTACCACGCCCGCAGCATGTGTAGCCATGTTCCTGTTGAGGCCTTCAAGTTTTAGTGAAAGTTCAATTAATTTTTCAACTTTTTTATTATTTTTGATTTCATTTTTAAATCTAGGTTCTCTATCAATAGACTCTTGTAGCGTTAAAGGTCTGGAAGGATCAAATGGTATCATTTTAGTGATTTTATCCACGTGACCATATGGTAAACCGATAACACGACCAACGTCTCGTAAAGCCATTCTAGCTTTGAGTTTACCAAAAGTAATAATATGAGCAACACCATTGTTATACTTAGATTTTAAATACTCAAAAACTAGATCTCTTTTTTCCTCGCAAAAATCTATGTCAAAGTCTGGCATTGAAATACGATCAGGATTCAAAAATCTTTCGAAAATCAAATCAAATTCTATTGGGTCTAGGTCAGTTATATCTATGCAGTATGCAACCAAAGATCCAGCACCAGAGCCACGGCCAGGACCAACAGGAATATTTTTGCTCTTGGCCCATCTAATATAATCTGAAACTATTAAAAAATATCCAGAATAATCCATGGAGTTAATTATATTAAGCTCATGAAATATTCTGTCTTCATAAATTTTTTTAATTTCATTTTTATTTGAAATTTCATTTTTTTTATAAATAAAATTATTTAGTCTGTTGTTTAAGCCATTTTTCACTTGTTTTAGAAGCTCCTCTTTTGCTGAAATTTTATTGTCATTTTTAATGGATGGTAAAATTGGACTAGATTTTTTTGGCTTAAAACTAAATCTAAAAGGAAAATTATAATTATTTTCTAAAGCTTCTGGGATATCATAAAATATTTTTTTTAACTCATCGTCACTTCTTAAGTAATGCAAGTTACTAAATTTTTTTCTATTTGGATCATCAACAAAATTTTTTTCACCAATACAAATCAATGCGTCGTGAGCTTCAAACATTTCTTTTTTTAAGTAATATGTTTCCTGACTAGCTATTAAGGGAACGTTTAATTTTTCAGATAAATTAATTAAATAGTTTTCAAAGTTTTCTTCACCCGGTTCTTTATGTCTTTGTATTTCAAAATAAAATCTATTTAAAAATATACTTTTTAATTGGTTGGTATATTTTTCTATTATTTTTAGCTTATTTAATTTATATAATTTTCCAAATAAGTCATTGTGGTTTCCTGAGAGAATAATTAAGTCTTTATTAAGATTGTTTAATACTTCTAAATTGCAATAAGGATCATTACTACCATCAGATTCCAGGTAGCTTTTTGAAGACAGTCTTATTAAGTTTTTGTACCCAGTCTCACTAGTTGCAAATAATGGTAATCTACCGATAGTTTCATTAATTAAAAAATTAATTTGTGTTCCAATTATTGGGTGAGTACCGGATTTACTTATTTTTTCTGAAAATTCTAAAGCACCACACAAATTATAGCTATCACACAGTCCGAGAGATTTTAGTTTGTTGGTTTTAGTATAATAAGCTAAATCATCGATTTTAATTGCGCCTTCGCAAATAGAATATTGAGAATGAATTTTAAAGTGTGAAAATTGATTTTTATCATTAGCCATGAACTCTTTTTATAACACCATTCGAAATACTCAACTTGTAATCTGCTTTGTTTGCAAGGTCTCTATTGTGGGTTGCATAGATAACTGTTTTTTTGTTTTTTTTTAATTTTAAGAAATAAGAAAATACATCAATAGAAGTTTTAAAATCTAAATTGCCTGTTGGTTCATCTGCGAGAACTAAGTCCGCGTTAGAAATTAGAGCTCTTGCAATTGCAACCCTTTGTTGTTCCCCACCCGATAACTCACTTGGAAAATGATTTAATCTAGAAGACATTTTAACTTCACTTAAAAATTTTTTTGCTTTGTTAAAAGACTTGTCATAACTCTGACCTTTGATTATTAAAGGCATTAATACGTTTTCGATAGCTGTGAAATCTGATAGCAAATTATTATTTTGAAAAATAATAGATATTTTATTTTTTCTAATTTCATTTTTTTTATTTTGATCAAAACTTTTGGAATCTTCTCCAAAAAATAAGATCTGTCCAGCTGTTGGCTCGTTTAATAAAGCTAACAAATGAAGCAAAGTAGATTTACCCGATCCTGATGGTCCTACTAGAGACACGAAATCTCCAGGTCGTATAATTAAATTTAAATTTTTAAAAATTTTAATTAAACCATTTTTATGGTTAAAGTTTTTATCAACTTTTTTAATTTCAATTAAATTTTTATTCATATTTCAATGCCTGAACAGTGTTCATCTTAACTATTAGTCTTGCTGGAAAATATGACGCCATAGCACTAATTATCAATGAAAAAATAAAAATAAAACCAATAGAAGTAGGGTTAATTTCACTTGGCATTTCATCAAGAAAATAAATATCAGCTGGAAATATTTCTAAATTAAATATTGTTGATATAAAATATCTAATCTCTTCTACGTATATTGAAACGCTGACACCTAAAATAACTCCAAAAATTGTTGCCATTAAACCAATGGCAAAACCTGTTAAAAAAAAGGATTTTGTTATTGATTTATTACTAAGACCTAGTGTTTGTAAAATTGCAATTTCTTTAGTTTTATTTTTAATGAGTATTGTAAGTCCAGAAATAATATTAAAAGCCGCTACTATAATAATTAATGTTAAAATCACAAACATTACATTTCTTTCAACTTTTAAAGCGTTAAAAAATGATTTGTTAATGTCTATCCAGGAATATACATGATAATTTTCATTAGCATTTCCTATTTCATCTTTATAAAAATTCGCATTGAGTGGATCATTCACGTAAATTTCCAGATTTAAATCTTTTTTATCTTTGTTAAAAAATAAAAGTGAATCTTCTAAATTTAAAAAAGCAACATTTTGATCAAATTCATAAAAGCCGCTACTAAAAATTGCTATTATTTCAAATATATCTTGACTAGGCACGGATCCTAAAGGGGTGCCTATAAATGCAGAAGACATAATATTAATTTTATCACCTATAATTACCCCCAAGTTAATTGCTAATTCTTTACCTATGATTATTTTTCCTTTCTCAAAACTATTGATGTTGCCTTCGATGATATTTGATTCTAAAAATTCATTCTTTTTTACACCTTTTATTAAAATTCCCTTAATTGACTCATTGGTCATTACAACTGCTTCACCGTTAAAAGTTTCTTTTATGTTAAATTTACTATATTTTTTTTTTAAAAATAATCTAAAATCTTCAGTGATATGACTGCTGTACGGTTGAACTGTTATATGTGGGTTAAAACCTAATATTTTATTTGTTAAATCTGTTCTAAATCCATTCATTACAGACATTACTATTATTAATATAGATACGCCTAGCATGATTCCAACAAATGAAAAAATTGAAATAACTTTTAAAAAACCTTCTTTTTTTTTAGGTCTTAAATTTCTTGAAGCAATTAATCTTTCTACTTTATTAAACAATTTATTTTACAAGTTCTGCTTTAATTTGTTTGAGATTTAAAATTTTACTTTCACCGTCAACCTCTTTAAATTCGAATTCATCTTCCTTCGATTTAGATCCAATAATTATCTGGTAAGGAATACCTATTAGGTCGTGTTTTTTAAATTTTGTCGACATATTTTCATCAACATCGTCTAACAATACGTCAATATTTTGTTTTTTTAAGTCATCATACATTTTACTGGCTTTTAGTAGGTTTTCGTTATTATTTTTATTGAAACTTGGTATAATCACAACATCAAAGGGTGATATTGACTTGGGCCATTTCATTACATTATTAATATATTTTGCTTCTATTATTGCGCCAACTAATCTTGAAACGCCAATTCCATAAGAGCCCATTTTTACAAATTGTTTTTTTCCGCCCTGGACATCTACTGAGCAGTTTAGTGATTTTGAATACTTGTCGCCAAAATAAAATATATGGCCAACTTCGATACCTTTTGTAGTTATTTGATTGCTTTTTTCTACCGCTTTATCGAAATGATCTTTTTTAAACTTTTCATCTGTGACGGCATATATTGATGAAAAATCATTTCTAATTTTTTCTAAAGAGGTTTCATCGGTTTGATAATTATCAACATTTAATTCAAAAATTTTTTTATCGGTGTATATTTTGCTCTCTCCTGTTTCAGCTAGGATTATAAACTCATGAGATAGGTCGCCACCTATAGGACCAGTATCTGCTGCCATTGGAATTGCGTCTAATCCTAATCTCTTAAAAGTTTTCAAATAAGAAAAAAACATTTTATTATAAGAACTTTTTGCAGAAACTTCATCTAAATCAAAAGAATACGCATCTTTCATGTAGAATTCCCTGCATCTCATTACACCAAATCTGGGTCTCACTTCATCTCTAAATTTCCATTGAATGTGATAAAGTATTTGAGGTAAAGATTTGTAAGATTTAATGCTAGATCTAAAAATTTCTGTTATTAGTTCTTCATTTGTTGGTCCGTATAACATTTCACGACCTTGTCTATCTTTTATTCTTAGCATTTCTTCCCCATAATCTTCGTACCTTCCGCTCTCTTTCCATATTTCAGCTGATTGTATAGTTGGCATAAGCATTTCTTGAGCTCCTATAAAATTTTGCTCTTCTCTAACCACTTGTTCAATTTTTTTCATAATTTTAAATCCCAATGGTAGCCATGAATAAATTCCTGCGGAAGATTGTTTTATCATTCCAGCTCTAAGCATTAATTGATGTGATTTTATTTTAGCATCTGACGGCAAATCTTTTGTAATTGGAATAAATAGTTTTGATAAATACATTATTGTAAAAACTCTCTTAGATTTAAATAATTATTATTTACCATATAATATATTCCAAAAAACAATATTAAAGTAATTATTGTAGTAACAATAAACTTTTTAACAATCTGAGGGTTTTTTGGTGCTCCAGAATCATTTCCGTGAAGTTTTTCTATGAATTTATCTGTTTGAGAGTTAATGCCCACCGGTAGAATAGAGAAGAAAACAATCCACCATATACATACAAAAACAATTAAAGATCCAGTTATACCCATTAAATTCTAGCAATATTAATATTTGTAAAAGGTTTTTTTCCAGTTCTTAACCTTATAATCTTTCTACAATTTTGTTTAATTGTGTCTATTAAATTATGCTCTTGTTTTTTATTATTTATTGAAAAAGTTTTACAAATATTTGTAACTTCATCCTCTATATCAAAAATAAAATTTTCACTAATCTCATCTTCAGGTATTCCTCTAAATGAGATTACAGGTTTTTTTATTTTTCCATTATCTGTTACTATTAATGTAATTTCTAGGTATCCGTTTAAAGATAAACTCTTTCTCTCCTTAATAGATTGTGAGTCAGAATTAACACCTATAATACCATCTAATAATATTCTTCCAGAGGGTGCTTTGTCTACTATTTCAGGTTTATTGCCAGGATAAATTTTTACAATATCTCCATTTTCAATAAGAAGCGTTTGTGGGATTTGCATTTTTTTTGCAAAGATAACGTGTTCTTTCATATGGCGATGCTCACCATGAACAGGTATTATACACTTTGGTTTTACCCAGCTATACATGTCTTTTAAATCATCGCGGTTAGGGTGCCCAGAAACATGTACAAAAGCATT
>Ga0209091_10004846_pt1 | contig 10373 bp, 10 predicted proteins | sample ArcticOcean_MG_C_6_FD_187438 | JGI IMG/M metagenome (GOLD analysis project Ga0209091, IMG submission 187438) | Marine microbial communities from western Arctic Ocean - ArcticOcean_MG_CB8_128 (SPAdes) (version 2) | ecosystem: Environmental > Aquatic > Marine > Oceanic | place: Arctic Ocean... | reverse complement strand
GCAACTAATATCGCAGCTGATGCTATGGCAATGAGTTTTTATAACGCTTTTGATCTTCCTGTGACCATTTCAAGGCCTTTTAATACTTATGGTCCAAGACAATCTGCTAGAGCTGTTATTCCAACGATAATTACACAGATTGCTAATGGAGCATCGGAGATAAAATTAGGAGATATAACCCCAACAAGGGATTTTAACTATGTTGACGACACATGTCGTGGTCTTATTGCAATTGCTGAGTGCGATGACACCATTGGTCAAACAGTAAATATAGGCTCTAATTTTGAAATTAGTATTAAGGAGACTTTGAACATTGTCAGAGATCTTATGCACAGCGAAGTAAAATTTATTGAAGATCATAAGCGAATTAGGCCAAAAAAATCAGAGGTTTATCGTCTATGGTGTGATAACTCTAAAATAGAGAAATTGACTGGCTTTAAGCCACAAGTAAGCATTCAAGAAGGGCTTCAAAACACTATTAACTGGATTACTAAACCTGAAAATCTAAAAAATTATAAATCAGAAATATACAATGTATGAAGATGTAATTATTTTTATTCAAGAAGTCTATAAGAATAAGGAGTTCATACCCCTGCATGAGCCAAAATTTATTGGTAATGAAAAGAAATATTTAAATGAGTGTATAGATTCAACTTTTGTATCATCAGTAGGTAAATTTGTAGATGAATTTGAAGACAAAATAACAAAGTATACTGGCGCTAAGTATGCAGTTGCAACCAGCAATGGCACTTCAGCATTACATATTTCATTATTAATTGCAAATGTTGAAAAAGATGATGAGGTAATTACTCAACCACTTAGCTTTGTAGCTACTTGTAATGCAATTAGTTATTGTGGTGCCAGTCCAGTATTTATTGATGTTGATAAAGATACAATGGGTTTGTCTCCATCATCATTAGAAGAATTTCTTAAAAATAATACAGAGATAAAAAATAATCAGTGTATCAACAATAGGACTGGTAAAGTTATTAAAGCATGTGTCCCAATGCATACTTTTGGCCATCCTTGCAGAATAGATGAAATTAAAGATATTTGTGATAACCATTATATTTTTTTAATTGAGGACGCAGCAGAAAGTGTTGGTAGCTCATATAAAGAAAAGTACACTGGAACTTTTGGTCAGATTGGCGTTATGAGCTTTAATGGCAATAAAATTATTACTTCAGGCGGTGGCGGTTGTATTGTTACAGATGATGAGTATCTGGCAAAAAAAGCCAAACATCTAACTACTACCGCCAAAGTGCCACATAAATGGGATTTTTATCATGACACGGTTGGCTACAATTATCGTATGCCCAATTTAAATGCAGCATTACTGGTTGCACAACTAGAAAGTCTAGATAATTTTGTAAAAAGTAAGCGTAAATTAGCACATATGTATGAGGAGTTCTTTTTTAATATTCCTAATTGTGACTTTGTAAAAGAGCCTGATGGATGTAAATCAAATTATTGGTTAAACTCGGTTATTTTTAATAATAAACAGCAGCGAGATGAATTTCTCAATAAAACTGATGCAAATAATGTTATGACTCGTCCAATCTGGACATTAATGAATAAGTTACCCATGTTTGAACATGCACAATGTGGTGATTTAACAAATTCAGAGTGGCTTGAAGGACTTGTTGTCAATATACCTAGTAGCGCAAATTATGAATAATATTATCCTCATAGGTGGAGGTGGCCACTGTCATTCAGTAATTGATGTAATTGAGCAGGAAGGTAGATTTAGAATTAAAGGAATAGTAGACAAAACGAAGCTATTAGGTTCTAGTGTCCTTGGGTATCCAGTCATTGGCAACGACAATGACTTAGATAATTTAGTGAAAAAATACCAATATGCTCTAATAACTGCAGGTCAAATTAAATCTCCATCACTTAGAATAAAATTATTTGATTTGGCTGTTAAAGCTGGATTTATTTTGCCTATTATTGTCTCTCCAAATGCATATGTATCCAAATACGCAACTCTTTGTAATGGCGTTGTTGTAATGCATGATGCTTTGATCAATGCAAACACAATAATAAGTGAGAACTGTATTGTAAATTCCAAAGCATTAATTGAGCATGATTGTCAAATATTTAAACATTGTCACATATCTACAAATGCAACAATTAACGGAGGAGTTACTATAAAAGAGGGGTGTTTTATTGGTAGTGGTGTGGTCACTAAGGAGTCAATAACAATAGATGAAAATAGCTTTATTAAGGCTGGGAGCGTCGTAATATGAGTGTATTTATTATTGCAGAAGCTGGGGTTAATCATAACGGGTCAGTTGAATTAGCAAAGCGACTGATTGACGAAGCTTTTGAAGCTGGTGCGGATGCAGTGAAATTTCAAACTTTTAAGGCGGAAAATCTGTTAACTAAAAATACTCAGAAGGCTGAATATCAACAGATTAATTCTGATGCGTCAGAATCTCAGTTTGATATGATCAAAAAGCTTGAGTTGGATTTAGATACTCATAAAGAATTGATGGCTTATTGTCAAGAGAAAGGCATAATGTTTTTATCGACACCATTTGATTGTGAAAGTATCGACCTTCTTAATGATTTAGAAATGCAAATTTTTAAAATAGGTAGTGGTGAAATTACAAATTTACCATATTTAAGGCGCATAGGGTCATTAGGCAAGAGAGTTATTTTATCCACGGGCATGTCGACCCTTAAAGAAGTTGGAGGGGCATTATCACTGTTGATTAATTCAGGAACATCTAAAGAAAATATTACAGTGTTGCATGCGAATACAATGTACCCAACACCAATGAAAGATGTAAATTTGAATGCAATGTTAACTATACAAAAAGAATTTGATATTAATGTTGGCTATAGTGATCATACATTGGGAATAGAGGTAAGTATTGCTGCTGTTGCAATGAGAGCTTCATGTATAGAAAAGCATTTCACATTAGATAAAACAATGGAAGGACCTGATCACAAGGCATCATTAGAACCAAAAGAGTTAAAAGAGCTGGTTTCATCTATTAGAAATATAGAAAAAGCTTTTGGAAGAAGTGAAAAAAAACTATCACCAAGTGAAAGTGCCAATATAGGTATTGCACGAAAATCAATTGTCGCGAAAATAGATATTAAAAAAGGTGACATCCTAAATGAGAGAAATCTCTCTGTAAAAAGACCAGGAACTGGCATTAGTCCTATGAAATGGGATGAGGTTTTTGGAAGTATTGCCGAGAAAAACTATTCGACTGATGATTTAATTTAATTACTCGATGCTACAAATTAATTTTAATAACATAGAGATTTGCATAGATGCCCAAAAAAGTCCCTAAAATATGTATTGTTGATTATGGTCGTGGAAATATTAGATCTGTAATTAACTCACTTGAGTTCTCCACCGATTGTAATGTTTGTGTAAGTGGCAACAAAAAAGAATTAGATAGTGCAGATATTTTAATTCTTCCAGGTGTAGGTAGTTTTAGTGATGCAATAGGAAACCTTCATGAACTAGATCTATTTGATAAATTGAATGATGAGGTGATTAACCGTAAAAAGCCGCTAATGGCAATTTGTTTAGGCATGCAACTTGTTATGGATTCTTCAGAAGAAGGAGAATTATCTAAGGGATTTGGATGGATTCCAGGAGATGTGAGACGAATTAATGTTTCTAATGAGTACCGCTTACCTCATATGGGGTGGGATAATATTCAAATCAAAAAACGAAGTGACTTATTTAAAGGGATCGAACAAAATCCTGATTTCTACTTTGTGCATAGCTATCATGTCGATTGTGAGGAAGAGTATGTTGTTGCTAGTTGCAATTATGGGTATGAATTTCCAGTAGCCATTCAAAAAGATAATGTAGTTGCTTTTCAATTTCACCCTGAAAAAAGCCATAAGAATGGATTACGGTTACTGACTAATTATGTTGATGGTATCAAGGACAAATTGTAGTGTTAAAAAATCGATTAATTCCGATCATAATTTTAAAGGATGGTCTAATAGTGCAAAGTTTCAATTTCAAGCGCTTCTTACCCATTGGTAAATTAAAGACGGCTATTGATTTTTTTGTTAACTGGGATGTAGATGAGATAGTTATTTTGGATATTGACGCAACAAAACAAGATAGAGGTCCAAACCTAGAGGTTATTAAGCAAGCAAGTAGAGAGTGTTTTGTGCCATTAACTATTGGTGGAGGTATAAGAAGCGTGGGTGATATTAAAGACGTTCTTCGAGCAGGTGCGGATAAAATTTCAATCAATACATACGCTGTGGAGAATCCTAAATTTATAACAGATGCAGCCGTTCGTTTTGGTAACCAGTGTGTCACAGTCTCGATTGATGTAATGAACGTATCAAATCAATACAATGTGTTTATTAGAAATGGAAAAGTTGATACAGGCATAAAAGCTTCAGATTGGGCTAAAAAGTTAGAACGCTTAGGAGCTGGTGAAATTTTGATCAATTCAATAGAGCGTGATGGATCAAGAAAAGGATATGATTTGAAACTTTTAAATTTAATTAGTTCAAATGTAAATATTCCTGTAATTGCTTGCGGTGGTGTTGGTGATATGAGGCATCTTGTAAGCGGAATTTTAGATGGAGGATGTCAAGCAGTTGCTGCAGCTAATATTTTCCAACATACAGAACATAGTACTATTGCTGCAAAAGCTATAATGAATAAATTAGGCGTACAGGTTCGTTTAAGCTCAGATGTTAAATATGAGGATTTTGATTTTGATATTTTTGGAAGGCCAATTTAGACATAGTTGATTATTATGAAGTATTGTAAGCGATGTTTGTACCCTGAAAATCACCCTTTAGGTATTTGTATAGATGAAGATGGCATCTGTAGTGGATGCCGTGTTCATGAGGAAAAGGATGAGATTGACTGGACAAAAAAGGGAGAGGAGTTAGAAGAGCTGTTTTCTACATATAGAGATCGTCCAGGTTCATTTTATGACTGTGTGATCCATGTCACCGGTAATAGTGATTCATTTTTTATTGTGGACTTAGTAAAAAATCAATATGGATTAAATCCATTGCTAGTTACTTATAATACTCAATTTAACACCAAAGTAGGTGTTCGAAACCTCGCAAGACTTCTTACTAATCTTGATTGTGACCATATGATGTTAACTGTTAGTCCAGAAATTGCAAAAAAAATAACAAAAATTGCTATGCATAAGTTGGGTGATATGTATTGGCATGTATTGGCTGGCTCTCAAACTTTTCCTGTCCAAGTGGCAACTAAGTTCAAGATTCCTTTAGTTATATGGGGGGTAAATGGATGGTTAGATCAGGTAGGCATGTTTTCCCATTATGACCGGGTTGAAATGACTAAAAAAGTTAGAAAAGAACATGGCTTGCGCACAATTGATGTTGATGAATTATTTGATGGTGAAGAACAATTGTCATGGAAAGATAAGCAGCCATTTACTTACCCTTCAGATGCTCAGTTAGAAAAATCACGCGTACGTGGCATCTATTTAGGTAATTTTATTCGTTGGGATGCACAAAAACAATCAGAAGAGATGATCAAAAAATACGGCTATGAGTCAATGGAGCAGCCTCGCACTTTTAATAACTATGAGTCGATCTACTGTTGGAATAATGCAGGAACACATGATTATGTTAAGTTTTTAAAGCTTGGTTATGGCAAGGCAACTGATCATGCGACTAGAGATATTCGTTTAAAAAGATTAAGTCGTGAGGAGGGTATTAGGCTTGCAGAGAAGTTTGATGCTGAAGTTCCTGATGTTAGTTTGCGCTTGTTTCTTGATTGGATTGACATGACAAAAGAAGAGTTTTATAAAACTATAGAAGTATTCCGGGACCCTCTTATATGGAAAAAGACAAAAAATCAACAATATATTAGAATCGATAAGATAGCAAATCATATTTCAGATAGCAATATAGAAAATGCAAGGCTAAAAGTAGATGACCCTAAAAAATATTTCCATTCCGTACTGTTAGAAACGGAAGATGAAGACCAAGGATATATCCTTATGGGGAGAGGGTATATAGATGAAATAAATTACAAGGCAATAAAGGGTTGATTATGGAGTATTGCGTTCGTTGTGTGATGCCAAATACTAAACCAGGCGTGTTTTTTGATGAAAGAGGTTTGTGCAATGCTTGTCGATCACAAGAGATGAAGCAAAAAGTAAATTGGGAGTCTAGAAGAACAGAATTAGAGGCGATTATTAATGAAATCAAATTATCCAATAAAAGCTCTTATGATTGTTTAGTTCCAGTTAGTGGGGGTAAAAACAGTTGGTATCAAGCTTGGATGATGAAAGAAATATTTGGTATGAAAGTTTTATGTTGTGTAATGGCGCCACATTTACCTACTACTGAAGGAATATATAATTTGAATCAAATGGTAGAGTCTGTAGGATTAGATATTATTAAAATTACATTGAAGCCAAGTGTATATAAAAAGCTTAGAAAAAAAGCTTTTATAAGGCAGGGTGAGCCAAATTGGCCCGAGCATATGACAGTTTTTGCTGGAGTAACTAATGTTGCACAGATTTATGATATTCCTTTAGTTGTCTGGGGCGAAGATGTTGCGTTTGAATTTGGTGGTATCCAAACGCAAGAGAGTAAAGCAGATGCATCTGATATTGATGATAATGATCTTATTAAGGATAAAACAATTGATGACTTTATGGATGATGATATATCAATTAAAGATACTTTTTTCTATCGTTATCCAGATTTAAAATCCAGTGATGGGAAAGATATTAGAAGTATATATCTAGGTTATTATGATTTTTGGGAGGGTAGAAAACATCTAGAACTCTCCTCATCTATGGGCTTCATTCCAAGAAAAGATGGACCACTTTCAGGGAATTATTTAGATTATGATAATATTGATGAGAAGTTATGTGAAATTAATATTTGGCTTAAATATGTTAAATTTGGTTTTTGGAGGCCAACAGATCAGGTTTGCTATGATATTTGGAATGGTAAGTTGTCACGTGAAGATGCAGTTGAAATTGTGAATAAGTTACAAGATGAATTTCCTAAAGAATATTTTGAAGATTTTCTAAGGTTTCATGATATTTCGGAGCGAGTGTTCTGGGAAACTGTTGAAAAATTTAGAAATCTAGATATCTGGAAAAAAGACCGGGGTGGAGAGTGGAAGCTGAAGACAAAGTTAAAGTAATTAAGTTTTCTGGACAAGAAGTCAGTTTATGAAAATTGCAATTACAGGAGTTTGTGGCCTAGTTGGAGCTAGAATAGCATTGCATTTGATAAAGCAAGGCCATGAGGTATTTGGTATTGGCAGATCTCATTGCGAAGATATGAACTCTCAATTATTGGCTAGATTTATTATTATAGATCTTTCCTCTAAGCAGGCAGTAGAAGAGTTAAAAAAAGCAATACCAACTAGTGTCGAATTAATTATTCATTGTGCAGCTCAACAACCCAAACCAGGACTTTCTTTTAAAAAGTACATAAAGGGAAATGTTGGTACTACAGAAAACGTTGTTGAGTGGGCTAATAGTATTAATATTCAAACTATGATAAGCTTCTCTACCGTGGCCTTTCTAGACTTTCCATTAGAAGACGGAATTTTAATAACAGAAATAGAAAAATCTAACCCTAAGAATTTTTATGCACTTTCCAAGTGGATATCTGAGTCTTATTTAAGGCTTTTTGAAAAGGATGCTAATTTTACGGTAATATGTTTACGTATTCCTTCACTAGTTCATGAGGAACAAATAGGCGGCATTGTTCATACTTATTGGAATTCAGCATTTCAAAATTTAGACCTAGATATTTATGATAATGGCCATTTTAGGAGAAATTTAATTTATATAGATTCAATTATTGAACTAGTAGACTTAATTCTTGTAAAGTTCTCTGAACATAGAGGATTTGAATTGTACAATATTGGCAGCAAGGATTCTTGGACTTTATTAGAAATTTCTAAATATATGTATAAAAAAATTGGTACTAAAGCCGAAATATTTCCTGTAAGTAAATCTAGCGCTATACAAGGACATTGGAATATTGATACCTTCAAAGCAGAAAGTGAGCTAGATTTTTCTCCATGGGGTACGCAGCGCATTTTAGATACCTATATTAAAAATATGCTTGGAGAAGGAAAATGAACTATCAAATGGCATGGCCATATTTTCCTGAAAAAGAAATTGATTGGCTATTAAAGGAATTTAAGAATATATTACAAGGTAATGCACCATTAAGTATGGGGCCTAGAGTTAAGGAATTTGAAAATATATTTGCGAGTTATGTGGGTGCAGAATATGCAGTTGGAACTAATTCTTGTTCCGCAGCTTTGGAAATAGCTCTTAGAAGTATTGGTATTAAGAATGGAGATGAGGTAATTATTCCTGTAGAGACATTTATAGCCACAGGATCTGCAGTTGTGACTGCAGGAGCAAAGCCAGTATTTTGTGATATTGATCCCAAGACCTTCTGTATAAATTTAAAAGAATTAAAAAAACAAGCAACTAAGAATACAAAGGCTGTAATCTTGGTCCATATGGCAGGAATGATTTCACCCGACGCATTAAAAATTAAAGCATTTTGTCAGCAAGAAAATATTATATTAATAGAAGATGCAGCGCATGCAATTGGTGCTTCTATACATGGAATTAATGCAGGCAATATCGGCGATATAAGTTGTTTTTCTTTCTACCCAACAAAGATTATGACTACAGCTGAAGGCGGAATGCTTCTTTGCTCTGATGAAGAATTATATGAGAAGGCAAATAGTTTGCGAAATCGTGGACGTGATATGAGTGCGCAACATGAAATTTATTCTCGATTAGGAACAAATAATCGTATGACTGAGTTTGCAGCATTACTTGGAATTAGTCAGTTCAAGTGCTTGAATGGTTTTCTGAGAAAAAGGCGTGAAATAGCAAGTGTATACAATAATGCAATCCAAGCCTCTAGTATAAGCCATCTTGCACTACCAATAATTGTGCCGAAAGAAATCGAACATGCTTATTGGCGTTATTCATTAACGCTTGATCCATCATTAGACCGTGAATTGGTTAAAAAAGAATTAGATAAGGATAATATTGCAAGTGACTGGGCTTATTATCCAGCATTGCATTTACAGCCTTATTTTATTAATAATTATAAAACATATTTAGGCCAATGCCCTATTGCTGAAGATACGTTGGAGCGAAACTTCTGCCTGCCAGTTAATACTTCAATGACAAAAAAAGATGCGGATTTTGTTGCTAAACAATTTATTAAGGCTTTACAAAAACAATAGTTAATAAATTCTATGCGTAAAGTAAGTATTCATCAGCCTCAATATATTCCTTGGCCTGCCTATTTTGATAAGATATTGCAAAGTGATATTTTTGTAATCTTAGACGATGTGCAATTTCAAAAAAATGGCTTACAGAATAGAAATCAAATTAAAACTCCTCAAGGTAAAGCCTGGCTAACTTTACCTGTTAAACACTCTTTTGGACAGCAGATTAATAAAGTTGAGATTGATAACACTAAATCAAAAATAAAACACTTGAATAGTCTAAAAATGAATTATTCAAAAGCTAGCTGCTTTTCTGATCTGTATGGAATAGTCTCTTCTGTTTTAGACCAACAAAATAATTTGATTTCTAGTATCTCTATAGAATTAATTAAGAAAATACTTTCTTACCTTGATTATAAGGGTGAAATTGTTCTATCTAGTGATTTTGCAATTAAAAGTAAAAATAGCGATCTGATTTTAGACTTGTGTTTGGCTGTTGATGCAGAGCAATATTTATCAGGCTCAGGAGGTCAAGATTATCTTGTGAAAAAAGATTTTGAGCAAGCAGGTATTAAAGTGAAATTCCAGCAGTTTCATTTGCCAAAGTATAAGCAATGTTTTCCTAAGGTGGGTTATATTTCTGATTTATCAATATTGGATTTATTGTTCAATGAAGGCAAGAATGCTAGGTATATTATGCAATTAGCAGAACAGTCATATTTAGACTGGGATAAATTAGAGTCATAATGAAAAAGAAAAAAATACTAGCGGTTACTGGCATACGATCTGAGTATGATATTCTCTATCCAGTTCTAAAAGAGTTGCGTGCTAGTAACTTCCAAGTAAAAATTGTAGTTTCTAGTGCGCATCTGTCAGATCATTTTGGAAGTACAATTGATCGAATTATTGAAGATGGTTTCGAGGTTGCAGATAAAGTTGATACATTATTTATTACTAGTCGACTAACTCAACGTGCTAAGGGTGTAGGGCTTCTTATTTATGGATTAGCACAAACTGTTGAGAGAGAAGATCCTGACTTTTTATTGGTTGTAGGTGATAGAGAGGAGAGTATTGCTACTGCTATAGTTGGGAACTATATGAATAAATTAGTTGTCCATGTTGGTGGTGGTGATACTGTATTTGGTAATGCTGA
>Ga0209091_10004838_pt1 | contig 10379 bp, 4 predicted proteins | sample ArcticOcean_MG_C_6_FD_187438 | JGI IMG/M metagenome (GOLD analysis project Ga0209091, IMG submission 187438) | Marine microbial communities from western Arctic Ocean - ArcticOcean_MG_CB8_128 (SPAdes) (version 2) | ecosystem: Environmental > Aquatic > Marine > Oceanic | place: Arctic Ocean... | reverse complement strand
AAATGCGATTCGTTCTTTATCACGATGGCGATGGCGATGGCGATGGCGATGGCAATGGCGATGGCGATGGCGATGGCGATGGCGATGGCGATGGCGATGGCGATGGCGATGGCGATGGCGATGGCGGGGGTGAGCCCGAGAAACCGGAGTCTTACGATCCGGTTGTTGCTGCAGTTTTCAATCAAGTGGAAGGTGAATGGGAATTGATCTACGTCAATGAGATCGTTTCCAATGACTGGGAGGCCCTGTTCGACACGACAAACCCGGCCGTGGGCGAGGCCGAGCCGTACGTTGATTACGGCAGCGACGGCATGCAGATCGAGTTCCCAATTGACGCCAGCTTGGCCCAGGTGGCTGTCCCTATCTACGATGACATCGAGACCGAGCCGCTTGAGGTGTTCAGCATGATTCTGAGCAACCCCGAGGCCGGTTACATTGCCAACCAGGGAACCTCAGTCGTTGGGATCATCGATGACGAATGCTCATTCGAACTGACCGTTGATTCCGTGGAGACGGCGGAGAACGGCGGGCCGCTATTCGTCCAGGTGAGCCGCACCGGTGGCGTTGTCAATCCAGTTCTGATCGAGTACGACGTCACCGATGGTAAGGCTCAAAACACGGCGGATTATTTGAAAGGTGCGGGCCGGATAACGTTCGAGGCAGGCCAGGAAACCGCCGTCATCGTTGTGCCGATTATCGACGATATCGAGATGGAGGGACTGGAAACCTTCGAGCTGAATCTCACCGCTGCCATTGTTTCTCCTGACATCGCGCTAGAGGGTTCCGCGACCTTGGGCGAGTCGATCAGCATTCAGGTGACCATCATCGATGATGAGATGCCTGGTGGCGTGGATCCCGGTTTCAACCTGAAGGGTGGTGCCAACGGCCCGGTATTCAGCATCCTTGTCGACCAGGATGAGCGAATCCTGCTCGGTGGCGACTTCACCCGCGTCGGCGGCGTGAACTACGGCTACGTCAGCCGCCTGCACCCGGACGGCTACGTGGACAGCAGCTTCAATATCGGCACCGGCCTCGATGACATCGTCCGGTCGCTGGGCGTCCAGCCGGATCGCAAGCCGATCCCGGGTGGCCGCTACACCTTCGTTGACGGCAACGCAGTGTTGTCGGCATCCCGGCTCAATGCGGACGGCGGCTACGATAATACATTCGCCATCGGCGCGGGAGTGGAGGGCGAGGTGTTCGCGGTGGCAGTTCAGTCCGACGGCGGCATCGTCATCGGTGGTGACTTCAAGAAAGTTGCCGGCGAGGCCGCGAAGAACATCGCACGCCTGAACCCCGACGGCTCGATTGATGCCACCTTCGCGATGGGCACCGGGGCCGACAAGCCGATTCGCGACATCGCCATCCAGGCGGACGGCAAGCTGGTCGTGGTGGGTGAGTTCGGGATCGTGGCTGGCGGCAGCTTTGGCAAGATCGCCCGCCTGAACCCCGACGGATCGGCTGACGCGGGATTTTCGCCCGGCATTGGAGCCAACGGCATCGTCCACTCGGTGGGCATTCAGCAGGACGGTGGCATCATCATCTGTGGAGAATTCACCATCGTGGATGGGAAGGAGTATCCCTATGTAGCCCGCCTGCAGCCCAACGGCATCCTAGACGAGGAATGGGGCGGCGCGGCCGTGGGCATCAACGGCGCGGTATTTGATGTTGGCACACTCTTCGATGGCAAGGTCATCATTGGCGGCGAATTCACTGAGATCAGTGGCTATTCGCGAAACAGCTACGCTCGACTGCACTACAACGGCGAACTCGATCGCAACTTTGATCCCGGCGAGGGGGCCAACGGCCCGGTATTCACCGTGGCACTTCAACCGGACGGCAACATCCTGTTCGGCGGCCAGTTCACCCGGGTGGGTGAGTACGACCAAAACAACATCACCCGCGTTTTCGGCGGTGAGCAGTTTGCGCTTGGCCGGGTGGAGTTTCGGGCCCCGCAGATCGAGTACGACGAGGGCACGTCCAACTATGAGTTCAAGGTCATCCGCTCCGGAAGGGTGCAGGAACCGGTGACGGTTCAGTACAAGACTGTGGACGGCACGGCCAAGCAGGGCGAAGACTTTACCGCCGCGTCCGGCGACATCACCTTCGACCAGGGAGGGCGCGAGGCGACAATCTCGATCAGCCTGCTGGATGACGAATTGGCGGAGGGCACTGAGACGTTCACCATCGATTTGAGCAGTGAAGCCGAGGGCATCGACCTGGGCGGCCGCACTTCGATAGAGGTGGTGGTGATCGACAACGAGAGTTCCGCCAGTCTGGATCAGTTGGCGTACGAGGTGCGAGAAAGTGACGGGGAAGTCGTGCTGGCCATAAACCGGTTTGGAGGTTTGAGCGAGGAGTCCACCGTGAATTACGCCATCATCGCCATCACCGCGACGGCAGACGAGGATTACAACGCCGCTGCGACCGGCGTGCTGACCTTTGCCCCGGGAGCGGCCTCGGCTTCGTTTATTATCGGCATTGTGGACGATTTCGATGAGGAGCCGACCGAGCAGCTTTCCGTGACATTGTCTGACCCGTCCGAGAGCCTGACCTTGGTGGGTGAGTTGACCGCGACGGTGACTGTTCTTGACAACGACCAGCCGGTGTCGGGCCTGATCACCTTTGAGATGGGAATGATACCACCGGATTCCGGTTTGAGCAGCGCCGGCAGCAAGCCGTGGTACGCACAGACGGATCAGGTTTACGAAGGCAGCTATTCGCTGCGTTCCGGCAAGATCACAGACTCACAGGAGTCGATCCTTGTACTCGAAAGGGAAACAGGAGCCGGTACTGGTTCGTTCCACGTAAAAATCAGCTCGGAGCAGGATTGGGATTACCTCGAGTTTGCGGTGAACGGCCGCGTATTGGCCAAGTGGTCCGGCCGCGTGAACTGGAGGGAATTCGAGTTCCCGCTGCAGGCCGGCAACAATCGGCTCGAGTGGCGCTACCGGAAGGACCCCAGCACCTTCGCCGGGATGGATGCGGCATTTATCGACAACGTCTTCCTGCCCGAGGTACGAGTGATTGAGCCGGAGCCGGAAACGGAGCCGAACCTAGCCGTCGTAGGCATCACCGCCGAAGGGCTGCAGCTCTCCGTCACGGGTGATGCCGTAACTGAGTACAAGCTGCAGTTCAGCACCGACCTGAAATCGTGGAGCACACTGGCCAACGTCGTCACCGACGACACCGGCAAAGCCGTGCTCACTGACGCCGCCAGTGCGAAGACCTTGGACAAGGAGACGTGGGCCGAGGCCACTGGGTTTTACCGCGCCGTGCTAGTCGTTGGCGGTGGGGAAGAATAGGCCAATCGGAGCAACCAATTAACAAGCCGCCGGTTCACGCCGGCGGCTTTTTCTGCGCTTGGCTAGGTATCCAATTCCGGCGTGAGATTCACGCAACTTGCGCGTTTTTCTCAGGTCATTTTCCTTGGCCAAGAGTCTTAAGGATAAAAAAACAGCCTTTTTAGCCGTTGGAAAGCTTGGCATTTCCGGTGCTAATACATTTATTAACGTCGTTCTTCGGGTTGCTACGACGTTGTTTGGGGAAACGACTGGGAGCGAGGCGCTCATTCCGGTTGTCCGCCATAAACCTCCTTCGGTTGGCGGACTAGCCTTGCTTCCAGTTTCCTTTTTTGCCTTCAGGACACTTCTGGAAACTGCAATTTAATTCATTCAAAATCAAATAACCTAGCAAAAGAGCACTCTTTCAAATAACCCACCAAGAGAGCAATCTTGTTCCGGCGTTTCAGAAGTTTCCAGAAGTGCCCTTATGAAATTCATAATCACAATAATCGCAGCCGTCCTATTGGCGGAGTTATAAAGGTGATCAACAGTAAACAAGTCAAATCGGTGCTTCTAGCTGCGGCGACTTGGCTTTGTTTGCCCAATGGCGTGTCCGCCGTGGAGCAACCGGGGCTAGTTCTGATTGAGAATTACTGTCTCGATTGCCACGATTCCGATTCGCAAAAAGGGGAAGTTGACCTTGAAGCCGCACTGGGGGCCAAGCCGTTGGTCAAGAATATGGATTTGTGGAGAACGGTCATCTCTAGGATCGAGAACGGCGATATGCCGCCCAAGAAAAAACCGCAACCTAAGCCGGAGGAGAAGGAGCGGTTGCTAAATTGGCTCGACTCGGAAATTAACCACTTTGACTACAGCCAGGTTGACAATCCTGGCTATGAACCGGTTCGTCGACTGACGCATATCGAGTTCAGCAACACGCTGCGCGATCTACTGGGCTTGGACCTGAACTTGGTTGCTGATTTCCCGATCGATCTCAGTGGAACAAGCGGTTTCGAGAACAGCGCCAATACGCTTTTTCTGCAGCCAATTTTGATGGAACGCTATCTTAGCGCGGTTGACAAGGCGGTTGAAGCGACGGTGCCGCTGGATAGCAAACCAAGCGCGGACTCGCCCGTTTTTGTCGCTTGGCCAAGCGGAAAAATTACTGAAAGAGAGGCAGCGCGGAAGATTATCGACCGCTTTATGCTTCGTGCGTTTCGGCGGCCACCGACTGAAGATGAGGCGAAAGAATTTCAAGGGGTTTATGCTCGTTCGCGAAAGGCGGGCGAAAGCTTTGAGATGGCAATCCGCCGAGCACTTGGGGCCGCCTTGGTTTCACCCGCGTTCCTGCTGAAGTCGGAAATTGCCCAGGACACAGATGAGTCGTATCAGCTGAGCGACTACGAGCTGGCCTGTCGGCTGTCATACTATCTTTGGGCGAGCATGCCCGATGACGAACTGTTCCAACTCGCCGCCGAGAAGCGCTTGGCCAAGCCGGGGGTGCTCGCGGAGCAGGTCACCCGTATGCTTGCCGATCCCAAGGCGGGAACATTGGGTAGCGTATTCGCAGCGCAGTGGCTTGGCTTTGACGCGTTGGGGGTGCGTGTGCGGCTAGACCCCATTGACAATCCTTGGTGTACCGACACGCTGATGGCAGCGATGAAAAAGGAGTCGGCGATGGTTTTTACAGCGCTCGTTCGGGAGAATCGTCCGCTGAAAAACCTGATCGATTCGAAGAATACTTTTGTGAACGAGGAGTTGGCCAAGTTTTACAAATTGAAAGGCGTCGAAGGGATGGCGATGCGTCGGGTGTCGCACACGGACAAACGGCGCTACGGTCTCTTTGGCCAAGCATCGGTTTTGGCGGTGACCTCATCGCCACATCGCACGAGTCCAATTCGCCGTGGGGAGTGGATTTTGAATTCGCTACTCGGAACGCCGCCGCCGCCGCCGCCGCCCGATGTCGGTGAACTGGACGAGGAAATTGAGGAGAGCCGCAAACTCTCCTTCCGCCAAAAACTTGAGATGCACAGCAAGGATCCACGCTGCAACTCCTGCCATTGTGAGATGGATCCGCTTGGTTTTTCTTTGGAGAACTACGATTGGTTTGGTCGGTGGCGAACCAAGAGCCGCGGTCGCACGATCGATGCCAAGGGCAAACTGCCCAGTGGCACGGAATTCGAGGGACCGGTTGGTTTGCGCAAGGTGATCCTTGCTGAGAAGTTGGACGACTTGGCTCGTCAGGTGATCCGTAAAATGCTTTCCTACGCGCTTGGCAGGCAACTTGAGTATTACGATGAGCCTGCAGTGCGTAAAATTCTCGCGACGTTCGAAAAGGACGGTTACCGGATGCAGACACTGGTTCACGAGGTGGTGAAAAGTTACCCGTTTCAGTTCCGTAAAAACCGTGTGGAACCGGACAACGAATCGAAGGAAGTAGGCAATAATGGCTAAATCTTGGCAAATCTCACGAAGAACCGTGCTTCGTGCAGTGGGTGCAGCCGTGTCTCTGCCGTGGCTTGAAGCGATGCAGCCGCTGTCGGCGTTGGCAGTGACGCCCAAGCGGCCGAAGCTGCGTGTCGGTTATCTTTATTTCCCCAACGGCGTGGCCAAGGGCGGCTGGGAGCCGGAGAAGGTTGGGGGCGATGGCGAGCTTCTGAAACTGAACAAGTGGATGAAGGACCTCGAGCCATTCAAGGAAGACATTTTGGTTGCTCGAAATATTTGGACGCCACGCGGCAATGGTCACGGAGCCGGTACGGCGACTTGGCTGACCGGGGGTTCGTATAGCGGTTCGCGCGTGAGTGCCGGAGGCGCGTCGGTCGATCAGATCATCGCGCGTCAGGTTGGCAAAGACACGATGTTGCCGTCGCTCGATATGTCAATGAAGGGCGAGGGCTATTTCTCCAACAGCCTGCCGCGGAATACCATTTCGTGGGTAGGCGAAAAACTGCCGGCCACGCGTGATACCAATCCACGGACAATCTATGACCGGATGTTTCGCAAAGCCAGTGACGGAGTCACCGACAAGGGCGTGATTGACTTGGTCAATGGCCAAGCAAGGAGTTTGAAGCGTCGCGTTGGACGGATAGATCAGCAAAAGATTGATGAGTATTTGGAGTCACTTCGTTCAGTGGAACGCAGGATGGAGTTTGCCGAAAAACAAGCCGACAAATCCGCGCTTGGCCAAGTGAAGGGGATGGAGTTTAAGCGACCCCAGTTGGGCATTCCGGATAATCACGAGGATTATATGCGTACCATGATGGATTTGATGGTGCTTGGCTTTTGGTCGGGGGCAACGCGTGTGGGTTCGCTGATGCTGGATCACGGGCAGAGCAACCGATACTTCGACTTCATTGATGGTGTTCGGGGTACTTGGCATGCGCTGTCGCACTATCGTGATATCAGCGGCAAGTCCGAGGACGATGACGGCATCAACTCGTGGAAGACCGTTTCTCAAAAACGCGACATGTACAATGTGATCACCGCCTGGCACAACCGCCAGTTTGCCTACATGCTTGGTAAAATGAAGAGCATAGACGAAGGCAATGGCACGCTACTCGAAAACTCCATGCTCCTTTACGGTTCCAGTCTTGGGGACGGTCATGCTCACGGTGAGGAGAATCTGCCAGTGGTGTTTGCAGGTGGCGGCGGTGGCACGATTAAAAATGGTCGATTCCTCAAATACCGGAAAAACTACTCTCTCTCAAAATATCATTTAGCGACGATGCAACGAATGGGCGTTGGAGTGGAGGAGTTTGCCGACGCAGAATCGCCGATGAGCGGCTTGACCAAGGGTGTTTAGTTCGTCTTTCATATGAAGAAACTGATAGTTACCGTTTTGACATCGGTGTTCCTTGCCGGTTGTTCGACCTACCAAAAGAACGCCGATATCCCGATCATCGATACGCACATTCATTTATACGACACCACCCGGCCGGAGGGCCTGCCTTGGCCACCGAAGGACGACGAGGTTTTGTACCGACCAGTACTCACCGAGCATTTCGACAAGGTGTCGGATGAGAACGGTATCAATGCCACGGTTATCGTCGAAGCGAGCAAATGGATTCCTGACAACCAGTGGGTGCTCGACCTGGTGAAGCACGATCCAAATCGTTACATCGGGTTGGTCGGTAGCCTTGAAATTGGCACACCGGATTTCAAAAAGCACCTGACTAAGTTGTCGAAGGATGGGCGTTTTGTTGGCATTCGCATGCGCGAGAGGCCCGGTGGCGATAGTTTCTTTGAAAACGAGGCGGTGTGGAGCGATCTCCAATTGCTGTCCGACAGGAATCAGACGCTCGATGTTTTGATGTTTCAATACAGTCTTGATGACGTTGACATGATCTCCAAGCGTTTGCCCAAGTTAAAGATTTTGATAAACCACGTGGCTGGGGCAGACATTGAAGGTAAACCGGCCGATCCAAAATGGATTGCAGCTGTCCAAAAAGCGGCGAAGAATTCAAACGTAAACTGCAAAATATCCGGCTTATTCCAGCAATCACACCGCCAGCCGTCGCCAAGGAATCTGTCGTTCTACCAGTCGGAACTCGATGTGTTGTGGGAGGCGTTCGGCGAAGACCGTCTGATCTACGGCAGTAACTGGCCGGTGACCATGCGCGGCGGCACCTACGGTGAATACCTCGCGGTTGTGAAGGGGTTCTTTGCGGATAAGAGCCGCGCGGCTCGGGAGAAATTTTTCTTCAAGAACGCACTGAAATTTTATGGGCTTCCAGCACTGAAACACTAACTCAGTTCGGCTAAATAAAAAAAAGTTGCCGATCTCCTTCGCAAATACGGCGGCAAGACGGGCAAAGAATTAAAAGCCGAAGATCACTTCTGGAAACCACAATTTATTGCATGAAAAATCAGATGAACTAGCAAAAGGGCACTCTTGTTCTCGTATTTTAAAAGTTACCAGAAGTGCCCTTCAAGTCGCCCATTCCTTTCTTCGTTTTAATCTCAAACCGTTTGCATTTTGCACGGGTTTGGCAGCATAATGCTGTCCGTAAAAAGCTCACTTGAGTTGGAGGGTAAGTCTGGCTTTTTCGTCGAACCGGGGGGGGGCAGCAGGTTGCTTGCCCGGGACGAATACACAGCGCGTTACCGCTCCAATAACGGTGTCCAGACATCGAACGCCATCGAGGTATCCGTGATGTAATTCAACGCATTGCGATTGTTGCTGATCAGTAAAAAAAGCATTCCTGAAGGATAAAACAAAAACTATCGGCCCGGTGATCCAGATTTCCCTCGTGTTCACCCGGCCGCTTTTTTGTTGATGGTCAAGGCATGTCCCGGCGGGATGGAAAAAGTCGCTGCAACTACAGTGACCGATGGGGGAGAGGCTGCGGGAGCCAAGGCCAAGGTCAAGTACACTGATCATTGGCTGAGCGCCGGCGACGTGGCGTTACTAGATGCCTAGTTTGGCAAGGTGGACGATGTGCTCAGGTAAAACCGAGCCGCCATCCCAAAACTCCGGTAGAACCTCCCTCAGCCCCGAAAGCTTCCTTCCCCGTCAAGCTGCCAGCATACTGCCGTCCGGCTGTGTTTGAATACTCCGCCGGTTTTTGTGTCTGACCTTTTCGGGGTTCGACCTTTTTTGTTTTCCGTGTCAAACGATTCAAAGACTCGTGTTCGCAAGCTGCGCTGGCTGCTGCGGATGTTTGTTGTGCTGCTGCTCGTTCTCGCTGGCACGGCGCTCTATCTAAACCAAGCCGGACTGCCGGACTTCGCCAAGCGGCACCTGCAATCGCGCCTGGCCCAGCGGGGGGTTCAACTGGATTTCGACTGGCTGCGGATGGACTGGGACGGCGCGTGGCGTGCCGGCCAACTGCAGCTTGGCCAGTCGGACACCGCCGGCAGCGTCGCGCTCACCGTGGATAACAGCGTTATCCGTCCCGATTATGGCGCGCTCCTCTCGGGCCGCGCCGCTGTTCGCGGGTTGTCCCTCACCGGGTTTCAGTTTGACGCGCAACTCAACGACGCCGGAGCCAACCTCACGCCGATGAAGGTGAGTTTTCCGGAGGGTGAATTACACCTGGCCGATACAGGCGCGCTGACAGCAAAACAATTGAAAGGGGACGTGTTGGGCTTCTCGGTGGATGTTGATGTGAGCTTGGCCAACGTGATGACACTCCGCACTGACCGGAAGTCCGATGCCAAGCCGCTTTCGGAAAAACTTAGGCCGTTCAAGGCGCGCCTAGTCGATTTGGCCAAGCGGCGGGATGTCGTGAGCTTTCGCAGCAAGCCAAGATTGCAACTGCAACTCGCCGGCGACGCGATGCGCCTCGGCGAATTGAAGGGCCGCGGCGTGTTGATAGCCGGCGGAACGACGATGCCGGAGGGGTCGCTGGAGGATTTGGCGATGGAGTTGAATCTTGGCGGCCCGGCCGGCATCGCTGGCTCGCTGCGCGTCATCGGCTTAGCGACGCCGACGGCGAAGATCGGTTCGGCAACGGCGACCGTCACTGCGCCGCAGTCGATCAGCAACGCCGTTCCCTCGCGCATCGATTTTGAATTGGCACTTGGCCAAGTGACGGCGGCCAAGACGGCGATCGAGTCGGTCGAACTGAGCGGCAGCCTGGCTGGAGCCGAGTCGCCGCCGGAGACGGTTGAGGGCTGGGCGTACTGGTCCAAGCTAGCGCCGTATGTGGCAGATTTTAGAGGATTAGCCAGTGGCATCACCGGCGAGAAGGGACTGGCGATTCGCGAGGTGTCGCTGGCGGGCGTCTGGCGGGCGCCGCGACTGTCGCTAAGCCAACTCGAGGCCAAGCTTTACGACGGCGGTGTGAGCGGTTCGGCAGAACTGAACGTCGCCACCCGCCTGGCTACGGCGAGCAGCCGGGTAAACTTCAGCCTGCATAATTTGTCCGATCTACTCACGCCCAAGGCGCAGCGTTGGCTCAAGCAATTCCAGTGGAGCGAGGCGCCGGTGGTCACCGGCACGGTGCGCGCGACGCTGCCGAAGTGGACCAACGCGAAGCCGGATTGGCGCGCCGAAGTGCGGCCGACGATGAGCGTGAAAGCCCAAGTGACCTCGGGGCCAATGAGCTTTCGAGGTGTCGAGATCGAGTCGGTGCGGAGCGACTTGGTGTA
>Ga0209091_10004836_pt1 | contig 10380 bp, 10 predicted proteins | sample ArcticOcean_MG_C_6_FD_187438 | JGI IMG/M metagenome (GOLD analysis project Ga0209091, IMG submission 187438) | Marine microbial communities from western Arctic Ocean - ArcticOcean_MG_CB8_128 (SPAdes) (version 2) | ecosystem: Environmental > Aquatic > Marine > Oceanic | place: Arctic Ocean... | reverse complement strand
GTAATTAATGCCAAGAGCTAATAGTTCCGTTCCTAGAAGGAAAAAACATAAAAAAATCATTAAACAAGCTAAGGGTTATTATGGTACCCGTAAATCCAATTATAGAACTGCTAAAGATGCTGTCCAGAGAGCTATGTCATACGCATATAGAGATAGAAGGCAGAAGAAACGTGATTTCAGAAGGTTATGGATCATTCGAATTAATGCTGCGGTAAGGCTTAGAGGTTTAAGCTATTCTAAATTTATAGCTTTACTTTCTAAACAAAGTATTGAGATTAATAGAAAAAGTCTTGCATATATGGCGGTTAATGATTCCGAAGGTTTCACAAAACTTGTAGATTCTGTTAATAAATCATAGTTTTCTATGACATTGTATGATAAAATAAAATCTATTCAGGATAATTTTAATTCTGAATTATCCTCAGTTACAGATAAATCATTATCAGCTGAACTGCTATACAATAAATATCTAGGTAGAAAAGGGTTAGTTTCTTCACTATATTCTGAATTAGGGAAGATTAATAACCTAGAAAAACCAAAAGCAGGTGAAAAAATTAATTCACTTAAAAATTTTTTAGAAGAAAAATTAAAAAAAGCTAATATTAAATCAGAAAAGAAAAGTAATAAAGACTCTTCGATAGATTTAACCTTACCTGGTAATCATTTTCTTGAAGGTAGTATTCACCCAATTACACAAGTTATGAATGATATTTCAAGTATATTTAAAAATATAGGATTTTCTATTTTTTCAGGAGATGAAGTAGAGGATGAATTCTATAACTTTGAAGCATTAAATATTCCTAAATATCATCCTGCAAGAGATATGCAAGATACTTACTATTTAAATAATGATAAATTATTAAGAACTCATACTTCTGCTAGTCAAATTCACTTTATGGAAAATAATACTCCGCCAATTAAAATAATATCTCCTGGAAGAGTATATAGAAATGAAGATATTAGCGTAAGAAGTTATTGCCTTTTTCATCAAATAGAAGGATTATATGTAGATAAAAATGTAAGTTTTGCTGATTTGAAAGGATTATTAGAATATTTCTCAAAAAAATATTTTGGTGAAGATGTTAAAGTAAGGTTTAGACCCAGTTATTTTCCATTTACTGAGCCTAGTGCAGAAATGGATATTTATTGGGGGCTAGAATCAGAGTCAGATTATAGGATTACTAAAGGTACTGGTTGGTTAGAAATCTTAGGATGTGGGATGGTAGATCCTGAAGTTTTTAAAGCTGTTGAATATGATTCATCTTTAAAGGGATATGCTTTTGGAATAGGTATTGAAAGAATTGCAATGTTAAAATATGGAATTACAGATATTCGCCTTCTATATGAAGGGGATGTACGATTTTTGAGGCAATTTTAGTATGAAAATCTCACTTGCATGGATAAAAGAATATATAGATATTGATGCTCCGACAATAGAGATATCAGACGCATTAACATCACTAGGTCTTGAATGTAATATCATATCTAATAAATTAACTTTTACTGATATTGTTTTAGGTAAAATAGACAGCTATTCTGCTCACCCTAATTCTGACCATCTAAATATTTGTTCTGTAAATATTGGAAACGAAGAAAATTTATCTATTGTGTGTGGTGCTAGCAATGTTGATAAAAATATTTTTGTAGCTTGTGCAAAAATTGGTTCTACTTTAGATAATGGGAAATTTAAAATTAAAAAAGCAAAATTAAGAGATGTAGAATCTTTTGGTATGCTTTGCTCAGAAAAAGAATTGAATATTAGTAATAATCATGAAGGCATTTTGATTGTTAATAATGCTAAAGAGAGCATCTTAGGGGCGCCTATTGAGGATGCACTAGATTTATCTAATGATGTTATTCTAGAAATTGACTTAACACCTAATAGAGGAGATTGTTTAAGTCACTTGGGGGTAGCTAGAGAATTAGCTTTATTCTTTAATAAAACAATTAAAAAACGTGATTTTTCGCTTATTGAAAATAAAAGTCTTAAAATTAATGATTTTATAAAAGTTACTAATAATGCTCCAGATTACTGCCCAAGATACTCTTGCAGAATGGTAAAAAATTTAAAGGTTAAAGAATCACCATTGTGGCTGCAAAAAAAAATTGAATCTATTGGACAAAAAAGTATTAATAATATTGTAGATGCAGCAAACTTTATTATGCATGATTATGGACACCCAATGCATACATTTGATTATAATAAAATAAATAGTAAAGAAATTGAAATTAGAACAGCTAAAGATAGTGAAGAAATAGTAACCTTAGATTCACAAAAAAGAATATTAAAACACGAACAACTGTTAATCTGTGATGGAGATAAGAATATAGCATTAGCTGGAGTTATGGGTTCGTATGATAGTGAAATTACTAATTCAACAAAAGATGTACTAATTGAATGTGCTTATTTTGATCCTATTAAAATAAGGCAAGGTTCAAAAAAAGTAGATTTATCAACAGAATCTTCTAAAAGATTTGAAAGAGATACTGATATAGAAAACATGATAAATGCATTAAATAATTTAACTTCAATAATAGCTGAATTAGGTGAGGGAGAGATTGTTACTGGAATTATAGATATCTATAGCAAAATAAAAGAAAAGAAATTAGTAGACTTTAACTTAGAGCATTGTAATTCTTTTTTAGGTACGAATCTTTCTCAAGAACAGTCTAATAAAATATTTCTAAATTTAAATTTTAAGAAAATGAAAAATAAATGGGAGATACCATATTATAGAAATGATATCATTAGAGAAGTAGATTTGTATGAAGAGATTGCAAGAGTTTTTGGATATGATAATATCCCAACCTCTAATTCATTTTCTAGCTCTTTTTCAGCTATAGTAGAGGATGACCAAAAGATTAAAAATAATTTAAGAACAATACTTTCTGCAAAAGGATTTAATGAACATTATTCTAATAGTCTTTATAATATTTCAGTATTAGAAGATTTTAATTCTAATAAAACATCTGAAATAATTAATGAATCTAGTAAAGATATGAAATACTTGCGGAATTCGCTGCTTCCAGGATTATTAAATGCAATTTCATTTAATGAAAAAAGAGGTCAGAATTTTTTGAAATTATTTGAGATTGGAAGAGTTCATTCTCTAATAAAGAATTATAATAAAGAGCAAGATAATTTAGCTATGGTGTGGTTTGGAGAACAAAAAGATCACTGGAACAGTAATCTAAAATCAGATATCTTTTATGCTAAAGGTGAAATTGTTTCAATACTTAAAAACTTTAAAATTGATAGTATTAATTTTAAAGTAAATGACTCAAAATTTTCTGAATTAAATATTGATATTTTTTCTAAAAAGAAATATTTAGGCTTTATTAGATTACTTGATTATAATTTAAAAAAGAAATATAACGTAAATGGAACCTTAATATATTCAGAGCTATCTTTAACTGAAATTAATAAAAGTAAAAACATTGATGTTTACTATTCTAAACCATCTTCTTTCCCTTCCATTAGAAGAGATATATCACTATTGGTTGAAACTAAGATTTCTTCTCAAGATTTAATTAATTATATTTTTAAGATATCTGATAAATTATTAATTGAAGCAAATGTTTTTGATATGTATATAGGTAAAGAATTAGGAGAAAATTTAAAGAGTATTGCAATTGCATTAATCTTTCAGAGCGCAGAAAAAACATTGGTTGATAAAGATGTAGATAATAGGCTAAGTTTAATCTTAGATAAGATAAAATCAAAGTTTAGAGCGATTCAACGTTAAAGGAGTAACAATATGGTACTAAATAATATTAAAGTAAAAATTTCAGATCAAGAATATGCACTTAAAACTAGTGCTGATGAAGATTATATTAAAAAGGTGGCTCAATATATAAATGAAAAGATGAAAGAAGTTGAAACAGCTGGTGTCGATACAAATTCACAATTACGTATTGCAGTTTTAGCTGCAATGAATATTACTGCTGAGTTATTTGAATGTAAAAAGAAAAAAAATGAAGTAATTGAAAAGGTAGAAGCTAAAGCTTTAGCTATTTCTGAGTTTATACAAGATAAAATTTCTGATATAGAATCATCAAATTAAAATTTATATTAAGTGCAAACAACTATTCTAAAAGGAAAGACTGTATCTTCTAAAATTAAAGAAGGCCTTATAGATAGGGTTAAACATTTAAAATCCTTAGATATTACGCCAGGCTTAGCAGCAATAATTATAGGTAATAATCCTGCTTCAGAGTTATATGTTTCTTCCAAAGCAAAAACATTTAAAAAAATGAACTGTTTTAGTGAAATTTTTAAATTAGATAAAGATATTAAACAAAATGAAATTATTGAGTTCATAAAAAGGCTAAATAAGAATGATAAATTTCACGGTATTTTACTACAGCTACCGCTACCTGTCCATATAGATGAAAATGAGTTATTAAACACTATAGATCCAATTAAGGATGTAGATGGTTTTCATCCAGCTAATTTAGGGCTTTTAATGCAAGGAAATCCAAACTTTATACCTTGTACCCCTCTAGGATGTATTAAAATTTTAGACCACTATAAAATTAAAACTGAGAAAAAACATGTTGTAGTAGTTGGAAGAAGTAATATTGTTGGTAAACCAATTGCTTCATTATTGTCTCAAAACTTTAATTATGGCAATGCAACTGTTACTTTGTGTCATAGTAGGACTAGTAATTTAAGTCAATTCACAAAACAGGCTGATATACTTATTGCAGCTGTGGGTGTTCCAAATTTAATAAAAAAAAATATGGTAAGAGAGGGTGTTGTTATTATAGATGTTGGAATTAATAGAATTGAGGATAAAGATAAGGAAAGAGGCTATAGAATAGTTGGAGATGTTGATTTTGAAGGCATGTTAAACCATGCTGAGGCTATTACGCCAGTACCTGGAGGAGTTGGTGTTATGACCGTAACTATGTTGCTTAGTAATACAATTGATTCAGCTTTTAACAAAATAAAAAAAATGGAGATTAAATGAACGCAATTATTAAAACAAACAATGGCATAATAAAATTAAATCTATTCTATGATAAAGCTCCTATCACAGTTTCAAATTTTGTAAACTTATCAAATAGAGGTTTTTATAATAATTTATCATTCCATAGAGTTATAGAAGATTTTATGATTCAAGGAGGCTGTCCTCTTAGTACAGGAACTGGGGGGCCAGGATATCAATTTAACGATGAATTTGATAAAGATTTAAAACATGATAAGCCTGGTATTTTATCTATGGCAAATTCAGGTCCTGGTACAAACGGTAGTCAATTTTTTATTACTCATATAGCTACTCCTTGGCTCGATAATAAGCATACAGTATTTGGAGAAGTAGTTGATTCTAATAGTCAAGAAGCAGTCAATGGAATTGTTCAAGGAGATGTTATAGATAAAATTGATATTAAAGATGAATTACCTGCTAATAAAACTATTGGTGAGCTAATAAAGTCTTGGAATTCAATTTTAGATAAATAGGTTATATTTTTCACATATATGAAATATTTATGTTTAATTTTATCACTTTCTTTAATTATATCTATGGAATCAGGAAATAGGTTAGTTTTTGTTTACAATGCCAAAAGTGGAGTAGTAAATGGAATATTTGATTACGTACACAAATTTGTTTCTCCATCAACATATTCCTGTAACCTATGCTCTTTAACTTATGATAATCTTGGTAAAAAAAATGAATGGGCTAATTATTTAAATAATTTGTCTGTAAATATCATATTTGCTTATAAAGATAATATAAACAATCAAAAGGACGCTTTTTTAATTAATTATTCTGATTCTATACAGCCACCTTGTTTATTTATAGTTAAAGATTCCATTCAAATTGAAATAATAAATAGTACAGAAATGAATAAGCTAAATAATCTTGATGAATTAAAGGTTTTATTAAATAATCGTTTAATAGAATTTAACTTTATTAATTAATATTATTAATAGTGCGCTTGACTGGGGGTCAAGAGGTCTCAAACTCAGATTTGGCCATATATAAAATAACTGATAGTTAGTTATGAAGCAGAAAGTAAATTAATACTAACAGTTGTTAATTCTTTGTTTGGAAATTTAAATTCAAATTTATCATTATTTTTAAGTCCTGCAATTATAGCTGAATCTAAAAAATCTTCATATTCAATAATATATTGATTAGAATATCCATGAGTTGCATCGTATGCAGTAGCTACTGTTTTGCCTATATTTTTTGAGCATAGATTAGGATTTATTGTATGAAGCTCTAATACAATCAGTCCAAACTTATTTATAAAAGGTTTCCATCTCATAAAATGTTCTATTAAGCTAAGTTTAAAAGTTATTGGTGGGAGTATTTCATTACTTGTCTTAGTACAAAAAGCAGCTGTTGAATTAGTTGTTATATTATTATTCTGTGCAATAGAGACAGATGGCTCAATAAAATTTCTATTATGATCTAAAAATGATCGCACATTTAATAATTCATTTAATTTAATATTACTAGTTTTAAAGAGCTTTTCATTAAAACTTTCTGGGTCACCAATATCAGCCTCAATTAGTGTATGCTTAATATTAGTTCTATTTAAGTTTAAATGTGTAACATCTAAGGCTTCTTTATTAAAATCTGCTCCAATAACTTTTAATGGAAATTCTTTTAAATTATCGCCTCTTAAAGTATTATTTTTGATTAATTTATATAGATGGATAAGCATCGTGCCATCACCACAGCCCATATCTGCAATTCCCTTTGGTTGTTTATCAAGAGGATAATTAAATATTTCTGTAACAATTTCATCTATTTTTTTAAAATAAACTTTATGTGCTCCGCCACTACCCCAAACATTCATAACTCTATTAACATGTTGTTCATTCCCAGAATCATCTCGTTCTAATAAGTTAGATGTATCATTAAATAGTAATATATCAATTTTAGAGAATAAAGGCATATAAGATGTTGTAACACCATAGGCAGAACTTCTATTTAAAAAAAATAGACCTTTTTCAGTAAGCTTATTATTTTTATCAATAAAGCCAAATTTTTCAAAGAACTTGTATAAGAAATCAATATTTTTTTGGTTTAGTTTATTTTTAAAGATTATTTTATTATTTTCCATAGAAAAATATTTATTAATTGATAAAGAAACTATAATAGGTCCAATTAATAAACCCTCTATATGCTTTATTATTAGAGCATTTGAAGTGGTTAGGTTATTAAACTTTCTAAAAATAGGTTCAATTTTTAGATGAGTATCATCATCAAATGATAAAGAAGATAAATAGTTATAATATGAAAAAAAAGATATGTATATATCAATTTCACTAAAATGTTTTTTACCTAATGAAGTGATAGTTACTTTAATATCATTACGAGTTAACTCTCTGACAAGCCATCCTTGTGATTCAAATAACCTCAATGTCATATTAATATAGTCACCATTTATAGCGCATTTTTTAATGTTTTCAAAAGATAGATTAAAGTTTTTTCCTTGGGCCAGCTTATTTAAACCTACAAAAGAACTTTTTGTTATATTAGATAATGCAGGAATTAAAGCAATGCCATCGAGGTGCTTAAATAAATCTGTTCTAAATATTTTATTATTTTGTGACATTTATTTTCTTAAAAAATTGAGTTCTTAATTTATAATAATTAATTTATACTTGTGACATATAATTTTATTAAATTTTAGAATGACTTTAGTACCAAAACATATTAAAACACTACAAGCCTATAAAGCAGGGAAACCTATTTCTGAAGTTAAAAGAGAATTAGGGCTTGATAAGATAGTAAAATTAGCATCAAATGAAAACCCTTTAGGTCCCTCTGTAAAAGCGATTGAATATGTAAAGCATATATTGACAGACACACATAGATACCCAGATCCCAGCGGTTATGACTTAAGAACTAAATTAGCTAAAAAATTTAGTTTAAAATTAAATAATGTAATTCTTGGAGGTGGTAGCGAAGGGATTATGTCTGTTATAATGAGAACTTTTTTAAGCTTAAATGATGAGATTATAGCTACAAAAAATTCTTTTATAGGATTTAAAGTATTAGCTAATGCCAGTGGTTTTAAGGTCAATTGGGTTGAAATGAAGGATTATCATTATAATTTAAAAGCTATGGCAGATCAAATTAGTAAAAATACTAAGGTAATATATTTAGCTAACCCTGATAACCCTACAGGAACTTTTTTTAAAAAGGATGATTTTGATAGGTTCATGAAATTAGTTCCTAGTAGAGTAATTGTTCTATTAGATGAAGCATATTTTGAATATGCATCACATTTAAAAGATTATCCAGATTCAATGAGCTATAGATATGATAATGTTATAACATTAAGAACCTTTTCGAAAGTGTATGGTCTAGCAGGATTTAGAGTTGGTTATGGCTTTGCAAACGAAAGGCTAATTTCAAATCTTATGAAAGTAAAATTGCCATTTGAGCCATCGACATTAGGTCAAGTTGCAGCAAGTGCAGCTTTAGATGATAAAGAGCATTTAGTGAATACTCTTAAAATTAATCAATCAGAAAAGTTAAAGCTGGAATCATTTTTTATTAAAAATAAAATTAATTTCATACCAACTTCAGCAAATTTTATAACATTAATATTTAGTTCTAATAATAAAGCTAAATTATTTTGCGATAGGATGCTTAATAATGGAGTTATTTTAAGAAATTTAGAAAGCTTTGGTTTATCAGAATGTATTAGAATAACAATTGGAACTAAAGAAGAAAATGATTATTTTTTAAAAATTTTAAAACAAATGGAGTTATAAATAGTGTATACAACAGATAAGTGGGAAGGAACTGAGCATTTTAGCATTCAAAATTTTAAGTTTGTAGAATTCTATGTTAGTAATGCAAAACAAGTAGTGCATTTTTACAGGTCAGCTTTTGGCTTTGAGTCTTATGCGTATTCTGGTCCAGAAACAGGTGTTTATACTCATGTTTCTTATGTCCTAAAGCACAATAGAATATTTTTTGTATTTACTTCACCTTTAAGTTCAAAGCATGAAGCGTCCGATTGGATTAAAAAACATGGTGATGGTGTCAGAGATATTGCTTTGGGTGTTGATGATGTAGAGGGAGCGTATAATTCTTGTATAGAAAGAGGGGCTATTAATCATAGCTCAATGTTGAAAAATGAGGATAAAAATGGTATTTTTTTAAAAGCTTCTATTAAGACTTATGGGGATGTTATTCATTCGTTTATTGAAGACAAAAATTATCATGGTTTATGGGCACCTAATTTTAGGGAACTTAAATTACCCCCTTTAAAATTTAAGCCAACTTCTTTAGTATTAGTGGATCATGTGGTAGGAAATGTTGATTGGAATAAAATGGATTTCTGGAAAGAGTATTATGAAAAAATATTTGGTTTATCTACTTTTGTTAGATTTGATGATGGTGATATATCAACCCAGTACTCTGCCTTAAAAAGTGTTGTTTTAAGATCAAAAAATTGGAAAGTTAAGTTGCCAATTAACGAGCCCGCTCAAGGGTTAAAAAAATCCCAAATAGAAGAATATTTAGAATTTAATGAAGGTGCAGGAGTTCAACATATAGCAATTTTAACAGATGATATTATTAGTTCTATTCGTGCTTTAAAAGAGAATGGGGTTGAATTCTTAGATATTCCTAAAACTTATTATGACGATTTGTTATTAAGGGTTGGTGGTATAGATGAAGAAATTGAAAAATTAAAAGAGTTAAGTATTTTAGTCGATAGAGATGAACATGGATATTTACTACAAATTTTTACTAAACCTTTAGAGGATAGGCCTACATTATTTATTGAAATTATTCAGAGAAAAGGATCTAAAGGTTTTGGACAAGGAAACTTTCAGGCATTATTTGAATCAATAGAAAAATCTCAAGCAGAAAGAGGCAATCTTTAAATGTCTTTTTATCGATCTAAGGGGCTTATACCATTAAAAAGGCATACTGTTTTTAAAAAAGCCGATAATTCAATTTATTATGAGGAGTTAATTAGTCGCAAAGGGTTTTCAAGCATTTATACTAATGCTTATCATTTAAGGATGCCAACAAGATTATGTTCTGTAGGTGAAATGTATCCAATAAATATTAAGTCTGCTGCTAAAAATCATAAAGCAAGACACATATTAACGCAAAATATTGTAAATAAAGGTGATATTATTTATGATAGAATTCCTTTATTATTCAATAAGGATGTAATTATCTATAAGTCACATGTAAATAAAAGTATGGAAAGTTTTTATAGAAATGCACATTTTGACGAGCTTTTATATATACAGTCGGGTAATGGTACTCTTTCAACAAATTTTGGAGAATTAAAGATAAAAAAGGGTGACTATATTGTTATCCCAAGTGGAGTTATATGGAAATTATTAATTAATAATGATTTACAAATATTAATTATTGAGTCTTCGAC
>Ga0209091_10004834_pt1 | contig 10382 bp, 8 predicted proteins | sample ArcticOcean_MG_C_6_FD_187438 | JGI IMG/M metagenome (GOLD analysis project Ga0209091, IMG submission 187438) | Marine microbial communities from western Arctic Ocean - ArcticOcean_MG_CB8_128 (SPAdes) (version 2) | ecosystem: Environmental > Aquatic > Marine > Oceanic | place: Arctic Ocean... | reverse complement strand
AAATGGGGGTGCCCCAGGGGTATGGTCTGGTAAGTGAGGAATTAGACGGTGAGTAGGGCAGTCTTAAACGGATATTCCTGCTTTAGGATAATGTTGAAATACCTCGGTGGCTCCATCACTACTAACTATGAATACATCGTAGGCTTCACGCCCATCTTCAGGTCCCATCCCGGGCGAGCCGTAAGGCATTGCTGGCACGGCTAATCCTAATGCATCAGGTCGGTCTGCTATGAGACGTTTTATGTCGCGGGCGGGAACATGTCCTTCAATGAAATACCCATCAACTTTAGCGGTATGACAGGACATCATATCTTTGGGGATGCCACTCTCAATCTTAAATTCAGTCAAAAGGCTACCGGAGCGATCTTCGGTAGTAACATTGAAACCTTTGTCTGTTAAAATCTCTATCCATGCATTGCAGCAACCACACTGTGGGTTTTTAACTACGTGAATATCAGTGGAAGTGCCGTCAGCTAAGGCACCCAATGGAGCAGCAATGACGGAACTTGATGCAAGTATTAACAATTGCCGCCGGCTTAACGATACTTTGTTCCTCATCACTTATTCCCTTTCAACATCCATCTGTGTAGTTAGTGCGGTATCCAAACAAATCCATAGCACGGTGGCACGATACTACTTTAAGGCCCAGGAGCTACAAGTTGTTAATGTGGACTCAAAAAAAATAAATCAAAACTTTTTGTTTATTATCAATAATTTAAGACCAGTAAATGGAGGTGTCCTTAGACATAAGAGATAAGGTATTGGTCACACTAAGCTTTGTGGATAATGAACTAGAGGCAACCAATGGGGCGTCAAGTTTGTCTGACGGTACCCGCTAATGACCCTAAGCAGACAATTAAACAGACTGGGACGATCAAATTGATGGGAGTCTGAACGGTTCTGGTTTACTAAATCGACGCACCGCATTTTCAGTCAATTGACTAATCCCGTTGTTGAAATTGTTGTGCGAAAGACTGCCGCACCACGTCATCGATGATAAGGAAAGAACCGCGCCGCCCGAAGCGGTTTCAAAGAATGTAATATCTGCTCGAACTTGTGAATGCACCCATTCATCGGGTATCACAAATCTTAGATCTTCCCTTGCGATCATCATGCCACGTGGGTGATTCTGGGAACTTGCAATCACCAACGCATGAGTAGGTGTGCCCAACTCATAATCCACCGCATCAATCTCTTCTCCCGCCGCACCGTTCCCCATGATGCCATAATCACCAAGACACTCTTCGGTGATTCCCTTGGTTAAGAATTCGGCCCGTGGGTCATCCCACTCAGGATTTCGGGTAAAACCGATACTGCCGGGAAAACCCATCCCGCGCGTCCCAACACCGAATATTTCCTGCGGAGGCCGCCCCACGTGCCGCCACAGACCGCCCAACTGTCCTGTGGATTGCAAATAGTGCTCTCCCGGATAGGAAAACCAGGCACCCGAGCCGCCAACGCCTCTCCTGACCTCAACGGCGGCTGGGTAATTTGAATCAACACCGGTGACCCAGTAATACCCGTTACCCCCCATATAGATAAATCGGCCACCAAGGTCATTGGTATAGGTAGATACTGCATCCAGAATTTCACTGCTGACGTACTCGGGGTGGTTTCCACTGATAACCGTCGCGTATTTGTTTAAGAGTTCCGCACCCTCTTCATGCACCATGTGATCGGTGATGATATCATAATCGAACCCAAAATGTTCCAGCCAACTAATGATCAGGGTATCTGCCGTAATGCCCCAAAGGGATGACTTCGGTCGCATGTTCACAATGGGTCTGAGCCAGGAAGAGAAATGCCGACCACAGCCATCCTCGTGGTAGTCATAGATCGAGCTACCAAATTCGGGATGAGCGAGCAACTTAGCATAGCCTTCCATGTCGGGTTCGATCTGGTCGTTCCACCCGGCAACATCAAAGCCGTATTTTTCGCTGTTATCGGCCATACGGTCGTTAGAATAGGCAAGGTAAGTCATTGTCGGTAACCACAGGGCAATGGGCGCGCGCTTTTTGGCCGATGCTCGGGGTGAAACAAAAAATGGGATATAATCCGTCTCGCCTTCGCCATTGGCTATTTTGGTAGCGTAATAACCCGATTTCAGATCATCGGGAATTTCAAAACTGAAGTCGCGGGACCATCCGCAATCATAAAGATCATCCGAGTGAAAATAGACCGCACTGTAATGATCCGTCGCGCCCTCAAAGTTGTGAACGGATCCATCCCATCGGACACCTCTCACCCCCAGAAGCGGCAGATTGACGAACGTCCCCTTTTGTTCATGGCTCAGTTCATTATAAAAAGAAACTGTCGTCGAGGTCGAGAAATTGAAAATGCCACTCAAACTCGCCTGAATTGACTGATTGGGCGCAAAATCTGCTGCTGCAATTACGTTGTCCTTACTAAGAAACTCTCTTGCGATCCGAAGAGCATCAATCTTGCCATCAAAGCAGTCTCTGACAATCGTTTGCCCGTTACGATCCGGTTCGGCAACGGTCGCGGCTAGATAGACAGACACATCATCGCCCAAATTCAGGGCGTGACATTCTTGGGTGTCTTCGCAGTATTTCATCCGCGTTGGCTGATGAAATCGATTTTCAAGACACCAGGATCGAAACGTTGCAGGTCCCTGTTCTGTGCTCCAACTGAGGGCTAACAAGTGCCACCGTTCTTCTGTAAGAGGCTCTGTCAACGTCAATTTAGTCTGGCCTTGCAAACTGTTCAGGCGCGCTGACAGTCGCGCATCTTCAAATCCGATTTCAATAGTTTGTCCGTCCTTGCCTTCAAGGCAAACGATCGTCTGTTGGCCACCACCCCGCAGCTTTGTCGGATATATATGAAGCTGAACAGTGTGTGCATCTGCATTCGCAAAACTGTTGGCCAAGTCAATTTCAGCATATGACCCAGCATAAACAGCCTTCTGGCGTCCTGTGTATTCACCTTCGAAATCCGACAGAATAGGGATTTCCTGATAGGTATTACTCTCGCCATCCACACAACCGTTGACGATTCGGACAAGCGAAGCGCTGAAGTGTTCGTCACCCTCACTGCTAACATGAAAGTTGATGGTCTGCCCTGGATTGATGTGGAGACGGTCGGCGTATCCAAATACTTGGTTCTGCGTCATGTTTAGTACCTGCTTTCAATCTTACGGCGATATGGGGCAATAGTTAAATTTGTCTCGAATGAATGGATTTGTAAAGTTGATCAGATTACAAAGTTTTGTAAATCCTCAATTATGCCTGCTTCTCCATTAAAATGAGTTTCCAAGTCACTCCGGACCGCTGCATGTCCGGCTTCTGAATCCATGTGAATACGAAAATGAGTCAGATAAAGACGTTTTACACCGACGCTTTGGGCCATCTGCGCTACTTCGCCCGGATCTGGGCTCATCGCCATAAGCGCTGGATGTACCTGTTCGCCGCTACCACGATAACACCAGTGGAGCAGAAAATCTGCGCTCTGGCTTAGCGCTCTGACCTGATCGTTGATGCCTGTGTCACCAGAATAGACAAATTTCTTACCCTCGTGTTCCACAGCAAAGGCCAAACACTCCAATATTGGTTGGGCGTGGCTTGCCTGTGCTGATCCAAGTGACCAACCATTGCCTTGATAAGCGAAACCTGGTTCGATTTCAGTGATTTCAGGTGCTGGCCATGGACGTGGCAGTGTACCGCCACGGGCAACCCAAACTTGCTGGCTTGGTATGTTTTCTGTCCGGGCACGCAAATCGTTTTGAAGGACGCCGTCTGAGCCAAAATAGCCTTCGTTGATTTTTGCCAAAGGCTTGGGGCCAAATACTTTTATAGGTGCACCGCCCTCGTCCCAGGCTGCATGGACTAATCGGGCGTAGTCCATCATATGATCGGAATGGTAATGCGTGAAGAACAAATGAGTGATGTCTTTGGGCAAGCGGCCTGATCGAATGAGGTTGTCTACAACGCCACCACCACAATCAAACAATATCTTGTCTTCGCCAACTTCCAACAAGTAACCCGTGGAAGCGCGCCGCTGATATGCTTCGGGTGATCCGGAGCCTAAAATTGTAAGTTTCATTGTCATAAAGTCACTTTCGGAGGAGGAGTTGCGCCAGGAGCACCAAGTTTAAGAGCTGCTTCTGGCCCACCATAGGATTCTATCATTGTGGCTTGATCAGCGAAGGCTTGTGCGTTTACCTCGTCAGGATTGCATATCTGATTTAGATCTGATTGTAGCAACACTAAGGTGCTGGCAAAGGCTGGGTCATCCGCGAGGTTCACCAGTTCCTCGGGGTCGTCTTTGAGATCAAATAGCTCTGGTGCAAAGCCGACATAGTGGTTGTACTTCCAGCGCCCTTTGCGCAGCATGAATGCGCCAGACACCGCTCCAACAGCGTGGTATTCACTGAATACCACGCGGTCGGGATCAGGGGCATTTTTGGCGATTTCAGCCAGTGACTTTGTGTCGTTGGATGAAGCTATATCTGCACCAAAATGCATTGCGATTGTTTTTGACAAATCAATTAAGCTTACAGGCGTATCACAAGTTCCCGGTGCAATTTCTGGCCCTGCCATAATCATTGGGACAGATACGCTTTCCTGATAGAGGTTTGATTTCCCCCATAAGCCACGAGCGCCAACATTATCGCCATGGTCTGAGGTATAGATAACAGTGGTGTTTTCCATAAAGCCAGATGTTTCAAGTGCATTTAGTATTTTGCCTACATTGTGATCTAGCCAAGAACACAATCCATAATAACTGGCAATTGCCCTCAGCCGTTCCTCATCAGTTTCAAATTTAGCTTCGCTGTCCATCATTGCATTTTGTTTTTCCACCCACGGATGACGTTGATAGCCGTTTTTTGGGTGCAATTTAACGGCTGGTAGGTCGCTGAACGGGTAAAGGTCATAATACTCCTGTGGGACAACCAAAGGAAAGTGCGGTGCAACCAGACCAACATAAAGACACCAAGGTTGGGTATCATTTGACGCAGCCTTGCTTGCAAACCACTGCTGTGTTCGAGCCGTCACTGCAGCATCATAATCCGTATACTTGCTGATGCCAGGACCAATGTAATCGCCCAGCATTCTTCCCTTGGGATAAACGCGTTCATCTTCTTTGCGGATAGAAGCCCAGACCATTCCAACACCGCCAGCAACCATCATTGGGATATGCTCAACATCAAATCCAGCTGGGTCTTCTTCAGCGCGGTAATGAAGTTTGCCAATTGATTCCACAGGAATCTTTTTTTCTTGCAAGGCATGTCCCCAGCCCGGAATAGAGCCGTCATATGGCATTGCATTGTCCCAGAGACGCGTCTGATGAACATAGCGTCCTGTTGCAAAACTGGCCCGTGCCGGCACGCAGATTGACGATGGCGTGTAGGCATCAGTAAACCGCATTCCTCGTTTGGCTAGTTTGTCAAAGTTTGGTGTTCGAACAGACGGATGCCCAGTGCAACCCATTGCACGGGCTTGGTGTTCATCGGACATGATGACAAGAAGGTTTGAGGTCATATTAGAAATTTCTCAGACTCAGTGACTTTTTCGAGTTTTGATAGAATTCTGGACAATACCTCGTGCTCTTCAGCGCTCAGCGCTTTGATAAATTTAGATTGTCTGCGGCGCATATAGGGCCGCGCCTCCTTATAAACCTGCCTACCTTTTTGAGTTATTGATAAATATTGCTGCCTGGAGTCGGCATCGTGCGTTTTGGCTTCCAAAAGTCCAGTTGCGATCATTGTACGCACACAGCGGCTGAGTTGGCCACCATCTAGGCCTGTCTTTGCTATAATTTTGGAATGAGTCGCTTTTTCAATAGCAATGATTGATACAAAAACGCGCCATTGCATTAGAGAAAGTTTCGAATTTTTTCGTAGAATCCGAGAGGCTTGCGCGCTTACTTTGGAATGTACCCGTGACAGTCGATAGGTAATCATTTGGTTGAGTGGAAGTTCCCAGTTCTCTTCAATATCTAGTTTTATTTTTGTCATTTTCTGTTCCAAGTTTAATTAATTAGTGACAGAGATTAGTTGACCAGTCAACTTTTTACTTGACCTGTCAAGTAAAAAACGTCTTTATTGAAGGCAGATCAAATTTAGGGAAAAAAATATGAAAAATATTATTAAAATTGGTATCGCGGCACTTGGTCTATTAGCCATTGCGTCAGGGTCATTTGCGTCAGGTTGGAACCCTCCAGGTCCAATTAAACTTCTTATTGCCTTTAAAGCTGGTGGTGGAGCAGACACGCAGGCACGGATGATCGCTGAAGAGCTCGAAACAAAACTTGGTTGGAAATTTATTCCTCAGCAGGTTACAGGTAAAGGTGGAGTAAATATGCTAAAAGCCTTATCTGAAATGCCAAATGATGGTACTGCAATCGGGATGGCCGTAACAGAAGCATTGGGGTATAATTTGGCTGTTGCAAATGCAGGCCTTGAAGCGTCTGATTTTACAGGACTTTCAACAACTGCTGGTTTTCAATTAGCCATCGTTGGCCGTTCATCAGACGGTTATAAGACTATGCATGATGTAATTGCTGCCGCTAAAGCAGGTAAAGAAATTAGATTAGCCACTATGAGCCCAAGACTTTCAGATATAGTTTTCTTGATGGAAGAGGCAAATGGGGTGAAATTTAATGTCGTTGCCTACAAAGGTGGTAAAGCAGCTCTTGATGCTATCAATGCTGGCGATGTTGATGTAGGTTTCGTTGCTGGTCCTCAAGCAAAAGGTGTTGCTGCTGGTGATTTAGTGGAGCTAGCATCTGCTCTTTCAAAACCCTTAACCGCGACACCGGATGCGCCCCTCTTAAGTGACTTGGGCGTCCCTTTTAATGGAGATGGATATTTTGTATTTGTTGGACCTGGTGGAATGCCTGCAGAAGCTCAATTGGCTTTGGGCAATGCAGTTGCTTCAGTTGTTACGGATCAAGAAGCAAAAATCACCAAAATTATCAACAAGGTATTTGGTGGTGCAGTTACAATAAAAGGTCCTGAGCTCGATACTTTCTTACAGAATGGTTATGCTGGAGCAGCTGTGTTACAAAAGGCTGTCAGTGAATAATATATAACTTCTTAGGCCTAACATATGTTAGGCCTAATTTTTATTTAGTGAGAGCAATTATGCCAGAGAAATCACGTAGCAATTTGCTTCTTGGTCTAGCCTGCATTGTTTTTTCATTAGTGGTAGTTTTTATTTGGATTCCACTTGACACAGACAGCGGTATTATTGAAAAAGTTCGACGAAGGTTGACTATTGGTGATGCAATGGCACCAAGTATTGCTGGTTTATTTATTCTAATTGGTGGATTTGTTCTTATTACGTTTGAACGAAACACCCGTAAACAACCTAATATAATGGCTTCAAATTTTAAGTTTATAATTAGAACTCTTTCGATACTTTTTCTTAGCCTATTAATTATGCGTTATTCTGGACCTTTTCTGGTAGCTGCAGTTAATATGACATTAATTGAACCGTTGGAGTATCGTTTGCTGCGTGACACCATTCCTTGGAAACATATTGGTTATTTTATAGGTGGGGTAGTTTTAATTGCAGGCCTAATCGCGCAAGTGGAAAGTCGCTTATCGGTTGTAAGCGTGGGAGTCGCGATACTAGCAACTATAATTTTAATTTTAATTTATGATTTTCCGTTCGATGATCTTCTTCTGCCACCAAATGGTGATGTTTAATGGGAGTTTTAGACTATATTTGGCTAGGCATTACAGCAGTCTTTCAAGGACCTGAACTTTTTGATTTCTTTGGTATACCTATTTCAATCACGTTAGTAATGATTTTTTGCGGCTTTCTATTAGGTATCGTGGTTGGGGCGACCCCAGGCCTAGCTGGACCTGTGGCAATGGCTATTTCCTTGCCAATTTTAATATCAGCTTTTGGCTATTCACCTGACGCATTACTGCCTGTTCTGGGGTTTTTGATTGGGATAATGAAAGGAGCAACTGTTGGCGGGGCTGTACCGGCTATTTTGTTTAACACTCCAGGCACCCCTGATGCATATTTAACAACCCTTGATGGTTATCCAATGGCGCAAAAAGGAAAGGCAAAAAAGGCGCTTAGAGTCGCGCATTTTTCCTCAGTTAGCGGTGATACATTTTCTGATCTTGTATTGTTTGTCTGTGCTCCATTTCTTGCTATTATTGTCGAATCTTATCTGGATTTACCTGAAAAAACTGCTCTTTTAATCTTATCTTTATCTTTCATAGCTGCCGTAGTTGGAGGTTCTCCTGCAAAAGGTTTGGTTTCTGCAGGTCTAGGTTTGTTAGCAGTTTACATTGGTACAGGAGAAGATTTTTACCCACGTCTATCTATGGGAACTCAAGAACTTTCACGTGGATTTCCAATAGCTACTGCAGTTTTAGGTGTTTTAATTATTGGAGCTGTATTCAAGGGACTTGAAGAGCTTTGGATCGAGAATCGATCAAAAGGCACTATTCAGCAGAACTATCAAAGTGGAGACCAACAGCTGCGTACTAAAGATATACGTCAATTAGCTCCTTATATTGCTAGATCTGCTGTGATTGGTACTGCTATTGGCGCTTTGCCTGGAATTGGGTCAACTCTTGCTGCGACCCTTGGTTATACTGTTGCTAAGAGACGTTATGATATTAACAAAACTGATGACATGCCTAACTTTGGGGATGGAGCTCCTGAGGGTATAGCAGCCACAGAAGCCGCTAATTCCTCAGTTTCAGGGGCAAATTTAATTCCAGTTTTATCGCTTGGTATTCCTGGAAACGCTGCAGCTGTTTTTTTAATTTTAGCCGCGGATAGCATAGGTGGTTTTAATCCAGGTCCAGCCGTATTTAAGTTCACACCAGACATCATAAATCCGGAACTCGTTATTGCATTTGGTTTATTTACTACGATGTTCCTAGCAAATATACTAAACTGGACGATTGGTGGAATTTTTATGCGTTCAATGGGAGTTATGATACACATTCCTAAACAGTTTCTTCTGCCCGTCGTGTTACTTCTTACTCTCACTGCCATTTATGTACAAGAAACTCGAATGGAGGCAATATTGTTTGCTCTGGGATTTGGTGTCCTTGGGTTTTTTATGCGAAGTTTATCAATTTCACCTCTACCTTTTGTGATTGCCTTTATTTTAGGTGGAAAACTTGAAGATAGTGCAAGGCAAGCTTTTTCTGCGTCAGGCAATGATCCGTTCTTTTTATTTACTAGCCCAGTTGCAGCAGTCTTTATGGCAATATCAGTGGGGGTTATTATTTTTATGACTAATAAATCAAATGATGTGATTTAAGATGTTTATTTAATTTTATACTGACTCTAACTTAATCAATTGTTATCTCCATGAAAGGCATTGTTTGCTATGATCAAGAAATCAACTTTGAGAATCTGGACCTCTGGATGTGCACACGTTTTAATTGACAAAAAAAATGGTCGTGACAGTCTTGGAGATGCGATCCGTCAATCTGAACGTGATATGGATTGGGATATTGGTATTAATGTTGGTGATTTTAGCGCCTCTTTTGGTTTACCTTCTGAGGATGAGGGTGTTGAGATTGTCCGTCAGTTTGGTGCTTTAAAGAAGCACAAGAGAGAAGATATCTATACAATCTGTGGAAATCATGATCGAAATGCACCAAATGAACCTGAAGCGCTGTGGTTCCGAAAATGGATAGATCCAATTGGCGAAAATTCAAAAACCTCAGGAGTTGACCACAAAAACTTCACATACCCCGTGACGGGAACTTTTGAGCGTTATTTCTTTGATGTAGGTAATATCCGGTTTCTAATGATGAGTGACGTGAATGAAAAAACTCAAAAAAAAGGCCGAGGTGAACTTGGTGGAAATCCTGGAGGTGTGGTGACACAGGACACTTTTGATTGGTGGGTTGATCAAGTAGAAGGCAACCATAAAGAAAAAATCATAGTAACAGTACATCATTATCTATTGCGAGATACGACAGTTGCAACAGGAGAATGGGAGGGAATGAAAAAAGATTCAAAAGGTAATTGGTGCACAGACTATCATGGTTTTTACGCTGAAGGCACTCCTGAGGCTGCTTCTTATCTCTATTGGGTTGGCGGTAACCAAGGTAAAGGACAGTTCGAAAATTGGTTGAATGCAAATCCTGGGAAAGTAGACTTTTGGCTAGGTGGGCATACTCATACTAATCCTGATGACAGTCATGGTAACAAATCACACATTGAAAAAAGATATGGTGGAACAACTTTTGTAAATGTTTCAGCACTTACTCGTTGGTTTGTTCAACCACATGCAATGCCTCATTCTAGGTTATTTTCGTTTGAACATGGTTCAAATTTAGCTAAGATTTTTTGTTATATGCATACGGATGAATATCGATCAAAAGGTTTTTACAAAGAAAAGAGTAGAGAAGTGACACTTTCCAAACCATTTAA
>Ga0209091_10004830_pt1 | contig 10388 bp, 10 predicted proteins | sample ArcticOcean_MG_C_6_FD_187438 | JGI IMG/M metagenome (GOLD analysis project Ga0209091, IMG submission 187438) | Marine microbial communities from western Arctic Ocean - ArcticOcean_MG_CB8_128 (SPAdes) (version 2) | ecosystem: Environmental > Aquatic > Marine > Oceanic | place: Arctic Ocean... | reverse complement strand
CTCTCTTTTTTATTAGTTTCTTAACGATTATTAAATTAAGATTCTTTCGGGTTTTCATCTACTTTTTTAGTGGCTACTTTTTTAGTGGCTACTTTTTTAGTGGCTACTTTTTTAGTGGCTACTTTTGGCGAAGTTATCTTTTTCTTTTTAACAACAACTTTTTCATCAGATGAGTTTTTGGCTGATGATACTGTCATCTCTTTTGCAGTTACCTCAGGTTTTTGCGTTTTGAGAAATTCTTGACCTTTTTGAATAGCGTCTGACATTTCCTGGCAATATAAATCAATTGCTCTCATAGAGTCATCGTTACCCGGGAAAAAATAGTCTATGTTGTCAAAAGAATTATTTGTATCCACAACTGCAATAATTGGAATATTCAATTTTCTTGCTTCTTTTATCGCGATATCCTCATACCCAACATCTATAACAAACAGGGCATCTGGCACAGTCTTCATATCCTTGATTCCACCCAAGCTATTGTTTAATTTATCAATTTCTCGCGATTGAAGTAACTGTTCTTTTTTTGTTAATTCTTGATTTTCTTTTAAAGCTTCTTCTTCTAATGTTTTCAATCTTTTTATCGATTGCTTGACTGTATTGAAATTTGTTAACATTCCACCTAGCCATCTATGATTCACAAAAGGCATATTACAATTTGTTGCGTTTGTAGAAACGCTATCTCTTGCAGCTCTTTTTGTTCCAACAAATAATATTTTTCCGCCCTTAGCAGAAATTTTTTCAGCATATGCGCATGCTTCTTTCATCATGGGTACTGTTTGCTGAATGTCAATAATGTGGATTTGATTTCTATTTCCGTATATATACTGAGCCATCTTTGGATTCCAAAAACTTGTTTGGTGGCCGAAGTGAACTCCCGCTTCTAATAAAGCAGGTATTGTTATATCTGTCATTTTTTCCCCTAGGGTTAATTATTGCCTGAAACAAGTTACAAAGCTTCTTTTGAAGCACCCAATATAACTATTAAAATTTCAGGTTAGTTTATTTATATTACTGCGTTTGTTTTATATCATAGACTTAGTCTAAGAACAATCTGTATAATAATAACTAATTATACCCAACTTGACCATAATATTATGATAAAAAGTGCTTCTGAAATCAAAAAAATGCAAATTGCTGGCAATCTAGCCTCAAAAGTTCTTGTTATGATAGGCGAATATGTGAAGCCCGGTGTCACTACAGACGAATTAAATGATATTTGCCACAACTTTATTGTAAATGATCTTGATTGTATACCAGCACCTTTGAATTACAGAGGTTTTCCTAAATCAATTTGCACATCTATAAATCACCAAGTGTGCCACGGAATCCCTGATAAACGAGTACTAAAAAAGCAAGATACAATTAATATTGATGTAACGGTTATTAAGGATGGCTATCACGGTGACACAAGTAAGATGTTCTATGTAGGAAAACCAACTATACAGGCTAAGAGATTGGTAGACATAACTTATGAGGCTTTAAAGATAGGTATTAATACAGTTAAACCAGGCGCTACAATAGGTGACATTGGAAGTAACATACAGCAGTATGCTGAGAAGAACTATTGTTCCGTAGTAAGAGAGTATTGCGGTCACGGAATAGGCAAAGGATTTCATGAGGAACCTCAGATTTTGCATTACGGCAAGAAAGGCGAAGGGATGACATTAAAAGAAGGGATGACATTTACTATAGAGCCAATGATAAATTTTGGGAAAAAAGAAGTAAAATTGTTACCCGATAATTGGACTGTTGTAACAAAAGATCATAGTTTATCAGCGCAGTGGGAACATACCATTCTAGTGACAAAAAAAGGATTTGATGTTTTAACAAAAAGACCAGATGAAGATTTCTGATGTTTAAAAAAAATATTTTATTAGAAAATTTTTCTTTTGAGTCCACAAAAAGCAATGTGATTAATGACTATATATATTCTGAATACGAAAGTGGCGTCAGCGTAGGAAGATTATTAAAAAAGAAATCTAGCATTATTGATAGTTTAATTAAAAAATCATGGGCAAAAAATAAACTTAAAGAAGAGGATGCTGCGCTAATAGCAGTTGGAGGGTACGGTAGAGAACAATTATTTCCATTTTCTGACATTGACATATTAATACTTATTCAAAATTATGATGATGAAAAAGTTTTAAAGAATATAGAAAATTTTATAGCTGATATCTGGAATCTAAAAACCACAGTTGGCCACTCGGTAAGAACCATTAAAGATTGCTTATCATCAATGAATTCTGATGTAACAATATACACTAATTTGCTAGATAACAGATTCATAACTGGAGAGAGTACTCTTCACGACGAGTTATTAAGAAATATAGAGAATGACAAAACCTGGACTAAGAATAAATTTTTATTGGCTAAAAAAGAAGAGCAAAAAAAAAGGTATAACAAATACTCAAATACTGCTTATTTACTAGAACCTAATTTAAAAGAAGGTCCTGGTGGATTTAGAGATCTACAAACTTTGCAGTGGGTAGCAAAAAAAAGCTTTGGGACTCAATCTTTAGCTGACCTTTATAATTTAGATATAATAACAAAAAAAGAATATCTAGCATTACTGCGTTCTGAAAGATTTTTATCCAAAACCAGATTTTTACTGCACAATATTAACAGCAAGGCAGAGGAAAGACTTTATTTTTCAAACCAAAAAAAACTTTCTGAATTATTTGGATACAATCATGAGTTAAATATTGGTGTTGAGAAATTTATGCAAAATTTTTATAAACATATAACAAATATTAAGCAGCTGAATGAGATATTGATAAAGCATATTGAAAATAACATTAATGGGTCTGATCAAACTGATAGTCACATTATATTTAATGATTTTTTTGTAAGAAATAATACTATTAGAGTAGAAGATAAAGAGATATTCATCAATGACCCTGGGAAAATTCTCAAGATATTTTTATTAAGAAATGAAGATAATGATATATTTGATATCTCAGCTAGCACTATAAGACTTATTAGAGAAAATCTTTATTTAATTAATAAAGACTTTAGAAGTAATATTATCTACCGAGAATTATTTATAAGTATTTTTTATCAAAGAACAGGTATTACTAAAATACTTAGAAAAATGAATGATTATGGAGTGCTTTCTGCTTACTTAAAGCCCTTTTCAAAAATTGTTGGTATGATGCAGTTTGATCTATTTCACATATACACGGTTGATGAACATACACTATCTGTTCTTTCTAATACAAGATATATGAGTACAGAAGATTGTAAAGTAAAGTATCCTTTTGTATTCGAGGTATTTAAAAACTTGCTTTCTCCAGAGATTTTATATTTGAGCGCTATATTTCATGATATTGGCAAAGGAAGGAAGAAAAATCATTCGGAAGTGGGCTCAAGAGAATCTAGAAAGTTTTGTAAAGATCACGGCTTAAGCAAACACCAATCTGAAATGGTTTCTTGGTTAGTTGAGAATCACTTGCTTATGTCTATTACAACACAAAAAAAAGATATCAGTGATGAGGTTGTGATAAAAGAATTTTCAGATAAGGTTAAAACAAAAGAAAGATTAGAGTACTTGTACCTTCTAACTATTGCTGACATAAGAGGCACGAACCCAGGGCTTTATACCGACTGGAAGAATACATTACTAAAAAGCCTATATTTATCCAGCAAGTTATATTTTAGAAAAAATATCTTTGATATAAAGAAACCTGATCGCTATGTAAGAAATCTAAAAAAATCAGTTGCAGTTTTACTTAATAAAAAAGTGAGTAAAAAAGATTTTGAAGATATTTGCTCGTATTTTAATACTGATTATTTTAGAAGGCATAGTGATACAGAAATTGCACATCATATAGAGTTTATTCTCCTAAATATTAAAGGCAACGGAGTTTCAATTAAAAATTATGAAACTAAAGGTTACACACAATTAACTATATATCAAAACATAAGAAAAAATATTTTTACGTATGTCGCAAATATTATTGATAATTTAAATATCAACATTGTAGATGCTAGAATTATTACGCTAAAAGGAAATCGAGCACTGGACACTTACTTACTTTTAGATCAAAAAGGGGAGTTTATTAAAGATAAGTACACTGTAGAGTTTTTAAAAAATAAAATTTTAGATCTTTTGTCCAACCCAGAATTTAAAACAAGCATAGTGACAAAAAAACAAACAGAATCTATTTCTACTTTTAAGAATTTTATAAACATAGACATATCTCAAAAATCTAATGATCTGCTGATAGAAATCAATACGCTTGATCACCCAGGTCTTTTATCAAAAATATGTGAGTCTTTTGATAACTGTATTTTAATGATAAAAGACGCAAAAATTGCTACACTTGGTGAAGAAGCTAATGATATATTTACTGTATTTTCTGCTAATAAAAAAGTTCTTACTATTAGTGATATTGAAGTAATAAAACACAGTATTAAATTAAAAATTTTAGAATTATATAATTAATCAAAGGAGTTATGATGACAAAAGAAATAATTGAAGCTGGTTATAATGATTTATCTAACTCCGTAGATATTTCAAAAAACCATGACTTGGTTAAGATTGTAGAAAATACCATAGAAGATCTAGATAAAGGAAGAATTAGAGTTGCAGAGAAAATAAATGGAGAATGGGTTGTTAATGATTGGATAAAAAAGGCTATTTTATTATATTTTAGCTTTTCTAAGAATTCTGTTGTTAAAGGAGCAGAGTCAGATTTTTACGATAAAGTCCCTCTTAAATATCGTAACTTGTCTGAAAAAGAGGCTCTAGAAAACAAGGTGCGAATAGTTCCAAGCGCTACTGCAAGATATGGATCTTATCAGGCCCCAGGTGTAATCTTAATGCCCTCATATGTGAATATTGGAGCTTATGTAGATGAATACACCATGGTAGATACATGGGTTACTGTAGGTTCGTGTGCTCAAATTGGTAAAAATGTTCACTTATCAGGCGGGGTTGGGATAGGCGGTGTACTAGAGCCATTACAGGCTACACCAACAATAATAGAAGATAATTGCTTTATTGGAGCGAGATCTGAAATTGTCGAAGGAGTAATTGTTGAAAAGGGCTCTGTAATATCTATGGGAGTATATATTGGAAAAAGCACAAGAATATATGATCGAAGTACTGGAGAAGTCTCTTATGGAGTAATACCAGCAGGATCAGTGGTAGTATCTGGAAACCTTCCCTCTAAAGATGGAAAATATAGCATGTATGCAGCTATCATAGTTAAGAAAGTTGATGAAAAAACCCTTTCAAAAGTTGGTATAAATAACATATTAAGGGATTTAGATTAATGAAAAGAGTTTTTAATGCATCAATAATTGCTAAAAAATTAATTGGGAAAAAATCTATCACTCCTGATGACGGTGGCTGCCAAGAATATATAAAAAATGAATTATTAAATCATGGATTTTCATATGAAAATATAGATCTTGAAGACGTCAAAAATATTTGGTTAAGAAAAGGATCTAGCAAACCTTTGTTAGTTTTTGCTGGTCATACAGATGTTGTGCCCCCAGGAAATATTGATGAATGGGATACAGACCCTTTTATTCCAGAGGTGCATGATGACACTTTGTATGGGAGAGGAGCATCTGATATGAAATCTAGTATTGCTGCTATGGTCGCTGCCACACAAAGATTTGTGAAAGACAACCCTGATCATAAAGGATCAATAGGTTTTTTGTTAACAAGTGATGAGGAAGGCCCTGCTAAATACGGAACTCAAAAAGTAATTGAAAAATTTAAAAAAGATAGAACAGATATAGATTATTGTATTGTGGGTGAGCCAACAAGCAGTAAAAAATTTGGCGATACAATTAAAAATGGACGAAGAGGATCTATTACGGGACACTTAAAAATTATCGGTATTCAAGGACATATTGCATACCCAGAATTAGCAAAAAATCCTATTCATTACGCTGGAACCTTAATTAACGAGTTAAATAATTTTAAATGGGATAATGGTAATCAATATTTTCCCGAGACATCTCTCCAGATTTCGTCAGTTAAATCTGATGAAGTAGCTTCAAATATGATACCTAGATCTATAGATATCATTTTTAATCTTAGGTTTTCAAATGAATTAACGCAAAAAAATATCAAAGAAACGTTCGAAGAGAAATTATCTAATTTAGGCTGCCAATCTGAGGTAAAATGGAATTGTTCAGCTGAGCCTTTTATAACTAACGAGGGGAAGCTTACAAAAATTCTTCAAAAAGTGATAAAAGATATTGTAAATGTTGACTCTAGCTTGTCTACAAGTGGTGGCACATCTGATGCTAGATTTATTTCTCAGCATGCAAATGAAACTGTCGAATTTGGGCCTTTGAACGAAACCGCTCACAAAGTTAATGAAAATATTAATCTACAAAATTTAGAAGATTTAGAAAAAATATATTATGCTGTTTTGTGCGAACTTTTAATATAAATTCTTTTCACATAAAGAACTAAACTCTTTCCAATGTTTTTTATCAGATTCATCTAGTAGAGAAAAAATTTCTTTTATTAGCTCATTGTACTTTTCACTCGTCACGCTGCTTGAAAGTAACTGGTATCGTAAATATACTAAATATGTATTTAAAACGTCAGTTTCGCAATAATCTCTTATCTTCTTAATATCATTCTCAAGATAATAATCGGCTACTTTACTACCATCTATACCATACTTTCCTGGAGCACCAATAAGTTGCGCTATATCAGTTAAAGAAGCTGGTTTTTTAAATCCTGACAAAACATCCATTAGATCTAAATGTCTATCGTGATACCTATTTAAATAATTATTCCATTTAAAATCTCTGTCGTTTTCACCTTTATCCCAATACTTAATTGAAGAAATGCCGTGAAGTAGTGCTCTGTAATGCATAACTGGAGAATCAAACCCCTTACCATTCCAACTCACAAGTTGAGGCTGATACTTGTCTATTATTCCAAAGAAGAGCTTTAGGAGATCACTTTCTTTAGAGTCTTCTTCACCTAGTGAAAGTAATGATAGTTTTTCATTATTTTTGTACAAAACAGATATCGCAATAATTTTATGGAGGTGTAATGGTTGAAAAATATTTCCATTTTTTTGAAACTGCGTATGCTCCATTGCTTTTATTATATTTTTTTTACTTAGACCTTTTAAGTCTAAAAGCTTTGCTCCACCTTCTGTATCCGGAACTGTCTCAATATCAAAAACTAAAATATTCATTTATTAAAAATCCCTGTAGAAATATATCTATCTCCGCGATCACAAATAATCGAAACTATCAGTGCGTTCTTATTTATTTTTGCAACTTCTAATGCTGCAAATGTAGTGCCTCCTGAAGATGGTCCTGAAAATATACCTTCTTGTTCGGCTAAATCTCTAGTTGTACTTTCAGCTTGCTCTTGAGTTACGTAAAAAATTTCATCAATATTTGTGTCGTCATATATCTTAGGTATATATTCTTTGGGCCATTTCCTTATACCGGGGATTGAAGATCCCTCTTCCGGCTGCACTCCAATTATTTTAATTTCCGGGTTCATTGATTTTAGATATTTTGATGTGCCTACAATTGTGCCAGTGGTTCCCATAGATGCTATAAAATGAGTAATTTTTCCTTCAGTGTCTTTCCATATCTCTGGGCCAGTTGTCTTATAATGGGCATCTACATTATCTAAATTTGCAAACTGATTTAATACTAAGCCTTTTTTATCAATTTGCATTTTTAACGCTAGATCACGCGCTCCTTCCATTCCATCTGATTCTGAAACTAGAATGATATTTGCCCCGTAAGCTTGCATTGCCGCCCTTCTTTCAAGGCTCATATTATCTGGCATAATTAAAATTAACTTGTATCCTTTTATAGCGCACACCATTGCTAAGGCTATGCCTGTATTGCCACTTGTTGCCTCAATAATTGTGTCACCAAATTTTATTAGTCCTTTATTTTCAGCTCCATTAACCATATACATAGCAGCCCTGTCTTTAACAGAACCAGCTGGGTTATCACCCTCAAGTTTAACTAATATCTGATTATCACTTTTATTTAATCTTTGTAGTTTTACTAAAGGTGTATTACCTATAAGTGAATCTATAGTTTTTATTTCCATAATTATTTTATTTTTCTAAGATTAATGCATTTGCTACAGCAAAGTTTTTTTCATCTGATATAGATATATAAAATTCTTTATCCATATATGACTGGAGTTCTTTTTTACCACTTAATTTCACTGTGGGCTTACCTGATTTATTATGACGTATGGATATATTCTTTAATAAAAAACCATTCATAATGCCAACACCTAGGGCTTTACCTATAGCTTCCTTTGCAGCAAATCTTTTAGCCAAAAACGAAGGTTTGTTTTTTGCATTGGTATAACCTCCAAACTCCTCATGATTTAATATTTTTTTAGCAAATTTATCTCCGTATTTTGAGTAAATTATTTTCACTCTATTTAGATCAACCATATCAATACCTATTCCAAAAACTTTCATTTACACACTCTCAATTAAATTTTTCATTTTTTTAATAGCATCTGATAAACCCAAAAATATTGATTCGGCAATTATTGAATGGCCGATATTTAATTCGCTTATGTGATTAATTTTAGCAATATCTGTTACATTAGTATAATCCAGTCCGTGGCCAGCATTTACTATTAAAGACAAGTTATTTGCATGGTCTGAAGCCAGACTTAATTCTTTCAAATAAATATTTTTGTCAGCACTACTAGATTCTGCATATTGCCCAGTGTGTAGCTCAATTGCTCCAACATTTAAATCTTTAGCTAGATCTATTACTTTTAAATCTGGCTCTATGAATAGTGAAATAATAGCATTTGAATCTTTAAGACTTGCCACTATGTCTCTTAAATGGCTAAAATTCTGTTTGACACTTAAACCGCCCTCTGTAGTCAATTCTTGTCTTTTCTCTGGGACAATACATATAAAGTCTGGTTTAATTTGATTTGCAATTTTGCACATTTCGTCTGTTGGAGCCATCTCTAAATTTAATTTAGTTTTTATGTGCTTTCTTGCAATCTTTATATCTTCAAATTGAATATGTCTTCTATCTTCCCTCAGATGCATTGTGATGCTATCAGCACCACTTTCTTCAGAAATCTTTATGGCTGTTAGCATATCAGGATACGGCGTATACCTTTGCTGCCTGATTGTAGCCACATGATCTAAATTGACTCCAAGTTTTAACATATTACTGACCTTTTATTTTAGAGAAATATATTTAAGGATTTCTCTAGTTTTAATTTTTTTTGGCTGTATATAGTAATCTATTAATCTTTTCATTAATACCCTTGATTCTTTTATACTTTTCTCGCTATATGGATTAATACCAGATAATGCCATTAAAGTTTCCCCTTTGTATATATCTTTATGATTTTTTTGTAGCTGAGGACCAATATCAGGGATATAAGAGTATGATTGACTTGGATCAAGGGCAGCATCATCAGTATCTCTATCAAAAATAATATAATGCCCCGTTAAAATTAGTATTCCTATCTCAAAATTATTCAAATTAATTAAAAAATTCTTTGAACTTAATAAACTTCTTAAGGAGTAATCATAATGCTCATATAATTTCTCAATATGAAAATCACTTTTTGTTAAATAATAAAGTAACTCATTGTAGTACATACCAATTATATGATGTGTTGGTGTGTAATCTATATGATGAATTATCTCATATTCTCTTAAGAATTTTATACCTCCTTTACCAGACCAATTTATTCTATAAGGGATGAATAATTCTAAAGCATTTTTTTTAACATTTGATCTAATACCTTTATGAATTAAAGTTATTTTTCCATAACCCTTTGCAATTGCTTCATACAAATTACTAGACTCCCTATAAGAGATGACTTTAATAATATAAATTTCTGTTGTTTCCATTTTATTTATAAGAATTAAGGAATGCCTCAGAATCTTTCCATCTTGGGTCGTATTTAACAAATATTTTAAGATAAACTTTTTTATTAAATAACTTTTCAGAATTAATTCTTGCATACTTACTAATTTGAACAAGCATAGTAGCATTCTTACCTACAACAATACTTAAATGACTTTTCTTCTTAAGATAGATTGTCGCAGCTATAGAAATCAAATTTTCAGAATTCTCGAACTGATTAATTTCAACATGTAAAGAATATGGAATTTCTACAGATAAAAACTTTATGCATGCCTCTCTAATGTATTCAGCTGCAAAAAATTCATCAGGTTTATTACTTAATGAGCCTTGGTAGCTACTTTTTGAATCAGAAGGTAAATAACTTTTTATTAGCTTCTTTAGCTCATTTACATTGTTGGAGTTTTTTGAACTTATAGGTATTATTTCATCATAAATATCTATTATTTCTTTTGGTATTCTAGATAAAATTGAAGGTAGCTTACTCTTCTTCTTATCAAGATCAGTTTTATTTA
>Ga0209091_10004827_pt1 | contig 10396 bp, 9 predicted proteins | sample ArcticOcean_MG_C_6_FD_187438 | JGI IMG/M metagenome (GOLD analysis project Ga0209091, IMG submission 187438) | Marine microbial communities from western Arctic Ocean - ArcticOcean_MG_CB8_128 (SPAdes) (version 2) | ecosystem: Environmental > Aquatic > Marine > Oceanic | place: Arctic Ocean... | reverse complement strand
CCATGACAACTTGCGCAAGCTGCTACTCCTTTATTTTTTATGCCCGCACGAAAAATATCTTCACCCAAAGAGCCAACGCCATTCTTTTGTGCTGAAGATAATAAAATAACTTGCTCTGAGAAATATCTACCAAGATTTATCATGTCCTTCTCAGTCAAATTTGCCACCATACCTGCCATTACTACATTTTCCCTAAGTCCACTTTTAAAATTATTAAGTTGTTTGGTGATATAAGCGGCATGCTGCCCTGCTAATTTCGGATTAGCTGAAATTGCACTATTTCCATCAATTGCATGACAAGCAATACATAAATTGTTAATAGTCCTCTTTGTGCTGACCAGCTCTGATGAAGAAAGAGTACTTTCAGCGCTAACTGTAAAACTTAGAAAGGCTACAATAAAACCGACAAATTGAATAATTCTTATCATTAGGGCTCCGAAGTTAATTCTTTAAAAAGGCTACATTTTAACTAAAATATGCACAACGTGATAGCATTAACTCAAGAATAAAAGGGGAAAGAATGGCTTTTTTACAAAATGCTAAGTTTATTATTTCAGTAAATCACTTTGATGAGCTTCCTATTGATGAAGGAATTGAAATTGCATTTGCAGGAAGATCAAATGCTGGTAAATCAAGTGCAATTAATTCTTTAAGCAAACAAAATCGTCTTGCTTATGTAAGCAAACAGCCAGGCAGAACGCAATTAATTAACTTTTTTAGTATTGGTGATCATATGTCATTAGTTGACCTTCCTGGTTATGGATATGCAAAAGTCCCAGGTGCAATCAAAGCCCATTGGGTAAAAACATTACCTCGATATCTTCAAGAAAGAAATAGTCTAGCTGGACTTGTTATTGTTATGGACATAAGAAGACCTTTAACGGACCTAGATATCCAAATGCTCGATTGGTTTGCTCCAAGACAAAAGCCAATTCACATTTTACTTACAAAATCTGATAAATTATCGAAAGATAAATCGCTTAGAGCTCTTGCTGATGTAAAGAAAATAGTTCAAACTCAATGGGCTAATTCGTTTCACACAAAATGCACTATTCAGCTATTTTCTAGTTTAAAAAAACAAGGTATTGAAGAAGCAGATAAAATTATTCAAAGTTGGTTAGCTCTTAACAAACACCATATCCCAAACTTGGTGTCCTAAATTAACTCCTCGATTCTCATATTTAGTTTTAGGTCTATATGAAGGTTTTTTTGAAAAATTACTGTCTTTAGCTTTATATATTTCATTCTTCTTAAATATTTCTATTATCCAATTGGCATAATCTTCCCAATCTGTTGCTATATGAATATAACCTTCTTTTTTTAATTTTCTACTTATCAATTCTAAAAAAGACTGTTGTATTAGCCTTCTTTTATTGTGGCGTTTCTTATGCCATGGGTCTGGGAAAAAAATATGCACAGCGTCTATGCTTTCATCTAAAACCATTTTTTTTAGAACCTCGACTGCATCATGCTGAATAATCTTTAAATTTGTTAGTTTTTTTTCTTTTATTACATTTAAAAGATTTCCAACACCTGGAGAATGAACATCGATTGCAATAAAATTAGAGTCTCTTAAAGTTTCAGCAATTTCAGCAGTTGTATGGCCCATACCAAAACCTATTTCAATAATTCGTTTTCCTTCACCATCAAAAATGGAATCCCAATTCAGAACATGATCTCCGAAAGAAATAGCATGGAGTGGAGAAAGTGATTTAATCCCTTCTGACTGATGCTTAGTAAGACGCCCCTGTCTGAGCACATAGCTTCTAATAGGCCTAATTTTTGATATAGTCATTAAATAGTTTGAAATAATGTATAAAAATTTTCATGTTGATAGATTATAATAACCTCAAATAATATTTATACCGAAAATGAATAAAAAAAAACAAGTTGCAATAATTACTGGCGGAGCTAAACGAGTTGGTGCAGCAATATGCAGAAGGCTCCATAAAGCTAATATTGACATAATAATTCATTATCGAAGCTCGAATACCGAAGCAAATTCTCTTAAAGAAGAATTAAATAAAGTTAGAAAAGGCTCTGCATCAATAATTCAAGCAGATCTTTTAGACCCAAACAGTTATTCCTTAATAATTAATGAGGCAATTAAGATTTATGGACAATTGAATTTCCTTATTAATAATGCTTCATCATATTATCCAACTAATATAAATGACATTAACGAATTAAATTGGAATGAGCTTGTTGGTAGCAACCTTAAAGCTGCTCTTTTCTTGTCAAAAGAAGCTAGTCCTTTTTTAAAAAAATCCAACGGCTCTATAATTAATATTACTGATTCACATATAACAAATCCTAAGAAAAACTATATTATTTATTCAATTGCAAAATCAGGATTGAATACCTTAACTAAATCACTCGCCCAAGAGCTTGGCCCCGAAATTAGAGTAAATGCCATTGCCCCAGGACCTGTTCTATGGCCAGATAAATCAAATGAATTTGACGCGCTGTACCGCAAAAAAGTTATCTCACAAACTATGCTTAAAAAAGTAGGTGACGCAGATGATATTGCCAAAGCAGTTGAGTTCCTATTATTAAATGCACCATTTATTACTAGTCAAATATTAAATATAGATGGAGGCAGATCCTTTAATAGTGAATAAAAAATTTAAATATTTGTCATTAATTAATAGGAGTGCTTTTATTTATTTATTTGATTTAGCTTGAATAGTTCTAACTTTATCCTTATGATGCATAATTTTTACCAGACTAAAACTTTAATAAAACTATAATGACAAAACTACTCATAGTTGAATCTCCTTCTAAAGCAAAAACATTATCTAAGTATTTAGGGAGCGGCTTTGAGGTTCTAGCATCATATGGACACATAAGAAACCTGCTTCCAAAGTCAGAAGGTATTGATACAGATAGTTTTGAAATGAAATATGCTCTTATTGATAGAAATAAAAAGCATATGGATGCGATCACAAAAGCAGTAAAAAAATCTGATGAAGTCCTCTTAGCAACTGATCCTGATAGAGAAGGTGAAGCAATAGCCTGGCACATTGCTGAAATCTTAAATGATAAAAAATTACTAAAAAACAAAGTAGTAAAAAGAGTTGTATTTCAGGAAATTACAAAATCCGCAATTATTCAAGCAATCGAAAAACCAAGAGATATAGCACTAGCTTTGGTAAGAGCGCAACAATCTAGGCAAGCGTTGGATTATCTAATAGGTTTTAATTTATCCCCTTTGCTATGGTCGAAAATACGTTATGGTCTTTCTGCGGGTCGAGTGCAAAGTCCTGCATTAAGATTAATAATGGAGCGTGAAGCAGAAATTGGAAAGTTCCTAGCAGAAGAATATTGGACCGTACATCTAGAAGCAAAAAAAAATCAGGCTCAATTCTCTTCAAAATTATATATTTTAGATAATAAAAAAATAGAGCAATTTACAGTTAATGAAAAAAAACAAAGTGAAAAAATTATTGGTGAGTTACTTTTAAAAAGTGGTGGAAAAACTAGAGTTTCAAGAGTTGATAAAAAACAAAGAATTAGAAACCCTTCGGCACCATTTACAACATCCACACTTCAACAACAAGCTGTAAGAAAACTTGGCTTCACGACAAAAAGAACTATGATCGTTGCACAAAAATTATATGAAGGTATTGATACAGGAGATGAAACAGTTGGACTTATTTCATACATGCGAACTGATTCAATGACTTTGTCAAATGATGTAATCCAACAAATAAGAGAATATATAAATGGTAATTATGATTCAAAATATCTCCCCCCAATTGCTATTGGCTACAAAACAAAAGCAAAAAATGCTCAGGAGGCTCATGAAGCTATAAGGCCTACAGATATAAGCAGAACTCCTAAAGACTTAAAAAAATATTTGAGCGATGAACAGTTCAAACTTTATGAAATGATTTGGCAAAGAACACTGTCTTGTCAAATGACTCCAGCTATATTTGATGCAGTTAGTGTTGACCTTGAAATTGGAAAAGGGGAAAGTATTTTTAGAGCGTCGGGACAAACTCTAAAATTTCCAGGTTTTATGTCAGTTTATATGGAAGATGAAGATACACCTTCTGATGAAAAAGAAAATTCATCAACCCTACCTCCATTAGAGGTTGGCGAAATCTTGAACATTGAAAAAATAAAGGGTGATCAGCACTTTACTGAGCCTCCTCCAAGATATTCCGAGGCAAGTCTTGTTAAGACTTTAGAAGAATATGGCATTGGTAGACCCTCCACTTATTCAAGTATTATTTCGACGCTACAAGATAGAGAATACGTTCTACTTGAAAAAAAGCGATTCATGCCAACCGATGTAGGTAAGGTTGTCAATGATTTCTTAACTGAGCATTTTAGCCATTATGTAGATTATGATTTCACTGCTCAATTAGAATCTCAATTAGATGATATTGCAGCTGATAAAAAAGAATGGTTATCTGTTTTAGCTAGTTTTTGGAAAGATTTTAATCATCAAATTAATGAGAAGAAAGATTTGGACCGCTCTAAAATAACTCAAAAATCTATTGATGAAGATTGTCCAAAATGTAGCAAGCCGTTACTGTCTAAACTTGGTAAAAGAGGAAATTTTATAGCATGCTCTGGGTATCCAGATTGTGATTTTACAAGAAGTACAAATGGAGATCTCCCACAAGAGCCAAAAATAATTGCTGTTGAAAAAGAAACTAAGAAAAATGTAATATTATTAATAGGTCCTTATGGCCCGTATCTTCAGTTAGGTGAGCAAGAAGAAGATAAGAAAATCAAGCCAAAAAGAATTACTATCCCAAGTGAAATAGCATTAACGGATCTTAATGAAGAAATTGCTTTGAAGTTAATTTCATTGCCTAGGGATTTAGGTGAGCATCCTGAAACTGGTAAAAAAATTATTGCAAATATTGGTAGATTTGGTCCTTACGTTAACCATAATGGAAAATTTAAATCTATACCCAAAGACGAAGACTTATTTAAAATATCTTTAGAAAAAGCCATTGATCTTCTTAAGCCGATTAGGAAAATTGGAGACGATCCTGACAACAAAGGATCTATTGATATTTATAAAGGTAGGTTTGGGTTTTATATACAGAGGGGATCAATAAAAGTAAATATTGCTAAAGATGTTGATCCAGAATCGATTAGCCTCGAAAAATCTTTAAGCCTATTGTCGAAAAAAGAAATAGAAGAAGATAAGAAAAAGCCAGCAAAAAAGAAAGTAACAAAAAAGAAAGTAACAAAAAAGAAAGTAACCTAAGTTTTTTTCTTAATAACTCTATTCATCCAATTTCTAATTCGTTTTACATCAGCAAAACGAGTTAATTTTCCATATGAATTCAATAAAACAATAATTATTGGCTGATCATTAATTATTGTCTGTACAACCAAACATCGTCCTGACTCTCTAATAAAACCAGTCTTAGATAATCCAATATCCCATTCATCTTTTTTAACTAATGGATTAGTATTATTAAAGCCAATACTATTTCTTTTTTTACCAATTTTAATATTTTCAGAAGGTGTAGTTGTTAATTCTCTAATGACAGAGTATTGATATGCTGCTCTAGCTAATTTAAGTAAGTCTTTTGCTGTGGAAATATTTCTTTTATCGAGGCCAGTAGGGTCTCGAAACTGGCTTTTTTGCATGCCCAATTGAATTGCTTTAACGTTCATTGCGTTAATAAATCCTTTCCTTCCAGAAGGATATGAGCGACTTAAAGCAAAAGCTGCTCTATTATCAGAGGAAATTAATGATGCTTTTAATAGCTCGTACCTACTTAATTTAGTCCCAATTGGTAATCTTGAAGTTGTCCGCTTTACTCTGTCAATATCTGCTTTTGTTAGTGTGATTTTATGATCAAGGTCTAATCCAGAATCAAGAACCACCATCGCAGTCATTAATTTAGTTAAAGATGCTATTGATGCTTTTGCATCTGCATTTTTTTCATAAATGACCTCGCCAGTATTTTGATTAACTACGATGGCTTTTAAAGAGCGAACTTTTAAACTTTTGCTATTTTTAACATAAAGGCTGACGGATTTTTTGGAAAGTGATTCTTTTGCAAAGGTTAGATGCGTGGAGGATGAAAATAAAAATAAAACTAATAGGATGCCTTTTAAATACAAATTCACTAAAAACCCTTGATTTATTTCACTTCACATGATGATATACAGTTTAATTTTATTTGTCACTTTAAATTATAATGCTGTACTGTTTGTTTAATTAAGTTGGGGATTGTAATGGATTATATTGATGGTTTATTTTACACAAAAGAACATATATGGATAAAACCCTATCAAGAAAATGAATATTTCTTGGGTATTACAAATTTTGCCCAAGACTTATTAGGGGATATTGTTTACGTTGACTTAGCAATAGGGAATAAATTTAATATAGGTTCATCAATAGGGTCTATTGAGTCGGTCAAAACTGCATCAGATATTATTGCTCCGGACAATGGTGAAATTATCATTATTAATGAAGATATCATAAGCAATCCTGAAAAAATAAATACAAACCCTCATGAGGAGTGGCTATGCAAAATATCTCTTAATTATGAAATTGATAAAAAAAATTATTTAACTAAAGAAGAATATCTATCTTTAATAAATAATTAATTTTTAGAACGCTTCATAAGAAATTGACTCAATAAACTTACAGGGCGGCCAGTCGAGCCTTTTTCTTTTCCAGACTTCCATGCAGTTCCAGCAATATCTATGTGAGCCCAATTATACTTTTTAGCAAACCTTGATAAAAAACAAGCCGCTGTTATGCTCCCGCCTGCTCGTCCACCAATGTTTGCCATATCTGCAAAATTACTATTTAGTTGGGGCTGATATTCTTCCCCCATTGGCATCTGCCATACTTGGTCCAATGCTATTTCACCTGCAGTCTTTAGTTCATCAGCTAATGGATCATAATTACTGAATACTGCAGAAATATGATGGCCTAATGCAATAACACAAGCACCGGTTAGAGTTGCAACATCAATAACAACTTCAGGTTTAAACCTTTCTGAATAAGTCAAAGCATCACATAATATCAATCTGCCTTCAGCATCAGTATTAAGAACTTCTATAGTTTGTCCAGACATACTTTTAACTATATCTCCAGGTTTTACAGCTTTTCCATCAGGTAAATTTTCACACGTTGGAACAACCATTATTATATTTAGAGGTAGATTTAATTCTCCTACTGTTTTCATTACACCTAAGACTGTTGCAGCACCCCCCATATCATATTTCATTTCATCCATATCTGGTGAAGGCTTAATTGATATGCCACCTGCATCAAATGTTATCCCCTTCCCTACTAATACTATTGGTTTTTTATTTTTTGGTCCCTTCTTGTGTTCTAGAACTATAAATTTAGGCGCCTCTCTACTTCCTTTCGCTACCGCCAGAAAAGAGCCCATTTTTAACTTCTCAATTTGCTTTTGCTCTAAAACAGTTACTTTCATTTTATATTCGCGTGCCAATTTTTTTGCTTCGCTAGCAAGATATGTTGGAGTGCAAATATTTGGAGGTAAGTTACCAAGGTCTTTGGTAAGATCTACACCTTTGGCAATAGCCTGGCCATTCTTTAGCCCCTGTTTTATTTCTTTTATAACTGGTTTGCTTGTATGAAGATAAACTTGGAAGTTAGCAGGTTTAGACTTATTCTGAGTTTTTAAAGAATTTATTATATAGCCTTGATCAGCTAAAGCTCTGACAAGATATTCAGTTGCAGCTTGTTCAGTTAATAATTTATTAACAAATTGATTAATTGGAAATATGATATTTGTAAAATTTATGTTGTTTAGCTCCTTAGATGTACTAACTATTCCTTTAAAAAATTCTTTAGGTGTTAAATCTGCATGGACTCCAATTCTTAATAAAATTACTCTAGAATATTTAGTAGTGCCATGAACCAATAAAGTTGAACCAGTACCTTCATGAAGGTCTCCTAGATTTAAAATATTATTCAAGTGCTTCAAAGTTAAAGCATCTATTTGCTTTCCACATAATATTTGGTTTTTATCATTGACTGCCAATGTAATAATGTCAGCTGGTATCTTGGTAATTAAATCTGTTTTTATGGTGAATTTCATTTAATATCCTTTATATATTCAAATCAAAACTTTAAAGTAATGCTATTTAAAACGTCCTTAACAAAAGAATTATTTTATACCTCATTGTCTACAATTCTAATCCTATCTGGTGTAGTTATTGCGCAAAGATCGGTCTATATATTCCGTTTAGCTGCAAAAGGCATTATACCTAATGACGCAATCGATACTATTCTTGTTTTTAATTTACTCAAGCATTTGCCATTATTACTCTCATTAACAATTTTTTTAACTGTTTTAATAACTCTTACACGCTGGTTTAAAGACAGTGAAATGGTTATATGGTTCAGTTCTGGTTTGGGTTTATCGAGGCTTATTAAACCAATTATTATTTTTAGCTTACCTATAATAATTTTAATTACTGCACTTTCTTTCTATATAAGTCCTTGGGCAGTTCATAAGGCTGAGGAATTTAAAAAAGGATTGAAAAGTAGAGATGAGTTAGCGACTATAACCCCTGGGGTCTTTAAAGAGTCACAATCGGCTAATCGTATTTTCTATGTTGAAGGATTTAGTGGGCTTGGCAATATAGTCAAAAATATCTTTGTTCAATCTGTACAAAATGGAAAAGTTGGGATAGTTATTGCTAATGAGGGAGTAAGGGAAGAAAATAAAAGAGGTGAAGATTATATAATTATGAAGGAAGGGAGGCGCTATGAGGGCCGATCAAATTCTCAGGAGTTCTCAACTACTTATTTTAAAGAATATGGAATACTTATTGAGAAAGAAGTCCCTAAAATAATTTCAGTTGGCGAAGTGTATGAAGCAAAAAGTACTTTAGAACTTTTGGCATCAGACTCAAGTAGATATAAAGCCGAGCTATATTGGAGGCTTTCGTTGCCTATCTCTGCTTTAATATTAGTATTTCTTGCAATACCTTTAAGTGTTATTAATCCTCGTTCAGGACGCTCAGTAAATATTATTCTCGCTTTATTATTATTTGTTATCTATAACAATTTATTAGGTGTATCTCATAGTATTGTTTCAATTGGCAATACAAAAATATTGTATGGCCTGTGGCCAGTGCACTTATCTTTTGGGTCGATTGCTATCTATTTATTTTATAGGCGCTCCTTAAATCTACCCTTATTTCCAACTAAATTTCTAAAAAGAAAATGAAGCAAATAACAAAATATTTAAATAGAGAATTTTTTATTAATATTTCCATGATAATGCTTGGGCTCATTGCATTATTCTCTTTTTTTGATTTTATTCAGGAAATTAATGATCTTGGTAAAGGTGGGTATGGGTTAATACAAGTTATTAATTACGTTGTGTTGAGTATGCCAGGTCATGTTTACGAAATTATACCTTTAGCTGTTCTTATTGGAGCAATGTTCACAGTCGGAGAACTTTCACAAAATTCAGAATTTATTGTTATGAGGTCTAGTGGGTTATCAATTAAAAAAATTGCTACTTCTTTAATTTATGTTGGGCTCTTTTTCTGCCTACTTACTTTTGCTATAGGAGACCTCATCAGCCCTAGTAGTGAAAAGAACGCACAACAACTAAAAATTAGCTCGACTGACTCTGTTGTGAGCCAAGAATTTAAATCTGGATTTTGGATAAAAGATGGTAAAAGTTTTGTCAATATTGAGAACGTTCTACCTGATAGTTCGCTAGAAGACATTCATATTTATGAGTTTGATAAAAATTTTAAATTAAGAACTATCGTTAATGCAAAACAAGGTAAATTCGAAGATGGTCAATGGAAGCTAACTAACATTGCACTAACTCTGCTTCAAGATGAAAAAATTACCACCACTAATATTAAAAATGGAAATTGGAAATCCTTAATCCGGCCTGAAATGATGAACGCACTCATCATATCGCCAGAAAAAATGTCCACAATTAATTTAGCTAAATTTATAAAATATTTAAAATTGAATAATCAGAAAGTGACTCGCTATGAAATTGCTTTTTGGGAAAAATTAATGCACCCGATTATGCCACTAGTAATGTTGATTTTTGCAGTTCCTTTTGGATTCTTGCAAGAAAGATCTGGAGGAAAATATTTAAAAATGTTTTTCGGTATTATAATTGGCATTACTTATCAAATTCTTAACACAATGACTAGACACATTGGACTTCTTAATGACTGGCAACCCTTTATGAGCTCGTTAATACCTACTATTATATTCTTATCAATTGGCTTATATTTAATATCTAAATTCGAACGTCTATAATCTCTGAGCCTAATATATAGTCGTGTAGATATTGATTTTTTTTATTAAAAATTGCCCACAAAAAAGAAAAAAGGAAAAAAATAGCTCCGATAGTTACTAATAAATATCTTGCAAAATAAACCCATAGAC
>Ga0209091_10004825_pt1 | contig 10397 bp, 4 predicted proteins | sample ArcticOcean_MG_C_6_FD_187438 | JGI IMG/M metagenome (GOLD analysis project Ga0209091, IMG submission 187438) | Marine microbial communities from western Arctic Ocean - ArcticOcean_MG_CB8_128 (SPAdes) (version 2) | ecosystem: Environmental > Aquatic > Marine > Oceanic | place: Arctic Ocean... | reverse complement strand
TGCAAGAGTTTGGTCACCCCAAAACCCTCCGCCGCCCCCGATTCTGGCCGTAGTACTCATATGATTACGGTTTAATTTATACACCATAGGTGATAGACCTTTCGGAGCAGCGTCAGATAAATTCACAGTTACGGTATTCCCCGTCGAATAGTGGAAAAATCACGATATAGAACCAATCAAAAGCGACGATTGCGAAAGCCCACCTGCTAAAAACCACAACGAATTGTGAATAATTAGTTTGATGTTTAGCAAAGATGAGTAAAACGGTTTATTTCTTATTTTGGTCCAGTCATTTCTTCGGGACGAACCCACAAATCGAATTGCTCATCAGTAAGTAATCCTAACTCTAGAGCGGACATTCTGAGGGTAATTCCTTTCTGATGAGCATTTTTTGCTATTTTCGCTGCCGAATCGTAGCCAATATGGTTGTTGAGAGCTGTGACAAGCATTAACGAATTCTCTAGGTGGTTAGCGATAGCGTCCTCATTTGCTTCTAAGCCTTTGATACATTTACTGTTGAAAGCACGGCACGAATCTGCTAGAATCCGGCAACTATGCAATAGATTATGGATCATCATCGGTTTGTAAACATTCAATTCAAAGTTACCCTGGCTCCCACCAATCGTGACCGCCATATGATTGCCCATTACCTGACAACAGACCATCGTCAAAGCCTCAGCCTGAGTTGGGTTTACCTTACCTGGCATTATCGAAGAACCGGGCTCGTTCGCTGGTAGAGATAATTCACCAAACCCACAACGGGGTCCGCTTCCTAGCCAGCGTACATCATTTGCGATTTTCATTAAACTCGCAGCAAGGGTGTTCATGGCTCCACTTGCAGCTACAATGGCATCATGGGCTGCTAATTGGGCGAATTTATTAGGAGCCGAGACAAATGGTAAATCTGTCTTTGCAGCAATTCGTGCTGCAACCCTTTCGGCAAATTCAGGATGGGTATTCAGCCCAGTGCCGACAGCGGTGCCGCCTAATGCCAATTCAAGGAGGTCGGGCAATGTTGCCTCGATTCTGCTAATGCTTGAGTCGAGCTGTGAAGCCCAGCCGCCCGCTTCTTGTCCTAGTGTCAAAGGTACGGCGTCCATCAAGTGAGTACGGCCAATTTTAACAATAGTCGACCATTCATTTGCTTTCTCTTGGATAACAGAATGAAGCGAAGTTAAACTTGGTATTAGTTGGTGGGTTATGGCCTCTACTGCAGCAATATGCATGGCAGTTGGAAAAGTATCATTAGAGGACTGCGAGCAATTCACGTGATCATTAGGATGAACCGGGGCTTTCGAACCAAGAACTCCTCCGGCCAATTCAATTGCTCGATTGGCTATTACTTCGTTAGAATTCATATTGGTTTGTGTACCGGATCCTGTTTGCCAGATTCGTAAAGGGAAATGGCCATCAAGTTCACCAGAAATCACTTCTTCGGTAGCAGAAACAACAAGGTCGGAGATATCACTTTCAAGCCTGCCGAGGTCATTATTAGTCTGCGCTGCTGCCTGTTTTAGGATACCAAAGGCGCGAATGATACCGCGCGGCATAGTATCGTCGCCGATATCAAAATTAATCAGCGAGCGTGCAGTTTGACAACCGTAATAGCGGTCTGCAGGAACTTCTAATTCGCCCATCGTATCTTTCTCAATTCGCATTTCACCTTTGCTCGCTTCTGCCGAGCGTGGTTTCTTAGCTTGTTGAGGCGAAGCAACCTCTGCATTTCCTTCTAATGAGTCTTGTATCATTTTGGTAATAGATGCACTGCGTCCATCACCCCGGCCTCTGCCAACCTTTCTGTCTAGTTTCAGAGCCAGTTTTTCTGGTATGCTGATGCTGATTATTCGCCGGTCGCCTGCGCGGTGCTTTGCCATGTATTTGCCAAATATTAATTACTTATTAACTAACCCTAAGCAGGGAGTGTAATAGCGACCGCAGCATATCGATTAGAAGAGTATAATAAAATTGCAAAAACTCGAATAATTGTTATGATTATCACAATCGTGCAGCACTGATGATTTTTTGTGGGCTAACCGGGCGGTCACCCCTACCCTTCTGACATTTTTCGACATTCTTGACGACATCCATACCAGCACCAACCTTGCCAAAGACTGCATGGTTTCCATTTAGCCATGGAGTGGCGACCGTAGTTAGGAAGAATTGCGAACCGCCGCTATCAGGCCCAGAGTTCGCCATAGAGAGAATTCCTGGGACATCATGCGGTATTGCTAGTGCACTCTTTTCACATGGAATCTGCCATCCAGGTCCACCAGTCCCTGCTCGTGGGCTCATCGGATCTTTCGAGTGAGGGCAACCGCCCTGAATCATGAAATTATCAATTACTCTGTGAAAATGTAGTCCATTATAATATCCAGAATCCACAAGTTTAAGGAAATTGGCAACCGTTTCTGGGGCTTCCTCATCAAAGAGATCAATCGTAATATCGCCGGCACTTGTCTGCATCAGGACTTGAGTCATGTGTTAGGCCAGAAGGAGGACGTCCTTCAAATATACGTTTGAATCTCAAAGGAGAATCATTGTGTTAGCCAAGGCCTGAAGTGCTGATCAGCGTATTGACGAGCATACTCAGGAGGATATCCCGATGCCATTAGTTGCTGCTCATATGCAAGTTGTTCTGGAGTAATACTCTGATCAACTCCGCCTGCGGCTGGATAGCCTGCAGCGGCACCAAATGCATTATCCATCAAAATCTCGTCGTCTCTTCCAGATCTGCCCATAATTAGCAAAGTGAGAACCAAGACTACGATTACTGCGGCAATGACGCCAACCATTGCCCATGACATACCCAGCAAACCTTCTTCGGCGCCAGATTGCAAAGTGTCACTTGGACCACTATCTGCATTATTACCATCATCAGTGCCATTATTATTTGTTCCATCATCGACATTATCAATGGTTCCATTAGGGCCTCCAGTGACATTGTCAGTACTTCCGTCATCGGGCTCGTCATCAACAGCAATCTGTCCATCTGAACAACCATCGGCATCGACTTCTTCCCCAGCAGGAGTTTCAGCACACTTGTCATCATCGTCGATAACGCCATCAGAATCAGTATCGAGCGGACAACCAAGATTTGACTCAGGTCCAGCTTGTGTTGGGCATTGGTCACCATTGGTGCCATCGGGGTTATCTCCCATTCCATCGCTGTCCATATCGTTCCATTGAGTAGGATCTTCCCAGAAGTAATCGTTGACTTGCATCTCATGAGAGTTAGACCAGCCGTCGCCATCAGTATCGCCACAACCGACTAGATCTTCAGTCGAATTACCGGCAGCAGTTGGACAGTCATCTGGACCATTACCATCGCCCATATCAGTGGTATTAATGCCATCTTGGTCGATATCATTTGCCCACTTCTCTTCATAGTTTTGGATAAAGAATTGTTCCCCGGTTGCAATATTATTTTCGTTACTTTGTTCAATTACTAAGTCGTTATCATCAACGACTAATTGGCAAAGATAGGTCCCAGTCGGTGTGTCAGAGGGAATTTTTACTTGAAATGCATCAGTTTCTATAACCCCTTCAGCATCCGTGAAAACCAGACTACCGCTCATTAAGGTGGTAGCGATAGTCATATCTTCGGCATTGACAAGATTCAGTTCCCAAGTCCAATCACCACTTCCAGGCCCTCCTAGATTGGAAACATTGTACGAATAATCGATAAATTCACCGGTTAGGGTTTCGGCGACAGAAGAGTCACCACAGCTAACTGCAGTTGCTTCAAGATCAGGCAATATTGGGGCAGTAGTTGTAACCGAAAGGCTGTAATTGCCAGTTTCAGTCCCTGATGAGATCATCAATTTGTATGTTCCATCAGCTCCCTCATGAGCTTCCTTGCCCAATGATTGCCAGAACGAAGCCTCACCATCATCAGCAGTAGGGACTGTTTCCCAACCATTAACCACAGTTCCACTTCCATCGTAAAGGGTGGCGGAAAAGGAAGTGAGTTCATTCTGAATCAAACTTATTTCAAAGTTCTTAGAATCAGAGAATGAGAATTCATAGACGTCAACAGCATCATTTGTATCTAAGCAACCCATGTCATCTATCGCTGGATTTGTACCTAATAGAGAAGGATTAGTCGAACTATCGCTAGCATCCCCGCCAAGCATCATGTCATCGCTTTCATCACAATTGAAAGGAGCGACATAACTACCATCGTCTGGTTCGCCAATAATCAAACGATAAACCCCACCAGGGTTACCGCCTCCAAAACCCTCATAATAGGAGATATTGATGTAATAATCGCCAGCGACTCCTTCAGCCATTGTGTCTTCAAGATTGGAAAAATCATCTGTAGTAGAAAGGATACTACTAGCGATTGTTGTACCGTTTGTCCAAGTAATTTTTAGATCAAAGTCTGTATTTTGTACTGGTGGTGAAACCAAAGTCACGTTGAGTGTTTGGCCACTACTGATCGAAACTTTGTAAACATCATTTTCATCATTTGAATCGAGACAGCCGCGAAACTCCTGCTCAATATCTAACCCGAGATCAACCGAACCAATTGTGTGTTCATTTGGTGCGTCTGCACCAGATCCTCCCTCATCTTGATTACTACAGGACTCAGTAACTGTCCCTACAGTCATCCTTACATCGTGAATGTAAGTGTTATCAGTTTCACTCTTCTCCAAAATCTCATTAGAATCATCGACAATAGCAATAATTCTGTATTCTCCTTCAACCATACCCGTTGGAATAGTAGCAGCTATGCTGACCGATGTGGTTGCATTCATCACTAAACCAGTAGTCGTGGTATTTCCGAGGTGGTGGTCGGCCCATGTTTCAGAAGCATCAACACTGAGGTATATGTCTACAACAAAAGAGTCATTGAGATCTAGTGTGCCATCATTTTCTACTACTACGTCGATATTGGTAGAATCCCCTTGATTTACAGTTGTTGGCGCAATCATCTCGAGTATCTCTAGATTAGGAGTTGGTACTGACCAATTGGTCCATACATAGAGAGTGTAGTTACCATTTCCAGACCAATGTGACGCATTTACGAAGTAATCTCCAGGCATCCCTTCTTCATCAGTACCTTCTGAAGAGACGCTTTCGTTAATGTCTCCGCTGCTAAAACTAGCAGATATCGCCGAACCATTTGGTTGATGCAGCATCAGATCAATATCAACCCCAGCATCCATTACGAGTTTGGCTTCTATAGTGTGGTTATTTGGGACATCAAAGGCAAAGACATCGTTAGTGTCTTTGCTGTCTAAACACCCAGTATAGGTGTCGGTAACATTTGTTCCCAGGTTTGTTGGTGAATCAGACCAATTACTCGGTGCATCTTGGCCGGTACCAGCATCGTTTTGAGGAGAATACCAATCATCGCAACCCTCGGTAAAGTTAGTCCATACATCTAGGTCGTAATCGCCAACTGAGGAGGAAGCACCTTGTGGGTTATAGGGGACTGCTGCAATCCAATAGGTCCCTTGGACTCCTTCAATAGAAGTGCCAATGCTAGTGACAGTTTCTACCGGGTCGTCAAACCATGAATTATCGACATAACCGTAAGAACCATTATCCTCGACAAGCAAATATAAATCATAATCATTAGCATAATTAGACATTGTAACTTCGATATTGTAATCTTGATCCATTTCAAATTCATACCAATCTTCAATATCGCTAGCATCTGCGCAACCCATGAAAGAAGTAGTGGGGTTTGTTCCTATTGATTTAGCAGTATTTGTACTTGCATTTCCGGTATCGCCTGGTGTTCCGGCATCATTCTGGATGGTGCATGGTGAGCCAACAGCATATTTGATATTCTTTCTAAAGTCATCAAGCAGCACGCGCTCTCCGAATGGATTTTGTTTATTCTCATCCCCAGTCACCAAATCTGCAAATGGCTCTATCCCATTGTCGATCATGGGTGACATTACAGTTAGTAATAGCATGAGTCCGATAAATAACTTGACTTGACGCATAGTTCTCAACGACCTAACCTCTACATGGGTAAGTTATCAATCTAATGGGGTTATGGGTTTGATGAAAAGGGACAAATTATCACGCAGTGACGCCTTTAAACGCAGGTTATCCAAAAGATTCATCTGATTAAATACAATTTGCATTTATTGTCTTTCTGAGACAATATATCGAGTTAAGTAACGCGTAATTTTGTTAGGAAATCATGACACAGGCTTAGGCGCAGCTGCATTGACATCATCACTAACACCAGCGGCATAGCGGTTGAAATTGTCTAAGAACATCGATGCAAGTTTATCCGCAGTCAAATCGAATGCAGCAGAGTCATCCCATGTGCCTCGGGGTTGAAGAATCTCAGTCGGAACATTTGGACAAGAGGTCGGCACTTCAAAGCCAAAGCGAGCATCAGTGGCGTATGCTACATCGTCAAGATCTCCATCGAGAGCAGCGTTTAGCATTGCTCGTGTATATTTGATCTTCATACGGTTACCCACTCCATAACTTCCACCGGACCAACCGGTATTGATCAGCCACGCGGTAGCCCCATGTTCTGCCATTTTATCACTGAGCAAATCGGCATAAACTCCAGGGTGCATAGGCATGAATGGTTCACCAAAGCAAGCGGAAAAAGTGGCTACGGGTTCGGTGATACCAATCTCTGTTCCTGCAACTTTTGCAGTATACCCGGAGATGAAGTGATATGCTGCTTGACTGGGGGTCAATCTGCTAATCGGTGGCAATACTCCAAAGGCATCACAGGTAAGGAAAATAACGTTTTGTGGGTGACCGCCCTTTGAATCTCGAGTGCGGTTATCAATAAATTCAATCGGATAAGAACCTCTGGTGTTTTGTGTTTTTGAGGTATCTGTGAAGTCAGGAACCCCAGCATCATCAAGAACAATATTCTCAAGCACAGTACCCTTTCTCCGGGTTGTTGAGAAAATTTCAGGTTCGTCTTCTTCTGATAGATCGATGAGTTTTGCATAACATCCACCTTCGAAATTGAATACTCCAGTTGCACCCCAACCGTGTTCATCATCGCCGATTAGTGCACGTTTTGGGTCGGCAGAAAGAGTGGTTTTTCCAGTTCCAGAAAGGCCGAAGAAGATAGCGGTATTTTCACCAGTTGTATTTGCACTGCAGTGCATTGGCAAGATTCCTTTTTTGGGTAGAATAAGATTCATAATACTAAAAATAGACTTTTTGACTTCACCAGCATAGCGTGTGCCTCCAATGATAACCTCGCCAGCAGCATAGTTCACGATTACGAAGCATTGCGAGTTCAGTTTTTCATCCTCAACCTCAAGATGCGGTGCGTGGTAGACTGTGAATTCAGGCTTATGTGTTGATAATTGTTCTGTAGAAGGACGAATGAACATATTGCGTGCGAAGGCATTGTGCCATGCTGTTTGATTGATGACACGAATCGGTAGCGCCTCACTTGGTTCTGCGCCACAGAATAGGTCTTGGACAAATAGCGAATCACACGAATCAAGATAGGCGATTACCTTGGTTTTCAACCGAGCAAAAGTATCAGCATCAGTTGAGATATTCACATCTCCCCAATTAACATCAGAAGATGTACTTGGTTCGTCGACGATAAACTTGTCATTAGGAGAGCGACCAGTCCTTTCACCGGTTTCAGTAACCAATGCTCCATGGGCGCTAAGAACTCCTTCTTCTCGGCTTACAGCGAGGTCAATCAAAGAATCTGCCGGTAGATTCCAGTGAACATCGCCAGAGGGGCAGAGTCCCGAATCAGTAAGGTCCCCAGAGGGGGTTCCATACGCCTTCGCCATGAGGCCCCGACTCAGAACCACTCTTAATCCATTACGGCTGTAATCCCCTCTATTTATCCAGCCAGTAGGAGATAGCCATTCACCGCAACCCACCAACGGCTCGATATTGCCAGCAGGCTCGGGTGATATTCAAATCATGGCGATGAAAGTGCGAAGCGTGTCCGATGAGGATAAGGTCGATGACCTACTTTCTAAACGAGCATTCGAAAGAGGCGATGGCGTCGACCTTGGTGGTTTTTTTATCGCTCGAGACGCCAATAAAGAATCAGATAATACCGATGAACAATCCAACACGGAGAACGCGGAAGTCAAGCGCACAGATACCGACGAGGCGATGGGAGAAATTTCTGATTTTTTCAGCGCAGACGATTCGGTTTCCCCGATAAAGCGCGATGGGACAGTAGACAAAAAACCTGAAATGGATTCAGTCACAAGTATCGCAGTCAAAGGTGAGAAGCGGCTACATTTTGGCCTAATGATTGCCATGATAGTCACTTGGTCTGCCATCGGTGCAATTGTTGGAACCGCATTAAACCCGATATTAGGGGCGATAGGACTGCTGTCAATGGCAGTATTTGGGCTATATCTGGGAGAGAGATGGATTCCGCGTTCTGAGATGCATATTCTTGGAGTTACTTGGATAATAATCTCGATGAAATTGCTCTATGGTTTGGCGATAGACGCATATCATTGGGATTGGATTGATGCTAATGAATTGGGAACCGCTCTACTATTGATAGTCGCTTTCAATATCTACATCGCTCAACGACATGACGAAGATGCGATTGCAGCCCAGGCAACATTGGTATTATTGGCGGTTGGTAGTGCAGCCGGCGCTTTGTATGGCGAGTTTGGCGTTGCAATAATGATCGCAATCGGCACAGTTGCACTCCATGGAATGGCTCTATTGCGCAATAGTGGAAACCTTGCATCTCTAGGAATAGCGAGTTCTAATATTTGGGTTGGCTTACATGCTCTAAGTGACGATTGGTCCATATTCGGCCTACAAATTCTTTCCTTTGAGAACCCATTAAATCTCTTCTTACTGATGTGTTTTGTAACTTCACTAAACGCGGTAATGGCAACGCGCTTTGCCCGCGAAAACAATTGGTTTAGCAAGGCATTGAGCGGAGCAGGAATAGGAAACCCAGGGCTATGGTCTGTTTCGGTTGGCCTAGGAATGATAGGTGCCTTGATGGCAATCGCAGCAAATCGTTCAGAGACAGGCTATGCTCTCGCACAACTGATTATGTTACTTTCAGCATTCGGCGCCTCATATTTAGTGGTTAGAGGTGTCCCGTGGACGAGATTGGCTCCGTTTGTTTTGTGGCCCTCTCCATTGCTGATTACTCTGCTGGTTTTACTGGTCAACGGTCAACTTACAGCGCCTTCATTTATCGGTCCCTATGCGATTTTCGCTGCGATTGCAGCATTGCTTACCGCAGGGGCATTCATCCGCGACCAATCCTCAGTATCAGACCATGTTCTTTGGACCGGATCAATCGTTATTGTAATCTTACTTACTCTACTAATACCAGCCGGTAATTCGGATGGAGGGGCACGAATTCTACTAATTTCACAAGGTTTGCTTTGGTGCGGATTGGCAGGCCTCGCGATCAAACGCCAAGCACCATCTCTTGCCGGAACAGCCATACTTGCACCATGGCTTTGGCTGATGATTTTCGCCACAGATTTAGAATCAAGAATCATCAGTGATGATTTGATATTGATGTCAATAGATATATGGGATCTTTCATATTACATGTTATTGTTGATAGTGATGCAGATTCCGGTCAATCTCAGCCTAGGAAAAACCGGTGTAAATCTTGCCGCAGGTTTAGTTGGTCTATCTGAAATCGGGGCACGTTTGCGAGATAGTGGCCTACTTCGATTATGGAATCTCGGCTTTGTCTTTGCATTATCAGCAATCTTGTTAATCGCCCGACCAGAAGGATTACCTGCATTTGGATTAATTGGATTAATGGGAACATTGCTATTCACTCATTCTGTGGTAATTAGGATGGATAGGCACCAAGGAACACCCCGTACTATCTTGGGAGCGTGGGCACTGACTGCAATAATTCTCCAATGGAGATTTGGTTTTGCATCGGCGTGGATATTGCAATTGGCCATCGGGTCGTGGCTGATATTGAGTTGGAGCGATAGGCTAGCACATGATCAGCAAGAAGGCAAAGATGTGGGGGTAAACCCTCTTCTTCCAGGACAACTGATAACCTTGGTAATCGGCATAATGGCTCTGATGGCGTTGATAATCTCCTTAGACAAGACAATTAATACTCCGCTAGTAGGTAGCAGTGATTTTTTCACTGCAATAACCGAACTTAGAATCTTTACAATCACTCTTCTTCTTGCAATTGCTGTAATCTACCTCCCTCGTGCTCCACGATTAGAGAAACTCCTCCCTCCTGCCCTAGCATCGACTGCAGCTCTCGTAGCCATGCTGGTTGCAGCATCGGTAAATGATGACACAACTAGTATTTCATTGACCGTAATTGGTTTTGTAAGCACAGGTGCATGGTTAGCAGCCCAAGGCGAGATTCGCTCCGGTCTCGTTGCAGTTGCCAAGAAAAATGACCGTATAGAACGCTTAGAAGCCAAGAGAGAATTAGTCAAAACCATGGA
>Ga0209091_10004824_pt1 | contig 10398 bp, 7 predicted proteins | sample ArcticOcean_MG_C_6_FD_187438 | JGI IMG/M metagenome (GOLD analysis project Ga0209091, IMG submission 187438) | Marine microbial communities from western Arctic Ocean - ArcticOcean_MG_CB8_128 (SPAdes) (version 2) | ecosystem: Environmental > Aquatic > Marine > Oceanic | place: Arctic Ocean... | reverse complement strand
CGCGTTGTGCGCTGATATTCGGGTGGCAGCCGACGATGCAATGTTCGCTATTCCCCCCGGCAAATTGGGCGCGGGTTATCCCGTGGATGGGCTGGAGGTTCTGGCCCGCACCATCGGTGTTGGACGAGCCAAGCACCTCGTTCTCAGTGCCGAGACAATCGATGCCCACCGGGCCGAGGCAATCGGATTGATCAATGAGGTGGTCCCCGAAACCGACTTCGATTCCCGGATTTACGACCTGGTGGGAACCATGGCCAATCTGGCTCCGCTACCCCTTCGAGCGGCCAAGATGGCGTTGTCGGACATGGAACGTCACCCCAACGATCGCGATCCGGACCGATCACAACGTTTCGTTCGAGCATGCTACGAAAGCGACGACTATGCCGAGGGCGTGGCAGCCTTCGGTGAGAAACGGGCGCCGCGCTTTATGGGAAACTGACCGGTTCAGTTAGATCAACCATCGGCTCCGCGTTGGCGCCCGGGACCTCCGTGCCAAGCAAACGGGCGATCGTTGGAACCAGACGTTCGGACCGAAGCGCCGGGCCGATGCCAGGGGCGATGCGTGGTCCCGTGAGACTGATATGGCCACCCTGCAAATGGTTTCCAGGCCGTATTTCTTCGGGCGTAGCGGTAATCGTGCCCAACGCGTCTGAAGTAGCACCTCGGGCAGTCTGATCGAGGTGAGCCCATTCGATAATCAGATCGGGAAGCCCTATCTGGGATCGGTGGGGTAATAATGGGCGGCCCGCTGCACCCCAGTGACGAGCGGGACCCCCGTGTCTAGGTCGCGCAGCGCCCGGAACTCGTTTTCGAGTTCCACCAACACAGCCTCCTTATCAGCAACAGCAACAGCAACGATACCGCTCGGTTCGCGTCCCTCCAGATTCAGTCGTATCCCACCAAATATGGGAAACAGGGCGACCGGAAAGAACCGTTGGTAGCTGTCGACCCAATGATCGAGATCTTCAAAATCACGGCCCAATAGTCGGAGCGCCAGCCGGTGAACGCGATTGGGAACTCGTTCAATGAAGGCTCGGAGCTTCCGACCAGGTGACGGCGCCCCCATCGACTGGTTAATTTCTTGGAGCAAGGGTAGAAGCAGTCTAGAAATAGGGTTCACTTCGCTTATGCCCAAACTGAAGATGGCAATAACGGTGGTCTCCGGACCACGGTGCGTCTCGAGCAACGATCCGACCGCTCGGTCTATCTTTGTATAGATATTGGTTAGTGGATCCGGTGATCCATCGGGAGCAACGATAGGAGATTGGTATCCGACGCGTACGCCCCCATCTACGATCGCGGCCAAGTGAAGCGCTCAGCACGCATGCTCACCGCCTACGTCCAGCTCTGACCCACACCTCTTCAAGCAGAAATCAGCGTGGAACCAGTCAGGCTTCGAGTTGGCGGGTCACGGTGTTGAGGTCGAAATAGCTACGGCCGCCGGTGACCTGTCCGTTCTCCACGTGCAGTACGTCACAGCTCTGGAGCTCGACCGCTTGGTTGGATGGGGGGAGCTCGCCTTCGGGGCCCATGAAGGGTCCGGTGTTGGTCCCACGAACGGTGAACTCGACCGTCACCCAGTCGCCGCTCTCCAGAAGATTCGTGATCTCAACCGATCCGTCGGGGAAGGCCTTAGCCCACTCACGGTACTCCCGTAGCAACCCCTCCGGGCCGTCAAATTCGCGTCCGCTCGGGACCTCGGTCCAGTGCAAGTTGTCGGCTACGTACTGCGTGGCGCTCTCGAAGTCGCGCGTGTTGAACGCATCATATGTTTTGCGAACCATGTCACCATTTGCACCCATGCTACTTACCTCCTAAGGCCTGGTCGTTTCTAACGGCGTACTTGGGGTCCGAGCTCGGGTAGAGGTGGTGCTCGGGGCGATCGGCCCAATCCACATGGGAGGGCGTCTCCAGCCATGACTGGCCATCCTGGAACTCTTCGACAATCTTCGAGCCGATCTCTTCGCCGTTGTGATCGACGAGGTCATGGAACTCGGCACCCATGGGCTTGTCGCAATGAAGCATCAGCAGACTTCCCTTGGATGTGGTCAACGGACCGTGCTTCATCCCGGGGGGATTCGCCAGGTAGGAGCCGCCGGCATGCATGCCGCGCTCGGGCATGAGGAGATCACCCGTCAGCCAAACCATTTCTTCCCAGCAGTCCCAGTGCACTTCCTGGCGCGGCTCGCCGAAACCGGGCGCCATCTGGATGAATCGCAGCATCCCGCCCGGCCCACCGTGGATAAGCCCTTCGGCGGGGTCGGGCCAACGCAGCGACTTGTGCATGATGCCGTGGCGCAACGATGGCATATCGGTAAGGATCCAATCAATCTCCCACACCTTCGCGACGTAGGGCTGGTTGTCGTAGTAGTAGTCCTTGGGGAGTTTGGTGTTCCAGAACACATACGCCTGTGCTCCACCCTCCGAGGTAATTTCGAGGGGGCCGCAGCCGATCGGCACGGCCACGAAGCCGCCGGCGCCGACTCGACGGCCGTTGGCGGTCACATAGCCCTCGACAATGAACATCTCGAGCGCGGCCTCGTCGGCTTGTTCTACATGGCTCCAGCCTGGAGGCAGCTTGACCATGTAGGTGCCTTCGCCAGTTTCCACCCGGTCAGACATGGTCCGGGTTTCGATGCCGTGGAAGAACTTCGCCCCCTGGAGTTCGCTCCAAGGCTCGTCCCAGACGTTGAAAAACTGTTGGTCATCGCGGTTGTGGTGAAGCATGGTTCCCTCTCAGAGGTCATAGATTAATGGCAAGTGGATGTGTCGGATGGTGCAACGTCAACCGATGGGTTCCGATCGAAGAACCCGATGGGCAGCAACGAGAATCCGGTGGTGGCGACCGGCATGATCGGCCAGTCCTCGGGTCGACAGATGTGTGAGACGCCGATGGTGTGCCACAGGACGACATCGGTGTCGGTGATAGTGCGGTCTTGCGCGGTCCAGACTGGCAGGCCGTGCTCGCCGCCGAGCTGGTTTGGGTAGTCACCCGCTGCATGCATTTCGTCGGGCTCGTAGGGCGTGACCCACAAGTGCTTCTCCGCGAACCGAGCCCGTGCGGCTATCCGTGAGTCCGGAGCAGCAAGGAGCAACGAGCTGGCGGCCGGATGCAACTTGTAGCCCACCGGCTGGCCAAAACGATTGAGCTTCGACGGGTTGATGACCTTCCAATATCGGTCCTTCAGTGGATCGATCACCCGTTGCGCGCCGAGCTCTGTCTCGAGAACCGTCTGTTCAGTTGTGATTGCGTTACCGTAGGGATTGTCGGGTCCCGGCGGAGCAGCGACCGTGTCCACCTCGACGACGGAGTTGGACGGGCCGTCAACCTCGAAGTCCAGGCGGACCGAAAATATGTGCTGGTGATGCACAGCGCTCAGCTGGGGAGCGACCATGGTGCCGTAGTCGTCGGTTTCGCCCGGCTGGAGTGCCTTCGTCTGCACGATGCCCGTCAGCTTGATCTCGAACTCAATGTGGCCATCTTGGTAGAAGTACCAATAGAAGCCGTACTCGTAGTTGCCCAGTGTGGCGATAGACGAGATGACCAGGCGGCGTGACCGGCGAACTTCGGAAGCTCCAGAGCTTAGGTCCCAGTGCTTCCAGAGGATCGAGTAGTCCTCTTCATGCATGCAGATCGCATTTTTGACGGTGGCCGGGTCGCCGTTGTCGTCGCCAATGGCGGCGTCGAAGTAGTAGATCTCACCAAGGCAGTCACACCCGAGCGTGAGTGAGCAGGTGTTGCGACCAATGCCGTACTCGCCTGCGTCGAACGCGTTGCGCCAATAGAAGGTGTCGCCTGGGTCGCCGTAGGGCACGACCATTTCCGACAGGCTGGCCCGGTACAGGATTGACCGGTCCTCCCCGTCGTCGTCATAGGACACCTGGTTCAGGACGAGACCGTCGGTGGCATGGAGCGACACCCGGACGCTCCACTTCTGCCATTTCACCAGGCTGCCCTCGACCACAAAGCTGGGTCCGTCGGGTTGGACGATATCGAGCGGCTTAAGATCGGTGCGGATGTTGCCGACCGATGCAACGTCGTAGTTACCCAGCTCGGGCGGGATGGGCACGACGTCGCCGTCGAGCACCTCGATGACCTCGCCAGCGTTCAGATCAACAATGGCGTGAACGTTTGCGATTGGTCGGGCGTAGCCGTTGTCGGCCGGTACGTCTCGCACGTAGGAAGTGGTCCGGGCGTAGCGCCGTGCTGGGTCCACCCCTTCGATCTCGAAGTCGCCGGCCGTCCACAGATCCACCTGCACGTTCTCGACGTCTGTGATTCCGCGTTTGGCCATTGCGGCCAGCCAGGTGGGGTCCTGTTTGACGATTTGTTCGGCCGATTCGAACTCTTCGATCAGGATTGGGGGTTGCCCGCTGCCGATCGGAGCCCAGGAGACGATGCGATCTTCGTCCAGAGCAACGACCGCCTCATAGGATTGGCCGTCGGCACGATCGAGAACGGTTGCTGCGGCACGGCGCTTCAAGACACCACCCGGCTCGAAGCCCCGGACCTCGTCCTTGGAAGGTTCCGACAACATCATCAACGGAAACCGCAGGAGCGGCTTGTCGCTGTGGTCGCGTTTGATGATCGCAGCGGTCCGCTCGATCTCCTGGGTCGACAGAGGGTCAAGGGGATGGTTCATCCTTGCCACGTCGCCGTCCCAAGTTCGGCGTTGGGCTTGAGGATCTCCTCGTAGAGATCAGGCCGTCGCCGGTCGATGAGCCGGAAGGGAAGGTCGCCACGGTCGAGGTCGATGTCGATGTCGGCGATCACGAGCTGTTGGTGCTCGCCACCTTCCTCGCCTTGTGCCAAGACGATGCCCTGCGGGTCGATAATCCGACTCATACCGAAGAACTCGAGGTCTCCGCTCTGGCCTGCCATGTTGGCCATCACGAGGTAGACGGAGTTGTCGATCGCGCGCGTCGTCGAGGTGTGCGAGTGCAGGTAGAGGTGTCGGACCGGCTCGAACCCCTCCCCACCGTTGACGTAGAACGCGGCCAAGGATCCGCAGATGAGCGACGCTCCCTTGATAGCCAGGATCCGCGTGGTCTCAGGAAGTGAGAAGTCGGCGCATATCATGTTGGCCACCGGTGCCATCGATGTCTCGGTGACGTCGAGCGTCTCACCTGGATGAAAGTCAGGCGCCTCGATGGTGGGGGTCAGGTGGATCTTGCGATGAACGTTGCGTATCTCGCCCGCGCCATCGATGAGAACAGAAGCGTTGCTCGGTTTCTGACCGTCGATGCCGCGCTCGAGCATGCCGAAGGCGACGATCATGTCGTGGCGTCTCGCCACTTCACCGATTCGGTCGGTCGCCGGACCCGGCACAGGGTCGAATGCAGCCAACACTTCGTCCAGGGCCGCATCCGAACCTGATGCTTTGGCTGCTCGAATCTCTGCGAAGCCCGGGAGGTAACCCTCGGGCAGGACGGCCAGTTGGACGCCTTGGCGGCCAGCATCGTCCAGCCATTCCTCGGCCTTGACCAGTGTGGCCTCGGCGTCGCCGTCGACCGGTCCGATCTGAACGGCAGCAACTCGTGTGGTCACCCGACTAGCCCGACCTCTTCGTCACTGCTGGTGAGCGTGATCTTGCCTTCCTCCACCAACCGATAGAAGTTCTTGCCTCGATCGAACATCTTGGGTAGCGCACGGCTGCCACGGAGCTCTTCGCGTCGGGCTTCGGTGGCCGGCACATCGACCTCGAGCATGTAGTCATCGTCAGTGGGTAGAAAGACGACGCCGTAGTCGTCGTTGGCGCTGGCCCTAGACACGAGGCGGCGCTTGACGTCCATGGCGACTTCGGCCGCGTCACGTTCGAGTGGATCGCCCCACCCACCGCCACCGGGGCTGAGGACTCGAAGCACATCGCCCGTGACGACCGGTATGCTGTCGGCTTTGCCGGGCAGCGTGCGCTCTTCGGGCGTATCTGGGTTGAGCAACCACACCGAACCTTGGCCGGCTTTGCCTCCCTTGACGCCCCATGGCTGCAACACCGAACGGTCGGAGTGGATCATGAGTTCGCCGTCCATCAGGATTTCGATGTCCTTGCGGTAGCCCAGCCCGCCTCGGTGGAGACCGGGGCCACCCGAGTCCTCCCGCAGGCCTAGCCTCATGATGCGGACGGGGTAGTTCGTCTCGGCGAACTCCGCTGGCATGTTTTTCGATTCGGGGGCCACATCTACGGTGTCGGCCCCATCTGCAAATGGACGCGCCCCCGAACCGGCACCGGTGATTTCGCGCAGGAGGAAGAACTCGCCATCTTCGTTGTTACCGAACAGCCCATAGGAGGAGATGGACTCCGACGGTGCCGGTACGAAACCACCGGACGCCTTGCCCAGAATGCCGAGACCGACGTCGAGTATCCGAAGGAGGGGGAAGGTTCGCCAACCACACGCTGCCGGCCACTCGGGACTCAGGACCGTGCCTTTGGGCACCGAGCAGGTCACGACGCGGTTGACGCCGTCGTTGATGATCATGTCGGGCGCGAACGACAAGAACAGCGTGCCAAGAGACTTCGCGTAGTAGCGATCGTTGGCCGGCCAGTTCAGAGTCCCCTGGATCTGACGGTCTGTTCCTGCGAAGTCGTAGTGGATGCCCTCGGGCGTCTTGGTCATCGTCGCCCGGATCTTCACGTACTCGAGGGTCTCGCGCGGCTGCACGTCGATGTACTCGCAGAAGTCCTCGAACGTGTAGCTGCCATCGGGGATCATCGGCAATACGGTCTCGAGCAAGCTTCGAGCGCATCGATCGAGCAGCGCCTCGAAGGTCTCCGCCAAGGCCTTGGTGCCGTAGCGCTCGCACAGTTCCTCAACCCGGGCAACGCCGATGTAGGTGGCGTTGACGAATGCGTCGATGTCGCCCTGCAAGTCATCGATGAAACGCGAGTTATTGAGGATTGTTTCATAGAGCGCTTCGTTGCGAACGCCGCGGTCATACAGCTTGACGGGCGGGACGATGAACCCCTCCTGGAAGATCTCGTAGGCAGCGAGCGGCACACTGCCCGGGGTTGCTCCACCGATGTCATTGACGTGCCCGAATACCTGGATGTAGGCGATGATCTCGCCCTTGTAGAAGACCGGGTTCGTGATGCACATGTCGCCCAGGTGGGTGATGCCACCGTCGGACTTATACGGATCGTTGTAAATGAAGATGTCGCCTTCATTGATGTTGCCGGCAAACTTCGTCATGACGGGAGTGGGCACCGACGCGAACGACAGCGCTGTGACACTGTTGCCTTGTGCATCGAAGATGCCCGACCGGTGGTCGTGTTGTTCGCGCACGATTGACGATCGAGCTGTGCGCTCGACCTGAATTTCCATTTCGCGCCGTGCTGATTCAATCGCACCCTCGATGATCTCGAAGAGGATTGGTTCGAACTCGGCCTTGGCCAGGGATCCGTTGCCATTGGAAGACATCAGTGTGCACTCCTTGTGATGATAAGATTGCCCAGTTCGTCGACGAGCGCCGTCGAATCCGGGGGAACAAGAATGGTGGAGTCGTATTCGGTCACGATGGCCGGACCGGTGAATTCGTGGCCGGGTGCCAGCAAGTCGCGGTCATAGAGCGTTGTCGCCTGCTCGCCGTCGTTTGGTCCGAAGTAGACATCTCGTTCACCGGTCACCGCGTCGGTCACCGCTCCGGTGGCGGCCTCCGGGCGAGTGAGTTCGATGGGACGGAGCGGGCCGGTGCCACGGACGCGCAGGTTGACGATCTCGACGGACTGCTCGCCCGCGTAGTCATAGCCGTACACCCGGTTGTGTTCGGCATGGAAGACGTCGAGAGCCGAAGCCAGCGAAGTTGCGTCGACGGCGCCATCAGGCACAGCCACGGTGAGTTCGGTGGCTTGGCCGACGTAACAGAGGTCGGCGAATCGCTCGGTTATCACTGCCGACTCGTCGATGCCCTGGCTGACCACATTCGTGGTGACCCGTTCTTCGAGCTCAGCGAAGGTGGCGACAAGCTGATCGGATTCCACGACATCAGCACGAGCCGCGATTGTTTGGACCGCTGCGCTGTGAATGTCTGCAGCGAGGAGTCCAAGGCATGATCCAAGGCCCGGGTTTGGTGGGATGACGATCTTGGTGATGCCCAGCAAGTCGGCGAGGTCCGCTGCGTGCAGTGGACCTGCTCCGCCATACGCGAACAGCGAATACTCACGGGGGTCGCGGCCTCGTGCCACCGAGACCTGCCGGACTGCACCGGCCATGCTCGCCGCTGCGAGCTGCAGGATTCCGTGGGCGAACTCTCGAACTTCCAAGCCGAGCTTGGCGCCGGTGATGGCCATGACTTCTCGGGCTGCTTCCACATCGAGTGGCCGCCCAACAAGAAGCCAGGGATTCGGCCTAGGACGAGGTTTGCGTCGGTCACCGTTGGTGCCGCGCCGCCCTTGCCGTAACACACTGGGCCCGGATCGGCGCCAGCACTCTCGGGACCGACGCGGAGTCGGTCGCCGGTGCCGAGCATGGCAATGGAGCCACCTCCAGCGCCGATCGATACGAGATCGATGGACGGCGTGCCCATCGGGTAGATGTCGAGGAACCCCTCTGTGGTGAGGAGGGGTTCGCCGTTCTCGACGAGCGCAACGTCGGTGGACGTGCCGCCCATGTCGTAGGTCAGGACCTTGTCCTCACCAATCTGCCTTGCAAGCCAGGCCATACCCAAAACCCCAGCGCTCGGGCCGGAGTAGGCGATGGTGGCCGGCTGTTCGATGACTTGATTCGCTGAGGCGAGACCGCCCGAGGACCGCATCAACAGCAGCGGCGCTTCGTAGTTGGCGGCCTTGAGACGAACTTCGAGGTGATCGAGGTAGTCGCTGACCAACGGCATGAGGGCTGCGTTCAGACACGTGGTCATGGCCCGCTCGTACTCGCGAAACTCGGGCAACACATCGGAGGAGATGGTCAAGAAGCAGTCGGGGTGCACCTCGCGGAATACGTCTCTTGCGCGCTGTTCGTGAATCGCGTTTCGGTAGCTATGCATGAGGCAGATGGCCACCGCCCCGATCTCCTTCTCTTTGTAGAAGGTCGCTGCGGCCCGAATGTCGTCTTCGTTCAGTCCCTCGACAACTTCACCCTTGTGGGTTATGCGCTCGCGGGCTTCCTGAACGTTCTCCAGTGGCACGACACGTGGGGGCTTGATCCACGAGTAGATCGCACCCCAGTCGCCCGGGACGGTCTGTCGCGCAATCTCGATGAGCTCGCGATATCCCTCGGTGACGATGAGGCCCAGCGGAGGCCAACGCTTTTGGAGCACGGCGTTGAGGGCGACGGTTGTCCCATAGTTGAGACTCGTCACGTCGCCTGGCTCAACGCCTGCCTCGCGCAAGTTCGAGAGGCCGGTGAGGAACGCCTCGGTGTCGTCGGCGGGTGTGGACGGGGTCTTGGATGCACGGAGGGACCCATCGTCGCTGAAAGCGAGGAAATCGGTGAATGTCCCGCCTGTGTCTACCCCGACTCGGACTTCAGCCATGTTGTTGCTCCTAAGATTTGAAAGTCCCACGTGTAAGGCGGTGAGAAGAATATGATATGCGATACTACCATATAGTATTCTTGTTGTATACCCGATTTAACAAACCGGCTGTACAGGCTAGAATCCGTGCGACTCTGGGCATTCTTCCCATGGGGTGTGGACCGGCTCAGCCAATAATGAACGGCCATCCAGGTAGTCCTGCACCAGGCCGTCAGAGACCGGCGGGTCGTGGAAGCAAAACCCTGCTGGTGCATCGGTGTGCACCAGCAGCACGGCGCCGCGTTGGCTGAACAGCGGTCCATGGGCATGATCGGCCGGATTGCCGAGATAGCTCCCTGAGACCGGCCGCCCGATGCCGGGCATGAGAAAGTCGCCCTCCAGCCAGATAATCTCTTCCCAGCACCCCGGATGACACTCGGCACGAAGGTCACCAACGAAGCCCGGGGCCATGGACACGATGCGCAAGAGCCCGTTGGGGCCACCATGTACACCATCCACGATCGGGTCGGGCCAACGCAAGGACTTCGACAGCACGCCATGAAGTCGACTGGAATCTTCGATCTCGCCGGGAAACTCGGTACCTGTCCATGGGATGTCCCACATACGAGTCACCTGTATCGCGCCGCCGTAGTACGAGTGACGAGCGATCTGTGGACTCCAAAATGCAATCGCCTGAAAGCCCGCCACGGATGACAGCTCAACCGGTTCGGACCCTTTCGGGACAGCCAGAAATCCCCCTGTCCCAACCGTTGACGCCCCAGCGGTCAGGTCCCCTTCGAGCACGAATATCTCGAGCAGCCCGAGCTCGGCGGAGTTCGTGGCGCTCCAGCCAGACGGCGCCTTGATCATGACAGTGATCTGGCCCGTCTCTGCATTGGCGGAGAGAGCTCGACCCGAACAATGCTGCAGGCCAGCGAGCCCAACGACCG
>Ga0209091_10004821_pt1 | contig 10406 bp, 8 predicted proteins | sample ArcticOcean_MG_C_6_FD_187438 | JGI IMG/M metagenome (GOLD analysis project Ga0209091, IMG submission 187438) | Marine microbial communities from western Arctic Ocean - ArcticOcean_MG_CB8_128 (SPAdes) (version 2) | ecosystem: Environmental > Aquatic > Marine > Oceanic | place: Arctic Ocean... | reverse complement strand
CCAGTTTCTTCTTGGTGTTACAAAAGCAACATCTGAACCTGTAATCTTTTTAGCAGCTATCATATCATCATAAGGCATATGTTGACTGTTAAGATTATCACCAGGAGTTACTGGTGCTGTGTCTGTACCTAAATTTTGTGTTCTACCATCGCCTCTTGTTGCAATACTGAAAGGTTGAGGTTTACCGATAGCTAAGTAATACGTGTTACCAGAGGCCTCTGAGAAAGACTCTTGGAATTGTTCACTGTTATGTACTCTAAATTTGTTTGTAATAATTGCTGGCATATTTTTCTCTTTAATCCTTTACTATATTTATACAAGTTGTCATCACGATTTATCCACCGATACACGAATTGTGCCAATCGTTGAACCATCGGATGTAAAAGCTTCTAATGCTTTTCCTACAGCACAACCGGTAGGTACTGTATCTGAATTATCAGCAAGACCTAATCCGTTTTCTCCTGATACTATAATGTCGCCTTTTGATACAGAATATAATACTTTTACATTGGTTGTACCGTTAATACATACTTTTATCGTATCACCTGATAAATCACTATTATTTAAATAAGCTGGGTCTGAACAAACAACACCTGCTATTTTATGAGAATATTTACCGGCAATAGTTACTTCACTTGCACCACCAAACATTAAAATAGTTCCGTCTGCATAACTAGTATCGTCTGTTAAAAATTTTTCTGCTATTCCTGTTTTTGTATTTGCTGTTGTCATATTTTACCTACGCTGTATAACTTCCTGTTGAAGTAAATTTTAAAACTTTATGTGAACCATCTGTAGTAACAGTTGGAGAACCTGATGTTGTTCCGGTATAAACGGAAGTTAGTAATCTTAAAATTATAACACCTTTACCACCAGCTGCACCTGTACCTGGAGCACCAGCAGGAGCTGTTGCACCTCCGCCTCCGCCACCTGCACCGAGATTGGCTGTACCTGCAACTGAAGCAGTTCCGTCTTTATCTTGTCCTGCTCCACCGCCACCTGAACCACCAGCAGCTGCGCCACCGAGTGAACTATCTGACCAAGTACCACCACCTCCGCCACCTGCGTATGTGACTGAAGCACCTGTTATTGAATTTGCTGTACCGTTACCACCTAAACCATGTTGACTCTGTCCATGATGACCTGCTACAGAATGTCCTCCGCCGCCGCCACCTGTATAAGGAGAACCGGAGCCATGACCTTGACCGCCATCTCGACCTTGTAATGGAGTTGTTGATGGAGTATTTCCTGAACCTCCGGCATCACCTTCGCCTGCGCCACCGCCGCCACCGGATCCACCAGGTCTTCCAGGCAATCCACTAGAATTCCCGCCGTGACCGCCGGCACCTCCGCCTGTTGATGTAATAGTTGTTATTCCAGAACCTGAAAGAACACTATCATCGCCGTCATGTGTAGCTGAAGTATCTGTATCAAAAGCTATTTGAGGACCACCGTCACCAACTGTAACTGTGTAAACTTGTCCTGCTGTAAAAGATAATTTTGTGCCGCCATAGTTTGTTCTATAACCACCGGCACCACCGCCGCCGCCACCATATCCGCCATTAGACGAACCAGGAGCACCGGTTCCACCACCTGCAACAACTAAGTATTCAACTTCTATAGGTTGCGCTACTGCTGTTGTAGTTTGGTCACCTGAACTGGCACCGTCTGAGTTTGTTACTTTAATTGTAACAACTCTTCCAGCCGTAACATTACTATAGATTGAACTTGGTATTGTAACTGAAGCAGCTGTGTTACTGCTTGGTGTAACTGTTACATTTACATTTATACTATCGTCTGCTTGAATAAAATTTATAATTAGATTAGAACTTAAAAAATTTGTTCCAGCAAGAGTTAAACCATCGCCAGCTATACCGGCAACTATTGTTCCTGTAACACCTGTTAAAGTTGGTATTGAAGCTGATACTGGTAAAAATGCTGAACCATTATAAGCTTGTAAAGAATTGGTTGTGGTGTTATACCACAAATCTCCTTCAACTGCACCTGATGGAGTTGAACTACCTTTAAAATGAGTAGAACCGTCTGTATGAATTCTTTTTGCTAGTTTACTTGCTGTTGTTTCTGCCATGTTTTTATCCTATGTACCTTACTACTACCTCAGCTGAACTAGCCGGAGCTGCTACAAATGTTAGTGTTTCACCCGTAATTGTGTAGTCATCTGTTGGTGTTAAAACTATTCCGTTTACAATTACTAATACATCATCTACTGTTTTTCCTGCCGAAATAATATGTGTTGTATCTGAACCATCTGCTGAAAATGTCTTATCAGTTGTTGGTGTTTTTTGTTTTACATATAAAATACCATTCATAGCAGTATGAGAACTACAAACGTAATAAACTGTTATTCCGTCACTTGGCACTTCGTAATATAAAACACCACGTACTTTTCCTTGAGCACTTAATCCTGTTGTAACTGTTCCGTCTGTATCTACGTGAGTTAACCCTGCTGTAATTCTATTACCTGATACATACGCACCAGCTGAAGTTTGTATTACAAAAGGATGACTATTGTTTAATGAAGTTAAATCAAATGCAATTGTTTGACCTTGTCTTGTGTATAAATTAGGATTAGCTGTTGTGCTATAATGTGAAGGAAATTTATAAGAAGATGAGCCATTATATGATACATCTAATCTAAGTGTTGCGTCTTCATATCTTGCAGCTGCAACTCCTGATTCGGCAGCTGACTCAAATCTTGTTGTTGACGCATTCCATTTTAATACATGTCCATCAGCAATACCTGTAATAATTACATTTGAGATATCCTGAATTGTATTGTTTTCTGAGAATAATTTAATCCATGCACCTGATTCTGAATAGAACGCTTCCGAACTATCCGTTTTAGTTGCAAACATACCTGTGTATGTTGTTGCGTCTGGTAAAGCAGCTGTATTCGCAAAGTTAGCTTTGAATTTTGAACCTGCACCTGTTAAGTCTAAAGCGGCTGTTCCAGTTAAAGTAGTATTAATAACTGGTGATGTTAATGTTTTATTTGTAAGTGTGTCTGTAGTTGCTCTACCTACAACTGACTCATCTGAGATTGCTGTATTTAATTCTGCTAATGTACCTGTTAAAGTATTATCTGTTAAATCAATTGTTTTATTTGTTAATGTCTCAGAACCAGAAGTTGTTGAGAAACTACCATCTGATACTGCTGTGTTAAACTCATTCGCCGTACCTGTTATGGTATTGTTTGCAAAATTAATTGTCTTATTAGTTAGTGTGTCTGTAGAAGTTTCAGTAACAACTGCACCGTCTGTAGTTAACGTTAATACGTTTGAACCACTTAAAACTGCGTTAATGCCTGAACCACCAAGAATTTCTAGTGTACCACCTAAATCTATAGTTTTAATTGTAGACGTACTATCCTTAATAGATAATGCACTATTAGCTAAAGAGGAATTAGGTATGTTGGTTACAGTGTTATCTGCACCCGAAATTGTTTTGTTTGTTACGGTCTGTGTAGCACTTGTGGTAAGAAAAGTACCAGACGAGAAGTTGGTGCCGTCACCTAAAGTTGTGTACAATTCGTTAATTAAATTATTAACTTTTGTTGCACCTGCTCTTAGGTTATCACCAGTTCCGTCATTCGCTGTTGAACCGATACCTATTAATTGTTTAGCCATTTATTTCCCTCTTTGTACTATTTATACTTGTTTTAAACAGTTGTGTCATCAAATGTTCTATTTGTTTGAGCAAAGTTAGTTACTGTATTATCAAATGAGTCTCTACTGAATGCCGTTATAGACGGAAACGCAAAATTCATCTTAACTTGTTTACCTTGTTCATTACTTGTCATTAAAAAAGCAGCGTCCTGACCATCTAGTGATGATTTTGTACCAAATACCTTTAATTCATTAAATGTTCTAAAAGTATTACCACTTCCAACTACACCTGCACCATATAATCTATTTGCGTAAGTATTAAGTGAACTATATCTTGGTCCGGCATATGCCCAACCTTGTGAAATTACTACGCCATTAATTGGTTCTCTTTTACTTGACCTAATATCTAAATGAACACCAGCTCTAGTTAGTGTTACGTCTCTAGTGTTAGCACTAAAGTGTTCACTTGTTTCTGTGTTATTATCAATAGAACCTGCCATGTAAGCATTATTTCTTAATGATGTACCGTCATCTACTGTTCCTAATCTTCTACCAAATATAGTAGAGAATAGAACGTTTGCAATAGAGAAGAACGGGTCATCAACTGCACCAGAAACAGCACCTGTAATTGGTGTTGAAATTCTAGCATTAATTCTACTAGCTAACTGTACTTCTCCTGTAAAGTAAAAACCAGAAGCGTGCATTGTCTTTTTGAAACTGTCTCGCCATTCACTAATAGAACGACCAACTTTTAATACATATGAGAAATCTTGGTAGTATAAACTGTCTTGTACTTTTATTGTAGTCTCTGATAATTCGCCGTCTTCATTTAAGAAACGACCATCTGTATCAGAAACCGGTACAACGTTAATTGTTGCACTTGCAACATCTAATTTTTTAATAATAATAGAACCGCCTGAAACAGAAGTTATTGTTTCATCAATTGCAAACGTTCCTGATACTCCTTTTAATCTCAATAGACCTTTTTCACTTTCATAGTCTGCAACTTTGCCGGTTGCACCACTAGTACCACCAGTTATAACTTCATTACTTAGAAATGAACCTGAATTCGATACACCAATTATATTGTTAAAAAATACTAAAGTTGGTGGACTAGGAGCAAGTTGGTGATTTAATCCCAATTCAACTGTTTTAATATTAACAATTCTACCAATTTTAGAACCATATAATCTTACTGTACCATTTAAACCTGTTGTGCCATTAACTGTAGCTGTTGGTAGTTTTAAATACCCATTACCTTTATTTGTAAGGAATGCTTTTCTAATTTGTTTAATATCTGTTCCAGATTCTTGCATGATAGAACTTCCACTATAAGCGTCACCTCTATTTGTTTCATCTTCCATAATTAACGTTTCAAAATTTTCTGATAGAATATCACCATTTACGTTACTAACAAAACCTGCAACACCTGAACCTGTTGTACCTGTGTTATTAAATACTAAAGCGTCCTTAACATTATAATCTCTGCCTGGATTATTAATGATAACTTCTTCAACAACACCTGGACCAACTTCGTCAACTTGGAAAAGACCACCTGAACCACCACCGATAACTGATATTGTGTCTGAGGTAGTATTTAAAGAACCGTCATTAGTAATTACTTTAGTACCTGGAATACCTGTAATGGTTGCCTTAATAAAATAGTCATCAACGTCTGAAGCAGTACCTTGTATTTCTTCATCTATTATAAATGTACCTACAATACTTTCTGCATTTAAAGTAAATTCTGTTACTGTGTTAATACCAATCTGGAAAATAGCAAGGTTTTCAATAACAGCTGTTGCCTTAGAAGTAAAACCTGTAATTGTTCTACCAATTAAATCTGTACCTTTACCAACAGTAACTTTAACTCTCATTACCTTTTTAGAATCCCACTGACCATCTGAGACTCTTAAAAGTTGTTCTCTAGGATAAAGTGTTTCGGCATTTGAATTGAATAACAATCTAAAAAAGGTTTCGTGTCCTCTTACTGTACCTTTGGCACGATACATTGATTTGATATTTTTAATAATATTTCTTTTATCAACACCTGCGTCAATAGATTCTGGTAGTGTTGCTAAGAATTCATCTCTAAATGAATTTAGATAAGTTGTAATTGCACCATCGGGGTCTCTAAACTTTAACAAGTCCATAATGTTACTAACCGGACTTGGTCTGTTTGTATTTACAATTGCATTTGCATTAGAAGTTTGACCAACTAGAACTTCATCTTTAACAAACATGTTTTGAGATGATATGAATAATCTATTACTTTTTAAATCTTCTGCAAAGACTGTAGCTGTAGCAAGTGAGGTCATACCTTTGACAACTTCACCACGTTCAAATTTACCGTAAGGACTTTCTTCTAAAAGGATTTTATCTTCTGTATCTAATAATGTTCGTGTTGAACCAATACCAGAAGAGTTAAGAACAATGTTGTTAGTTTGACCGGTCTCTGTTTCAATCAACATACCATCTGTCGATTGAATACTTGTAACACCTAACTCGGAAGACTCTAAAAGTTGATAATAGACCTTTAGAAAGTCAGCGAACTTTGGATGGTCAGCAACAACGAATTCAGGTAATTGTGAATTAAGTATTGTTGAGATTTTATCATTAAATTTTGCCATTTAATATTTCTTCTCTTTAATAACTACTTGTTGTAGTATATCCAACACCTGCTTCAGCAGAACCACCAACAAATGTGTCAGGTTCAACTGTAACAGATAATACGTTAGTATCAATCTCAATAATCTGGTCTCTAACAGGAACAATGTCTCTTGAATCTGGTGTTACTGTAATTTCTATTACATTAGAAGAAGTACCTCTTATATTTGAGATTGAAGTAACATTTAAAGAGTTTAATGTGATTTGACCTGTAATATAATTAATTACGCCTTGTGCTGATGTAGCATATGTCTTAATACCTGAAACTAGGTAATAACGTCTAACATTACCATTACCATCATCATCTAAAAACTGTTCATTTGTATTTCCATCAACTTTAAAACCTGTAGATGATAAAATACCACCAGCTATAGAATTATGTCCTCCGTGAGGATTATATAATGAATTTCTGTAATAGATATTATACTTTGTTGATGAATTAAAAGTAGGTGTAAAATTCTTTCTCATTTTAACAGTTGATGAGTTTGATAATATTGCACCATCTGTATCATCAATTAATTTTGATAATTTAGAAAATCTAAAGACGCCATCAAATTTTTGAAGTGTATTTGTGTTATAGTTTGAAATACTTTCTATAATTTCTGTTTTTAATGTAGAAGATGTTTTAGCAGTATTTTTTGAATCATATTTAACAACAGAATTCAATAATAATGAAGTAGTTTCTGGATCCACAATTTCTGGTCTAACTGAAGCAACATTATAAGGTTTTAAAAGATTTACAATGTCTAGTTTAGTTTGATTAGTTAATGTAGAACCTGAAGCTGCTTTAATAGCAATCTTAACAACTCCGTAAACAGGAGTTTCATCATCTTCTCCGCCCCAAGCACTAACTGATAATGCATTAGGATAAATTGACTTAACAATCGTCTCATAGTCAGAAGTTGTTACTGCTCTGTCTTGAGCTGCGTAATGTAAAGGTGCATTGAACTTAATTGACTCTTGCGTCTCTGCTTCAGCGCCACCTTGTGAAACTGAATTAGTTGTAATAGATACATCTGTGAAACCACCGATATTACCTTGTAAATCAAATTTAGAAGCGCCGTTTGAATCTGTTTTGTTTGTTACAATATATTCCATGATAACAATGTTACCATCTGATAATTTATTACCTGTAACTCCGTCACCAAAATAAATTTGGTATCTTTGTTCATCACCTTCTTGTATAAAGAAAACTTTTGATGTAGCACTTACTGAATTGTAACCACCAGCTAATTGATAAGTTACTAGTGTAGAATCAGTTGCTGAATTTTGTACTGAAACTTTTAAAGTTGATGTATCGGCATTAGCACTTGGAATAATAAACTTTTGGTCAACATCTAGTGTGTCAACTGTATATTTAAATGTGACTAAAGTACCTTCATATAAAGTTACGTCATTAAAATTATAAATTCCATCAACAGGTGTAATTGTAACATCTTCGTTTGAAATATACTGATAAGATTGACCAGAAAGACTTGAAGTGAAGACTGTGCCTTTATTCATAGTGACACTTGAACCAATTGCATTATTAATTTTTATATCAAGATTTGCTTTTGGAGCTCTTGGACTTGATGGAGTATATCCTAACATTTTTGCTAACGATACAATGTTCTTTCTAATATCTGCACTGTCTAAGTACAACTCATTAGTTGACATGTTGGCAATGTAAGAAAGATAATGTGTGTTGTAAGATAATACGTCTAGTAATACTGAAAGGCCTGAACCTTCAAAATCGTAATCTTGGAATTCTGTTTGACTTTGTAAAAATGTTTTTAGATTGACTTTTATCTGGTCAAAATCTAAATCTGATATTTTAAGTTTATGTTGAGCCATTTATTATCTTAACCTTTGTAAAAATGTTGATACTTGCTGTGGACCTGGAATACCCACAATATAAAAATAGATATCAACAACTAGTCTGTTATTATCTTGGTCGTCATCAAGTCTAATACTATTTAAAGTAACTCTTGGTTCGTAGTTTGCCAATACTTCGGCAATCTTCCGTTTGATGAAAACACCTGTTATAGGAGTAAAATTCTCAAACAACAATTCTCTAACACCACAACCTATCTCTGGATGAAAAGGTCTCTCATAAAAGTTAGTCTGTATTAAATTCTTTACAGACCTCTTAATAGCAACAACATCTGTTACTGTATTGATGTCGTTAGTTACAACATTACGGCCGAAGTCTAAATCAATATCCTTAAACTTACGACTATTTCTGTTACTTGTGCTTTGTGAACTTGAGTCATATTGTGCCATACGGATATTTATAAGGTTTTATCGAACGGTTTTACAATACATACAAGTTAAGTTACAGAACCATCAGATACTAGTGGTACTATTGGTACCGAACCAGCAATTGGAGCAGTTGTTGTTCCATCTTCACAGAAAACAGGTCTACGAATTGCTTTTAATCCCCAACCATTAACTGGTCCTTTTTTAAAACTTCTAACATTTAAGTCGTCACCTTGATTACCGCCCAATACACTAATATGTGTAGATGTATGAGTACCTGCGTAGAACCCAACGTGGCCTAGACCAGAACTTGTACCTTTACGATAGAATACAATAAGGTCACCTAATCTAGCGTCATCTATTGTGGCAACTGATTGGCCATATCCAGCAAATGCTTGAGAACTAGCCGTCTTTTTATACGTACAATTTGCTCGTTTTAGAATTGCACTAACAAACACAGCACACCAAGCTGTACTATCTGCAAAACTAGAACCATTGTAACCAATTTCGTCCCACAAACCTTTAATCATAGGATTTGTGCCACCAACTTTATGTAACTCTTTCCAAGTATCGCCGCCAATATAAGATGAAGCAAGGTCATACGGATTAACAAATTGACCTTCACCACATATTGATGGTTTAGGAGTTTCATCAAAAGTATCTACTTGTTCTGGTTGATACGGATAAGGTTCAGCATTTGGTAATGCAGGTACTTCGCTTGTTCCTACAACTTGAATATTAGTTGCATAAGCAGTTGTAGTTTCTACAAATGTCGTTTTAAAGAAAACTACTGGAGGTACTGCTGTAGGTGTTTCGTAAACTGGAATTGGCGGTGGTGTAACTTCAAATCCTTCATTTGCAAATACATTTGTTGAAGCACTAGCAGCTGCATTTGGAACCCAACTTCCGTGGCCGCCTGTAGCGTCATTTCTTCTATGTACCTTAATACCGTTTACATAAATGTTAGGAGAACCTGTTGTAGCTGGGTCTCCACAACTAGTCATATCACCAATTCTTTGTACATTTTGTGAATTTACAAAGACGTTATCTGAACCAGCTGCATAAGCTGTGACATGTTTTGGATTTGGTGTTGGGCTAGCGTGTCCAACATGAACATCACCTTTTCTAACAATACCTGGCACTTAACTCTCCTGTTATCTATCTAACTTAGCTTTTAAAGCTGCTCTCTTCTTTTCAGATTCTATACCTTGTCGCACTTTTCTACCAAAGGGTAACTTGATTGTATCTGTTATAGACTTGCCTTTTTTGCTGATATACTCAACTCCAATAAAAATGTCTTTAAATTTTGATTGAACTGACATTACTGCTTTCTTTAAACTCATTTGTTCTGTTTTCTCTTCTTGTCCTGATTCGTTCCAGAACATATATTCACGCATTTTCGTCATTTTCGCCTTTTAGTTAAATTTTATGTTAATACTATTTATATTAGAAATCACAACGCATTTTGGCAGCTCGCAATTCAGTTTCCGACAAATTTTTCTGATTTTCTAGCGCTGATTCGCCGATTCGTTCTAAATCAGGCGAAAATTCACAATTTTTGACTTTTCCAGAGCAGCCGGACAAAATTAAAATGAAGATAATTACTAAAACGTTGATTTTATTGAGCATTTTTTTTAAAATAAGCGCCGATTTCGCTTGCTTTCTATGTTGGTTAGTGTATAATGTAAGAGTAATAACAAAAAAGGACTAAAATATGTATAAAACACTAATAAAGTACAATGAAAACAACGAAATCAAAACTTTTGAAGCTTTGAATGAAGTTGACACTACTGAGAAGACAAGTGTTGATAATGTAATCAACAAATATCTAATCAATAACCTAACAATTGCTAATTTAGTTGCAATTGAAACTTA
>Ga0209091_10004818_pt1 | contig 10414 bp, 12 predicted proteins | sample ArcticOcean_MG_C_6_FD_187438 | JGI IMG/M metagenome (GOLD analysis project Ga0209091, IMG submission 187438) | Marine microbial communities from western Arctic Ocean - ArcticOcean_MG_CB8_128 (SPAdes) (version 2) | ecosystem: Environmental > Aquatic > Marine > Oceanic | place: Arctic Ocean... | reverse complement strand
TGATGATGCACTCAATACACCCGTATCAACACCGAGACCGTCGGCCAGACCTCCACCAAGACCACCGAAGAGACCACCGAGCAGACCACCCGCCAATTCACCAGTATCTCCACCCAAACCAGTCAAAAGATCAGAACCTGGTGCATCATAATCGTGAATTTCTTCACACTTGTCACCACAGTATTTCCCACAATCTGGCATTTCCGCTGAACACACTGGTTGGTCGCCAGCATCGTCGAGTTCCTTATATTGAAGCTCGGATTTGTCTAAATCGCCATATGCATGATCATCCCAATTACCTGGGAGACACACCTTCATACAATCCTTGACATCTTCCTTAGCCCCCTTGTATTGTTGGTCCAGATAGTAGAGACCACCCGCGGCGACACCACCAGCGAGTAAAGTATTCGCATTTTTCGCGAGAAAAGTTGCTTTTTGTCCTTTTGCACCCGCTCCTGCAGCATCATCGGAAAATTTGGCTGCATCAGCGAGTTCATCAAATTTGGAGAGTTTCTGTGCATCAGTGAGCCCGGCCAATTGCTTGGCAAGGGCGGGGTCAATCTTAGCCAGGTCGTTCATCTTTGCTAATTTTGTTACATCGGGAACGCCTTTAGCTAAACCTGAAAAATCCATTTTAGCCAAAGTAGTTGAAATATCTGCGATACCACCAAGACCTTTAGCAACCCCTGCCATTCTTAATTTATATACTCTTAGAAATTAATTAGGGTGGGTTACATAATAGACCATCGTCACGCTCCCCTGACTTACAATCTTTATAGCAGATACCAGCTATACTGTGAGACCCCTCGGGGCACTCCCATCGATCATCGAGACCCTTCTTGATGCCAGCCGCACCCTCGGGTTGGCACCAATCGAGAACACCATTGTATTTGTATTGGCCTTGGTCTCCCTTGTTTGAGCATTTATCGTAGCACAAACCAGCCTGTTCAACCTGATCATCTCCACATTTGAGTGAATGGTGCTTTCTTTCTTTCGCGAGACCGATACCCCTTGAACCACGACTTTCCCTATATGGCCACGCGGGTTTCCATCCACCCTTCTTTTTACACCCTAAAAACCCATCACTCTTCCACCCACCGTTACACCCCGCACATTCCAAAAGAGATCCATTGAACCAGCCACCCCCCTTGTCTCTACAATCTTTGTAACAAATCAAACCCCGTTTGAGTGGATAATTGGCATTAGATCCCTGACCACATTTTGGTTCGCATAGGGTTGGTACGGCTGCGTTCGGTTCGTACCCATCTGGACAATCTTCATAACACCTAAGACCTATTTTTTTCGGCTCACTCGCACGGCATATACCTGGTATTTTACCAACACCCCTGTACACTGGGTCGAGCCAGCAGTTAATCCCGTCGTCACGCATACCCGATGGGCAATCACCTACCGTGGCGGGACCCTTGGATTTCTTAGCGTATGAGGGGGGTGAGGTGAAGGCTCTAATCAATTCTCGTGTTACGACTTGACCAAAAATCAGTTCGGCCACACCTTGACCAGGTCTCAAGTGACAATCACCACCTTTAAATTCAAGACCGTAGCGACTGCAATATTCTCGTGTAAGTTTGCACACACCTGTATCGTATTGGTATTCGACACCCAATTTTCGTGGATCTATTGTCGGTGAAGTTGATTTAATTTTTCTCGACTTTTCACAGAAGGATATGAGACCACCATAGAAGCCAGCGATGGCAACTTTATAGGGGAGTGTTTTTGGAACCATCGTTGGATTATCTGACGGTCCGGACTCATATACGTAATAGGTATCAGTGTATAAAGCTGCCATAGGATCATCACCAGCTGGTAGAGGATCCGGTTGCTTGAAGAGATCGTTGTTCGCGAACCAGGTTTCTTTAGATTGATCGTTCCATTCTTGGACACCCCGTTGAGATAACGTGACCGCGATACGATCGGGTGTGCTCATACCTTCGTATAACTCTATCATGTAGCTCTTAGGACCCAAGATTTCTTGAAGTTTTTGGAATATAAATGTATCACGTTCCAGGTGGAAACGCATGGAAAGTCCGGATAAAAAAGTTACAAACTCCTCGGGTATTTCAGTATTTGGATCCACCTCCGCCTCCTCGGTAAAATCGGCAACTATATTGAGAAGTGCATCATCTTTTAGAAGTTCTTCTAACATATGTTTATCATTTACTTGTGTCATTGCATACTCCATCGCAACTGCAAAATCTTCGGGATATGCGACGGCTAATGGGAAAAGTAATGGATACTCGATACCTTCTTTTTCTAGAGCTTTTTGAGTTTCATAATCTATTATACGTTTAATTTTGTCTAGGGTGCTATTGGTTGTTTGTGAATCATACCCACCTTGATCGGTTAAATCGAGTGCTATGGATATCGCGTCAAATATTAACATAGCGACCGCAACTGCTATACCAATGGGACCACCTCTAGCGGCCACACTAGCTTTACCTACGGCAGCACCAGCCTTTGCAGCTACAACACCACCCTTCACACCCGCAGTCGCTAGCTTCGCACTAGTAATAGCAGCCTTCGCGGCCTTTGCGCCTGCAAGACCAGCCTTCGCACCCGTAACACCAGCCTTCGCACCCCTGGCAGCTCGTGTGGCAGCGGCAACTAACATCGCTTCAACGATCAGACCACCACCAACTGCGATTGCGAGCGTTTTAGCCATTTCAATTTTCGCTATATTTGGATTTGGTGGGGCACTCGCATCGGGATAACAACACCCATTCTCTAATGTGTAATTTGGACTACATTGTCCATTTCCGATTGGATTCACCATACAGCTTTTCGCAGCTTGCTCTTCCACTTGCTCTTTCAATTCCGCTTCTAATACATCTGGGTCATGACCCGTCTCTTCGGCTATAATGCGTACCCGGTCTTCAACTTGTTCAGCTGTCACTTCAGGTAGTCTCTTATGTATCCTCGCATCGGCAGTCTTTTGGAGAGCGCCTTTTTGACGCTGTCTATAAACGAGTAACAATATGACGACGATAAAAAGTAAGAGTACCAATAATCCACCTCCTGAAACTAACAGTAAAGCCGCAGCTTTACCTGACCCAGACCCAGATTGTTGGACTGGTATATATATTGGTCTAACGTTGTCCATCTTATAGTAATTAAAGAAAAAATAATCAAACTATTTATGTGGTGTTGGTGGTGTTGTCATAATTTTGACACAACAGCTTTAAGTATGCCATTTAGACATGACGAGAGGCGAAATAAATTTTATACAGCTGGTCATTTTTGTTCATGGAGCTGTATGAAATCCTATGCAATAGATAAACATGGTATAACCAAAGGTGGCCTGATATCTGGCAACATCGTGATGATGCGAAAAAAAATGTACAACCAAATAGGTCATGTGAAACCTGCCCCAAATAGATTCAAATTGAAAGAGTTTGGTGGGGATCTAACGATAGAGGCGTTCCGCGAAAATCAAACACGAGATATTGGGGTGGCTAAGGAGATTGAAATACAGCCATATGTGGATAATACTGTACCCTTTGTTTCAAACACGAAGCGAATGGATGAAATAAAGAATGCATCTACGGGTAACAACGCACTAAAGCTAAAGCGATCTAAACCTCTAAAAAGAAGTCATAACAACTTGGAGTCAGCATTGGGTCTGGTTATTACACCCAAAACCTAAATTCCGTTTTTGTTTAGCCGTCGGTAATGATTGGGGTAAACATTTTGTTTTATTACTATGTACCCATCGCTCACCATCGTGTGCGGCCCAACATATATCGAACCTTTCCATGACTTTCCTACATAGCACACATGGTAATGATATAGCGTCACCGTGAATCGTTTTACGTTCAATGACCATTTCACCATGTTTTCTATGCAGCCATTCTGTAAACTGATGGGGTTTGTAGCCCTTCTTGAGACATTCTCGATACAATTGTTTGATGAGCTGTCTCTCAGCGCACATATGATTATTACTGATGACGATAGGTCCCTTGGACATGTAACTCGTTACCTGACAGTATTTCATGGGTAACAATTTAGACACGTACCCCCTTCGTATACAAAATCACATGTTTGACACTCACTTAGGATGTTAATATTTCTTTTTGGGGTAAGTCCCTTAGCAAATCGATCGAGTTCCTTGACTGTATAGATTCCATATTGAATCATAACCTCTAATGAAGGAAATCGCATTCTAGTATGACTACGCAGTCTATCCTTAAGCGAGGCAGGGGAGGCAACTTTTCTTAAGTTTGAGCATCGCGGCGAAGCTATCAACCATGGGTGGGACGAGGGCCTTGAGGACAATTTCAAACTCAGAGTCCTTCTCACCATCGTCAATCTGTTCGATGAGATGGTTGAGGATGCCGATGACTAACTTCTTTTTCTGGGGACCTGGGAGTTTCTTGAACTTTTGAGATTCCATCATGAGGCGACCCAAGATTGGGGGGACGTCCTCCTTGGTGAGACCATCGTCGATGTACTCACTCTTGAGTTCCTCGACAGTCTTGATGAGGCTTTGCGCGTCGATCTTTCCAGCAAACTTTTGTAATAGGATATCCATTTTATTATGTGTATATATTATAAATGATGGAACTAAACGACATCATCGCGAGTATCGCGTTCGGATTGGGATTTGTTCTGATGTACAAAGATTTGAAAAACTCTGATACTGTTGATGTGGAACAAAAGAATGTTATACTTTTAGGACTTGTATCAAGTCTTCTCTGGTTTGTGCACCAATACAGGAGGTATGGTATAAATATGACGACAGTGTATACCTCAGTGGGAATGATTGTCCAATTGTACGTGTTAAACAAGATCTTACTTAAGGAGAAATCAGTCGTTCAGCCCAAGGATTCGATTCGCTGAGGATCTCAATGGTCGGATTGAGTGCCATGTAACCTAAAAATTCTATCATTTTAACCTTCTCTTCCATCGAAAATGTCCCTGCCCTACGCATCACGTAGGCCAAGAACATGAAGAGTACGTAGACATTCACAACGATAGGCTTCATCTTACTCATCTATGTGATTTATTTAAAGGTGTAAATTGTTCAATACTTATGAAGATACTTGTATTAGGATCTGAAGGTGTGATAGGAAGTGCGCTATGTACAGTACTCAAGGGTGAGGGGCATGATGTCATTCATTGGGACATCAAATTGACCAATGATCATGACTTGAGTAATTCGTTAAACGTCTATAGACTCAAGTGTGTGGTAGACGCGAGTGATTTTATATTTTTTCTTGCATACGATGTTGGTGGAGCGAAATATATTTGGGATGTTGATTTAGATTTCGTGAATAGGAATAATATGATCATGATAAACACATTCAATCTTCTCAGAGGTAAGAAATTTGTATTTGCTTCGAGTACGATGTTTAACATGGACAATGTCTATGGAACCCTGAAATATATAGGGGAGCATTACACACGAAAATTGGGTGGTTTATCTGCACGTTTTTGGAATGTATATGGACCTGAGAATGTTTCTGAAAAATCACATGTCATCACGGATATTATCCACAAGTTTAAAACAAATGGGTACATAGACTTGATGACAGATGGGGAAGAAGAGAGACAATTTTTACATACAGATGATTGTGCGAGATGTCTCACCACTGTAATGAACAATTATGATGAAATTTTGGGTACTACAGATTCAGTGGATATCACAAGTTTTGAATCCACTAAGATCAAAGATGTAGCGAAGTACATATGTGATGATGTTCGACCAATTGAAAAGAATATGAATACCCACGATCGGATGAACGAACCTAGGGACTTCATTTTGAACTATTGGAAACCAGAGATTACTCTAAAGGAGGGGATAGCATCTCTCCAATGATATCGGGGAGAGTGTATTTCCTCGACCACCCGAGGGATTCTAATTTTTTGGGGTTACCAACGAGTGCCTTAGGGTCATTTGGTCGGTAAAACTCTTCAGATATTCTCATGACAACCTTACCATCGATACGACCTTCTCCGTGGGTCCCCTTACCAGACCATATAATCTTTTTACCCATCTTCTGTACAGCGATATCTATGAATTCCCGTACAGAATGTGTCACCCCCGTAGCAACTACATAATCCTCAGGTGTATCTTGTTGTAGCATAAGCCACATAGCCTCCGCGTAATCTTTCGCGTGACCCCAATCTCGACGAGCCTCTATATTTCCGAGAGTGAAACACTCTCCAGACTTTAGACCCTTAATAATCTTCTGTGTGACATATGTATCCTTTCTTCGGGGTGATTCGTGATTGAACAGGATCCCTGAGCATACAAATACACCATGAATTTCTCTATAATGTTTTGCAATGAGGTGAGCGGAGAGTTTTGAAACACCGTAGAGAGTTATTGGATTATATGGTGTTTTTTCATCTTGTGGGACTTCATCTGTCGATCCAAAAATTTCTGACGAAGATGCTTGAAAAACTTTACATTTGTGTGTGAGTCCCAATTCCTTCACAGATTCAAGGATGTTCAAGAGGCCCATTGTATTCAATTCATAAGTCATTTTATTGTGAGTACCCAAATAACTTTGTGCAGCGAGATTATAGATTTCCACTTCATCATATTCTGAAATGCATGTACGAACATTAGAATAATTTAAGATATCATCTTCACGATTGAAACATTTTACGATGTATCCCTTATTTTTTAGAAATTCTTGGAGATATGAACCATCTTGTCCATTCGCACCGGTAATGAGAGCTACTTTCATTTAAAGGATAGGGACACTTTTCCTTTAAATGCTTGTTGACATCTCAAAGGGAGAACTTATCGATAAGATTACCATTCTTGAGATTAAGAATGAGAAGATTGATGATGTAGAAAAATTAAAAAATGTTCGTCATGAATTGGAGACGATAGGAAAGTTGGAGTTTCAGACATCCGAAAAGGAAAACCTCAAGATTGTAAATCGTAAATTATGGGACGTTGAGGATGATCTCAGACGTTTAGAAAACATTGAAAAGTTTGATGATGCGTTTATAGAGAAAGCGAGGAGTGTGTATAAACTCAATGATGAAAGATCTAGGATTAAGAAACGTATCAATATTGAACAAGGTTCTGATATTATAGAGGAGAAGAGTTATATAAATATATGATAACTATATTACACCATCTTGGTTTAGGTGATGCTATAATGCTTAACGGTATGGTTAGACACTTTGCAGAAAAGGATGATGTTTGTATTTTTATACAAAAACATCAAGAAGCATCTGTACGTTTCATGTATCGTGATATTAAAGACCGTATTAAGATTAAATTATTAAATACGACAAATGCACAAGAAATGTGGTCACAAGTTGAGGGTAAAGTATTACCTTTAGCAACATACAAATTACCAACGAATGTATGGAACTATATAACAGAGGGACCACCAAGTGAAATGGTAAATTGGGTGCATAGTGTATATATACAAGCTGGTATCCCACCTAAATATATGTACTCTAAATTCAAGGTCGTGCGAGATAAAAACAGTGAGATTGTATGTGAAGAGGATGATTATATTTTCATTCATGACGATGAGAGTCGTGGTTTGAAAATAAATAAAGAAGGTTTCCGAATTACACCTGAAAAATTATCAAAGAATCCAAATATTTTTGATTATTTGACAATCATCGAAAATGCTAAGGAGGTGCATTGTATGGATAGTTGCTATGCATGGATGATTAATATGATGGAAATTGGTGATGCATCAAAAAATTATTTACATCTAGATACAAAAGGTAATTATACCCCAGGTATGGTTAAGACCGTATTTGGTGAAGATGTATGGTCATATGTATAAATATAATTATTACCCTTCACAATATTCAGTTTCATTTTATTATGAACACGTTATATCTTTAAAAAGGTTTTTAAATCCTCTATACCTTTCTTTTGTGACCACCCTAAATCTTTCAACTTCTTAGCACATATGTAGTACCTTTGATCGTTAAATGGTCTATCATCTACATATGTGATCCAGTTATCATAGTCTGTTGTTTCCCTCACGATCTCTATGATGAGTTGAGTCACTTCCATGACGGTCAGTTCATCATCAGATGCTATGTTATATATTTCTCCTATGGTACCCTTCTTCCAAACAGTTTCTACAGCATCAACTACATCTTCAACGTGCATGAAGGCTCTTTTGATCGTCGCACATTTGGACCCGTGGATGGTACATCTCTTACCCTCCTTCAAAAGTCTTTTAAACTTTGGTATGAGTTTTTCGGGGTACTGGTTTGGTCCATATACATTATTACATCTAATAATTTTGATATTCATTCCAAATGATTCGATATAGGAACGAACGATCATTTCAGCTGCAGCCTTGGAGGCGGAATAAGGGTTGGTGGGGTGAAGGACACCCTCAGCTTCGGTAAAGGGGACGTCTGTCGTGGATTCACCATAGACCTCATCCGTGCTAAAGTGAACGAATTCTACATTTGGGATAAATTGGCGACACGCTTCGATGAGAACATGTGTCGCATAGGTATTATCCATCGTGAAGGAGAGGGCATTTTCGAATGAATTATCGACGTGACTTTGAGCCGCAAAGTGGAACACAGCATCGAACGTATACATTTTAATGGCATTTTCGATGAGTTCGGTGTTACCAACATTACCCTTTATAAAGGTGGCAACACCAGGTTCAACATTTTCAACATTTGAGCAATAGTCGAGTTTATCAATATTTACAAAATGCGTATCAGGGTATCTTTTTTTCATGATATTCAGAAAGTTAGAGGCTATGAAGCCACATCCACCCGTGACCATCACATTAGAGTACATTTCCCGTTTAACTTATGGTCGGCAAATTTTTTAAGTAGATTACACACACGATCGACATCTTCTATGGTCATACCATGATGAGCACCGAGAAGGAATCCATCTTTCATGATACGATCGGCATTTTCAAACTCTCCCAGGTACTCCCTAAAAGCTGGATGTCTCGTGATGTTCCCTGCAAATGTAACACGTGTCTGAACATCATTCTTTTCGAGAAACTTTAAGAGTTCAAGGCGGTCTGGGCACTGAAAGGGAATAGCGAGCCAGTTGGGGGTCATAGAATCATCTGGGAGTGTGTAGTATGGACAATCCTTCAGATTATCTAGGTACCTATCGATATTCTGGCGTCTCTTTTGTAAAAATCCATCCAACTTATCGAGTTGCACGAGACCGAAGGCGGCATTCATCTCACAAGCCTTGAGGTGATACCCTGCGACACCATAGAGGAACTTCCAGTCATAGGGGATACCATCGACTGAGTGATTGAAGCGCTCACTGGGTTCTTCGATGTTGTCACCGATACGCCCCCAGTCTCGGAACATGAGGGCTCTCTTGAGATGTTCCTCATCATTAAACATAACCATACCACCACAACCACCGGCAGTGATGACATGACTCGCATAGAAACTCGTCGTGCTGATGTCTGTACATTCGGTACGGGTAATCGTGTCGGCAGAATCTTCAAAGAGAATGATATTGGGGAATGCTTCCCTGATTGCCGGCCAATCGGGTACATTACCGATAAGATTGGGGAGAAGTAAACATTTCGTTTCTGGGGTCACAACCTTTTTGAGGTCATCAACCGTTGGGACATACGAATCCAGACCAACATCACAGAATATTGGTTTGAGACCAAGTTGCATGAGAGGGGCGACCGTTGTAGCGAAACCACATGCAGGTGTGACAACCTCAGACCCCTTAGGGAGATTGAGTGCACAGAGACCGAGAAGAATCGCACTACTCCCAGAATTCACAAAAAGTCCATATTTCTTTCCGAAGAGGTCTGCCACCCTCTTTTCAAACTCCACGGTGCGATCACCAAAGCCAGCGAGCCAGCCATCACGAAGGCAGGCTTCAACAGCCTTAATTTCTTCCTCCCCATATGATTCAAACTTGTTGGGTGCATACCAGACCTTCTTGGGCATTATGATTTAAAGAGTATCTTTGTCTTTAACTCATATGAAAGTATGTGTCTTAGGTTCTAGTGGATTCATAGGTAAGAATATACTCCGAGATACAGATTGGGTCGGTGTGACTCGTCATGACCTTGACCTGACTGACCAGGGGGCAGTTCAAAAATATTTTGAGACGCATACCTATGATGTTGTTGTACACTGTGCGGCGAGTATAGATCAACAAAATGAAGTGACAATATATAAAAATATCATAATGTTTGAAAATGTTTATAGAGTTTTCAAGGGAAAGTTGATATACTTCTCAAGTGGTGCAGCTTTGCGAGGTGATCCACCAACCGATCCATATGGTCTTTCAAAATGGTTGATTGATCGTCGTATAGAAACATTGTCAAATGCACACTCTTTACGTATATGGGGATGTTACGGACCTGGAGAACTACCAACCCGTTTCAGTGCAGTGTGTAAACGTGAAGGACATGTCATTATCGATCAAGACAGATATTTTGACTTC
>Ga0209091_10004816_pt1 | contig 10416 bp, 9 predicted proteins | sample ArcticOcean_MG_C_6_FD_187438 | JGI IMG/M metagenome (GOLD analysis project Ga0209091, IMG submission 187438) | Marine microbial communities from western Arctic Ocean - ArcticOcean_MG_CB8_128 (SPAdes) (version 2) | ecosystem: Environmental > Aquatic > Marine > Oceanic | place: Arctic Ocean... | reverse complement strand
AGATTCTAAAGAGCAAGAAATAACCCCTTCACTTCTTGATTTTATTAAAAAATCTTGAGCGGAAGTAGATAATTTTGATTCTTCCATACCTAGCCCCCATTTAGATTATTATTTCTATTGCTTTTGATAAATATATCTATTCAATCTTTTTTACCGGAATAGGTTCTTCAGTTGTAAATCTAATATAGCGTGAAGCATCATACCATTTCTCGTCTTTATACTGTTGAATCTTAAACATACAATCTAAGTGTTCAGGTAGTTTAGAGCGTTTACAATTAAAAGAATCAAGATTTTCAAACTCTTCCATAAGAATAAATTGTTTTAATTTACTATCATAGATTACAATCCTCATATCTTCAAAGATTCGGAACTCTTCTTTGAAATTAATATCAAAACCTTCCTTTGAAACATATTTCTTTTGATATGGAAATTCAATCCAATTTATACTGTCTTCCGTTATCTCCTCATAGTGGCCAATCGCATCATTTATTGGGCCGTCAAAAACAAGCTCTCCACCATCAATAACTAGTCCACGATCACAAATAGAGGCTACAAGACTAAGGCCATGGGAACACATAATCAGCGTAGGTATCTCACTTACCATTGCATTCATTCTAGCCTTGGACTTCTTTTTAAATTCTCGATCGCCTGCGCCAAAGGTTTCGTCAATCATGAGGATATCACTCCGTAAATCAGAGATAAATCCAAAACCTAATTTACCTTTCATTCCACCGGAATAGCCAGAATATTTACGCTCAAAAGCCTCCCCTAATTCGGTAAATTGTTTTACCGAGTCTGTAAATTCTTCTATTTCTTCCTTTTTTACACCATAAGCCGGAGCGAGTTGACGAACATTTTCTCTACCTGTCAACTCTGAATCAAAACCTGGATCAACGCCTGATAAGAAAAGGGTGCGACCGTTAATTTCTATCGAACCAGATGCCGGACGGAGCATCCCCGCTATACAGTTCAGCAGAGTCGATTTACCCGAACCATTCCTCCCGATAATTGCTACATGTTCACCTTCTTCAAGAGTAAAGTTAATATTTTTTAGAGCATTGATTGTTTGTCTTTTTCCAAATGAAAATACTTTATCACGAGTGTATTCATGATAATCAACCGAAATGTTTTGAACACTGATAACAATCTTATTTATGACCATGTTGTCATCCTCCATCGTAATTTATCAATACGCATCAAGCCAATGTATGTCATAAGAGAGAGGAGAGATACAATCACTCCAAAAACTAATAAATTTAGATCCATAAACGTGGAGTCGATATCTGAAAGATACCTAGCTAGTTCTGCAAAATATGCAAAAGGGTTATACTCGTTAACTTTGTAATGCATACCTTCCATACGAGCCATTGGATACATGGCAGGGGATACATAGAAACCTAGTCTCAATGCATATGATATGACATTTTGTAAATCTGGTATTTGATTTACAATGGGGGATATAATAACCCCAAACCCAAAGAAAAGAAAACCCATTATTTGAGCCATAAAAACAAAAATCAAGCCAGCAATAATATTCATGCCAAATCCAAGAATCATGATTGCAGATATCAAAATAGTTTGAAGGAATATATCAATCATCCGATGGCATATTTCTGCGCTAATAACTACCTTTGTCGAAATTCTTTCAGCCTTGAAACCCCCATTTAAATCTCTGATACACCCCATTCCTTTGATTAATGAAGACTGAAATACCCTGTACATGGTAACTCCAACTAAAATACTCGCCGCATTTGGATTTGATTTCACTACTGAAAAAACGAATAAATAAATCATCGAAATAATGAATGGATCAAGAACCAACCATAGATAACCTAGAAATCGACGTTTGGTTGTTTTACGAAATTTAGATTTGACAATGAAAGAAATACGTGCTCTTTTAATCACTTTTTCATAATCATCAGGCTTACCTGTTAATTTACAAAATGATTCATTAATCTCTAATTTCAATTGCACATCACCATTATAGAATTAGAAAACCAACAATCTCCGCTAACCATCATTTCTTTTAATATCTACCGCCAAACCATATTTAATGAAGTGAATTAGCCGAACCATGAACAAGCACCGGATACCAATTTTCATTGCATCCCCCTTCATTGGACAAGGCGACATTCTTAATGAAGAGTGGATTGATGGTAGAATTGCTTTATTTGAGGCAGTTACTAAAAAATCCCTCTTATATTTGACTCGACAAGAAGATGTACATTGGCTTATATTTTTAGGGCGTAATCCAACAACTAAAGTTGTCGAGTATGCGACAACGACATTTGAGGGGATAGAGAATATCCATCTTATGGAATCTAGATTCAACTCGGAAAACATCAATGATAAGGCTAAAGAAACCTCTCCAGTTGAGAATTATATCACTATCCTAATCGCCGATGATGATGCATGGCCAAAAAACTATATTTCTACTGTAAGGGAAAAAGCGAATCACCTACTCGATATGGGGGATGAGCATGCTGGAATGACCTTCTCTAATGGATTGGAATGGGTAATGTCTGACCAAGTCGATATTCATTTTTTACAAAAAGCGGGGTATAACCTATTAAGAAAACAAAATCTAGTTGAATATAATTATCCATGGTTAGGCTGTGGCTTTTTCGTATTACAAACCAAAAATCGACCATTTAATTCGATTTGTAATGCTCACCCAACCATTCCAAAATGGCTGAAGAAAGAAGGATTCAGCATTCATGTAGCCGAGTCTCCATCTCGTGCTTGGCTTTACAATAGACACCAATTATCAGCCTCAAGTTTAGTGAAGTCTGAAAGTGAGCCGGTTAATTTCACGCTTGAAGAATTAGAAGAAGAGTTTGGTATCGATGCCAAGAAAGTCGCTGGATGGAAGGATTCTCGTTTTAGTTCTTATTATAGCGAGAAAGCTCAAGGTGTAGGGATGTTAGATATGTATGATTTCCCTGATTTAGAAGACTTTGTTCACATGCCTTTCAAATCTTTCTTCTTGAACAATGGATATTTTACTATCGATATTTTAAGTCAATTCAATATCCGAGGAACTTGTAGATTGAGGATATATGATGTGACTAATAAGAAGTATGTATTATTATTTACTTTAAAGACATACGAGGGCCAAAAGTTACGCTTCCACCATTCAATGTTTGATTCGTCTAATGAATATAAATTTGACATTCAAAAACAAATAGATGGGGTTCTAGTTCGAGTTATGCCATATATTTTGATGAAATTCAAAGAACTTGATGCGCCGCTTGTATTGGAAGAAGAAATTTCATCTTTCTTTGATATTGTAACTCCTTCTGATAAAAAAACGGATTTAAAACTAATTATTTCAGCCAAGGATTCCAAGCTCATATTCGAATTACCATCATCAATATGTAGCCAATGCATTCTTGATTCTTCGATTTTAGGGGATGCACATTCATCTAAATATCAATTATTTAACTTAGAAGAAGGAAGTTGGAATATTATCCAAGAAGGAACATTCTTACGATGAGTTCTGACTATACTTTACCCCCTTAATAATGCTCAAAAAAGTCTTATTTACTTCGTCAACATTAAATCAAATACGCGATAGGACATAATATTCCTGTAGTGCAGTTTGTGAATAACATTTGTTTGGAAGGTAGAAAGTGAGAATTATGGAAAAAGACGACCTTGTAAAAGTTCTTGGACGAGATGAACATTTAGCCTTAATCAATATCAAGAAGAATCTCTTCTTTAAAGATAAGAAAATTCTCATTACTGGAGCAAATGGAAGTATTGGTACACACTTGATTAAGATTTTCGAGGAGATTGGAATCGATTATTTGGCTACCGATGTAGAAGGTAATATGGAATATCTAGATATCACAAATTTTAGAGATTGTGTCTCAATAATCCGTAAATATAATCCCGACTTCATCGTGAATATTGCTGGCCTCAAGTACGCAACCAAATCCGAGCACCAAACTTGGAAAACAGTTCAAGTTAATATTGAAGGAACAAAGAACTTGTTAGATGCCTGTGCAGGTGACACAAAAGTAATTCTTACTTCTACATGCAAATCATGCAACCCTGAAATCGTATATGGTGCAACTAAACTTATCGCAGAGCGAATGGTATTGAACAGTGGTGGAAGCATTGCTCGATATTTCAATGTAGTTCAAAGCCAAGGGAATGTTTTCGAAATATGGGACAATCTTCCAGGTGAAGAACCAATCAAGGTTGTTGATGAATGTAATAGATACTTCATTTCCGTCGATGAAGCCTGTTCTCTAGCCATGTTTGCAATGGTTAATGGGTCTGGGAGGTACATAGTAAACACACCTGACCTTCGTAATATGGGTGATGTAGCACTAGCCCTATATCCTGAACGTAAAAAGGAGTTTATAGCTCGTAGGCGCGGCGATAGAAAGAATGAGATCTTCTTGGCCACGTCTGAAAACGAAACAGAATTATTATTGAAAGATTCAGTAATAAATATTATCGGCGACCATGATAGAAATGTTGATTTCACTGGTTGAAGAGTTGATTCTTAATGAGCGAAAATTCAAACAGGTCTAATCTCTCAGAGAACTGTGTCTTATTCTTTCCATCCAACAAAAAGTATGACAACAGAGAGGTGGTCATAATTGTCTGATATATCTGAAAACTTTTCAGTACATCCTTCCGCTATTATAGAGGGCGAGGTAGTTCTTGATGAAGGTGTTGAAATCGGTCCATTTTGTCATATAATTGGGCCAGTACAAATCGGTAAGCAAACGTCAATAGGCTCTTTCAGTTATATACGTGGTCCTGCGGAAATAGGTAAAAGAAATCGAATTAATCCACATTGTATCATTGGAACTGAACCCGAAAGTAGAGATGCAACCCCAACTGGTAAAATAATCATTGGAAATGATAATGTTTTAACTGAACTGACTGTTGTTCAAAGAGGTACGGGAGAGCGTGATACCGAGATTGGGAATGGTAATTACTTAATGGATAATGTTCATATCGCGCACGACAACAAATTAGGAGATGACATCACTATTGCTCCAAATGTAGTATTGGCCGGGCATGTAATAATTCAAGATGGTGCTACTGTTGGCATAGGTAGTTCTGTACATCAGTTTTCTACAATAGGGGCATATTGCATGATTGGAATGAATTCAATAGTCACTAAGGATATTCCACCATTCGCATTGGTGGCAGGAAGTCCTGCAGAATATTTACGATGGAACACATATCAATTGGAAAAACTTGGCCTTGGAGAGGACCCGTCAGGTGATTTATATCAACGCTATATGACGGATTTTGAGCATTTCTCGAGACGAAAGGTGATTTCAATTGTTTGATATTGGAGATAAAGCTTCTCGAACCAGAACGGTTACTGAGGAAGATATCGTTAATTTCGCCGAAGTTAGTGGAGACCATAATTCAGTGCATCTTGACGAAGAATACGCAAAAAATAGTATTTTTGGTAAGAGAATTGCACATGGAATGCTAGGTGCCAGTTTCATTTCTTGTGTTCTGGCCAATGATTTGCCAGGAGATGGAACAATTTATCTTTCACAATCTCTAAGATTCTTGAAACCTATATCAATAGGTGATGAGGTCATTTCAACTGTTGAGGTTTTGAGTATCGAAGGAAAGAAAGTCAAACTAAGTACTACTTGCAGCGTTGAAGGGGATAATGTGATCGAAGGAGAGGCCATCGTGTTATTTAGTGAGGGGAAATAAGTTGTCAATAAAAATCGCCCAGCCGCTTCTTGGTCAAGAGGAAATTGACGCAATTATACGAGTCGTTGAAAGTGGAATGATTGCGAGCGGTCCGGAAACAATAGCATTTGAAAAAGAATTTGCTGAGTTTATAGGTTGCCGATACGCTTGCGCAGTGAACAATGGAACTTCTGCCCTTTGCTTAGCGCTTGCAGCGATTGGAGTCTCGCCAGGAGATGAAGTCATTACCACTCCAATGACCTTCATTGCTACTGCAAATGCAATCATGAGTTGTGGAGCCAAACCGGTCTTTGCAGATATTGATGAAAAAACATACAACCTTTGCCCACAAGCTGTTGAAAAAGCCATCACTGAGAAGACTGTAGCCATTCTTCCCGTTCACCTCTATGGACTACCAGCCGATATGATTGCATTGAGAAAAGTGGCTGATGAGCATGATCTCTATCTGATTGGAGATGCTGCACAAGCCCACGGTTCTGCTATCGGTCATCAAAAAGTTGGTTCACTGGCTGATATTGAATGTTTCTCATTTTACCCAACTAAGAATATGACAACTGGCGAGGGAGGTATGGTCACTACAAATGATGAGAAGTTATACCATATGCTTGATAGTATTCGTAATCATGGAAGACCAGATAGCACTCTGGGCCAATATGAGCATATTCGCTTTGGCCTAAATCTTCGAATGACTGATATTGGTTCAGCAATAGGTCGTGTTCAACTTCAAAAGTTACCTCAGTTCAATCAAAAAAGAGAACGGAATGCAAAGATGTTTTTGAATGGCTTAAAAGATGTTGATTGTATTCTACTTCCATCGTACCCAGAAGCCTTCCATCATGTATGGCATCAATTTACAATTCGTTCCTCAAACCGAGAATCGTTATCTGAATATTTGAAATCTCAGGGTATTGAAACTCGTACTTATTACCCTCGTCTGGTTCAAGATTACCCTCACCTTGAGGAAAGTCGATCATCTTGCCCTGTAGCCGAAAAAGTAGTTTCCGAAGTTATTTCACTACCCGTACACCCTGGGCTTAGTTTGAAAGATGTTGAACATATTATTTCATCGGTTAAAGAATGGTCAGGAAAATAATGAATTGAAATAATGGCATGGAGATATAAGAATGTCAAAAGCAGATGAGATATTACATTCTTCGGATAAAGATAGTTTAGTCTTTTCAGTAGAACAAGTTCAATATCTTCGTGAGGAATTCGAAAGGCAACGTAGGTGGGTAAACTTACTTTCCACAAGGGAGCGTGAGGTTTTAGAAGAGTTAGACCGAACACGAAACTCTTTCAGTTATAAAATTGGAAGACTACTGACATGGTTTCCTCGTGTCTTTGCCAAAAAGATGCGCCCAGTTAAAACTACTAAGATCGGCAATTTTATTGAAGAAGAAGATGAAGACAAAGAATTAGACTTATTTCCTTCTTCTTTGATTATTTCACCGGGTTTGCTTCCTACAAATAGTAAAATGAGAAAGGCAGATAAACTGGTAGAAGAATTACTTATTGCCATTAGAAGGGGCAATTTAAGTGTAGATGCAGCGAGAGATTTAGTTCTCGAAGGTTCTTTTTCTATGGATCGTAAAGAGTTATTCAAAGCCTCAGAAAAGATAATGCAACATCTAGTTAAATCGAATGAATATCAACCTAGCATCAAAAACATATATGTTGGTATATTGAGAGCTCTAGTCATCAGAGAGAACCCTTCAGTTATAAATTTTGGAGAGAAGTATTATTCCGAAATCAATGACTCAAGGGCAACTCGCACCTTAGTTCAAATTCATGGGAAAGCAGGTAATTTTGTAAGACCAATTGAATTATTAAGGGAAATGCCTCGTTCTGCATGGAAGTTGGAACAATTAAACAGGTTTGGTAAGGCAGCTAGTATCTTTACCAAAGGAATGAACATTAAATTACCTAAATCTAATCCAATTCAACCCTTGCCAGGAGTAGTTTTGTATCATGCAAGCCAAAGTTTACCACATACAAGTTCAGGTTATGCAATCAGAACACATGGCTTAGTATCTACCTTGATTACTAAAGGAATCGATGTTAAGGTGGCGCTAAGATATGGTTACCCACATGATAGAACCGATTTCAAAGGAGACGAAATAAATAACTCTGAAACAATAGATAATGTGAATTATAGATTCGATATTAATCACAAATCAAATAACTCCTTATTAAATTATCAAGCAGTGTATAATTTCAGTGAAATTGAATCTTACCAAAATCAAGCGATATCTTCTATCATGAAACATGCGCAGGAGGTTCGCCCAGAAATAATCCATTCAGCTTCAAATTTTGTTGTCGGTATGGCTGGCGCAAAAGCAGCAAAACTACTTGGAATCCCATCCATCTATGAAATTAGGGGGTTTTGGCACTTCACACAAGCTACAAAAAGAGAAGGCTATGAAGGTTCAGATCATTTTAATTTGACTGAAAGATTAGAGATTCAAACTGCTAAAGAATCTGACTATGTATTTACTATTACACAGGCATTAAAAGATATATTAATTGAAAATGGTGTCAACGAAAATAAGATATCAGTTCTTCCCAATGCAGTTGATCCAACTAAATTTAATATGGATGATAAAGATCAAGACTTAGAGAGGAAGTTAGACTTTGAAAATAAAATCGTAATTGGCTATATTGGCTCATTTGTTAATTATGAAGGATTAGACTTACTTCTCGAAGCCTGTTCTATACTTTACAAAAAAATTGGTGATAACTTTAGATTACTGCTAGTTGGTGACGGACCTATGATGGCTAATTTGAGAAAGATGGCAAAATTTCTCCAAATTGAAGAATTAATCACTTTCACTGGAAGAGTACCCTATGACCAAGTTAAACAGTATTATTCTTTAATTGATATAGCGCCTTTACCCAGAAAAGGTTTTCGAGTTTGTGAACTAGTTAGTCCACTAAAACCATTTGAAGCCATGGGATCGGGGAAAGTAGTAATCACTTCCAATGTCAAAGCACTTTCAGAGATAATTCAAGATGGTAAAACAGGTTTAATTTTTGAAAAAGATAATTCAGCAGATTTAGCCGAAAAATTAGAATTGGTTATTATGGATGAAGTATTGCGAAAATCATTAGGGGAAAATGCCTGTAAATGGGTTGTAGAAAACCACTCATGGGATATAATCTCTCAAAGAGTCCTCGATGTATACAAAACACTTAGGAGAAATAAAAATGATTAGACCTATAATTCTAGTAGTCGGGGCTCGCCCAAACTTTATGAAAATCGCTCCATTATATGCGGAACTTAATCGTAGAGGAGTTACACAAATGTTAATGCACACAGGTCAGCATTATGATGATAATATGTCTAAGGTTTTCTTCGACGACTTGGGAATGCCAAAACCTGACATTTATCTAGGAATTGGTAGCGGTAGTCACGCAGAGCAAACCGGTAGAGTAATGATGGAGTTTGAAAAAATATGTATTGAAAATAATCCAAGCATGGTCGTTGTCGTTGGTGATGTGAATTCAACAGTTGCTTGTTCTATTGTATGTGCTAAGTTGATTATTCCTTGCGCTCACGTTGAAGCAGGATTACGGTCTTTTGATCGAGAAATGCCTGAAGAAATAAACCGCATTTTGACAGATTCAGTTGCTAATTTACTTTTGACACCTTCGCCTGATGGCGATGAAAACCTTCGGGCTGAAGGAGTTTCTGAGGAGAGAATAGTTAGAGTTGGAAATATCATGATTGATAGTTTATTTACAAATATTGAAAGAGCGAAGCAGAGTACATTAGTTTCTGATCTGAAGTTAGAAAAGAAATATGCGCTTCTTACTCTACATCGTCCTTCAAATGTAGATGTAAAAGATAACTTTTCAAAAATCATCAGTGCTCTAGAGTTTATAGGACAACATATTCAAATTGTATTCCCTATGCACCCTCGAACTCAAAAGAATGCTAATAGATTTTCTTTGTTAAAAAGAATAGAAGCAATACCAAATATAGTTATCATGGGGCCTTTAGGATATTTAGATTTTATTTCCTTAATGTCCTCTTCAACTTTAGCGCTCACTGATTCAGGTGGACTCCAAGAAGAAACAACTGCTCTAGGAATTCCATGTGTAACTTTGAGGGAAAATACTGAACGGCCAATTACTGTCACAGAAGGTACTAATGAAGTCGTAGGATGTGACCCTGAACTAATTAAATCAACAGCGATCAATATTTTGACTACTGGTGGTAAGGTTGGTAGAGTTCCAGATTTGTGGGACGGTAAAACTGCCCATAGAATTGCTGATGTTTTATTGAATTATGTCAGCAAAAATGGTGATTAAATGCGAATAATGCATGTGTTGGCAAATGGGCCTCCAGATGTCAATGGTTATGCGATTAGAACTCAAATGATTCTTGAGCACCAAAATAAGATATTAGATGTAACTGGACTAACATCGCCATGGTATCCCCAAAGAGATTCTATGATAGAGGATTTTGAATTAGAAGGAATTTATTATCACAGGACAATACATCCTCTTCATAATCACGACAGTATGCCTCTAACTCATAAATTAGTTAAATTTCAAAGTAAAAAAGATTTAGCCAATGATAAAATAAAGATCGATTCTAAAGAAATTAACCATCAAAACTCTTTACTTCGATTTTTTGGTAAAGTGCTCCGTGCACCAGGATATTTTACTAGAATCGGCTGGAAAGTAATCGAAGAAAAAATTCTGATAAAA
>Ga0209091_10004814_pt1 | contig 10421 bp, 7 predicted proteins | sample ArcticOcean_MG_C_6_FD_187438 | JGI IMG/M metagenome (GOLD analysis project Ga0209091, IMG submission 187438) | Marine microbial communities from western Arctic Ocean - ArcticOcean_MG_CB8_128 (SPAdes) (version 2) | ecosystem: Environmental > Aquatic > Marine > Oceanic | place: Arctic Ocean... | reverse complement strand
ATTCTGTTGTTTTCTGAGGTTGGAGTGCTGCCACCGCTCACGAATCCAAGAATGTCAGATTTACTCATGGTGTATCCGCCCACATGCGGGTTGAAGATGCAATCATCGTGAATGATTTTTGCAAGTGCTTCGACGTTTGCGGTATCCCAGGCTTCATTGTATGCTGCTATGATAGACATGCCCTTTCCTGCTGCCGTTATTTCTTAAACCCGCCGGATTGAAACTATACCGCAAAGATTCCATATCAAACTCGTTGCAATTTCGGACACACCGTGAGGTGTGTCTTTTATTACGGCCAAATCCATGCCAATAACAATAACTGCTCATCTCCAGTGATAACACAACGGAGTGAAGTGAATGACGAAAGTAAATTTCAATGACAAATTATCCAAATTTTCAGACCACTGGTCGCCCAAAGTCATCGCTGAGATGAATGATTATCAGTTTAAACTGGCTAAGATTCAGGGAGAATTTGTTTGGCATAACCATCCTGATACAGATGAAGTATTCATAGTTCTAAGCGGTCAAATGAAGATTGAATTAGAAGATGAAATGATTGAATTATCTGAAGGGGAAATGTATGTTGTTGCTAAAGGAGTGATGCATAAACCAAGTGCTGAAAATGAATGTCAAGTGATGCTGGTCGAGCCGCGTGGAGTGGTTAATACAGGTGACGTGCAAAGCGAATTAACCGCTTCTAATGATGTTTGGATTTGACTTTAGATCAAGTCAGCAAATGCATTAGGCTGATAGGTCCAACGTAGTGAACCTTCAGTAATATTTGCATAATGTTTGGCAATTCTCGAATCGTTAGCAACTCTATCATGATACTCTAATAGACCAGGATAAGCAGCGAGAATCGACTTGTCAATGCCATCAAAGTTACCAGAAAATAAGCCAAAGATTCCACAGAATGCTCTGATATCTGCAATAGACATATTGTCGGTGTTAGCAGCCCATCCTGTTGTTGATTCTGCGATCTTTGTTTGCAATAACTTGAGACTCTTTGTGCCATCTCCGTCCTCGTTGAAAACCGCTTGTCTCGCCTTGGTTCTTTCATCTACATCGTCCATTGAAAATGTGCCACTGAGGACTCTTGAAAGCGGCTCCATGCCATCAAGGAACTCATCAACCTTAGCTGCCTGAAATGAGTCGGTAGGGGTTAATCCTGCCATTTCACCAATGTATCGCATAATCGCTGTTGATTCACCAAGTGTTCCATTAGGAGTTTGTAAAATAGGCACTAATCCCCAAGGCAATTGTCCATCTTTTTTCATTTGAGCATATTGCGCCCCCATTATCTCATTATCATTCCAATCTAAATTAGCAAGTGAGAGTGCTACACGAACACCCTCTGCTCTTCCAGGAATTGGAAAATAGTACAATTGGTATGGTGCAGCATGGTTTGATGAGGGATTATCACTCGACATATTCAATGGGCGGAGCGCCATCCTTTTCAAGCATTGTAATATTCCTCTGCCAATCAAATAAATACAATAGTTATTAGTTCAATACTACTATTGTTGGGAGTTTTAGGATACTTATCTTTTAGAACCTATTCTGTGTGAAATAGGTAACAACCAAAACCAAAAGCCCGCATCGGTAACTGATTGGCATGGGCGATGAGGAAGTCGACGAGGAGAAAAAACCTCAAATTAATACCCTCTTGCCAGACCCATATGGTCGTGGTTTCTCTAGAAACGAAGACCCTTTAGCAAGAACAAAAGCAGCATGGAAATCACAAAATTCAAACAGGTTATTTTATGGTAAAATAGTGAGAAACCCAGCTATATTATTTGTTAAAACTCTAGTAGGATTTGGTTTTGCAGTCGCAGCACTGCTAAATGTTTTATTTCCTCACAGCGCATCCACTAGTGTCTCATCAGTTGTTTTGATTTGGACAATACCGATACTGGTAGCAATCTTACCACAATCACTCGCAACAGAGTATTCTTGGCGGGCAATGCAAACAAGAATTTCACTACGAGAAATGGGTGGATTTGATGATGAGAAAAAAAATCCAATGAGATCCCAACCGGGTATGGATCGTATCGTAGAGGGGCTCAAAGATAACCGCCGCCATAATATGCTGGGAGTATTTTTTACAATCACCGCATTCATACTATTGTGTTCTGCTGCGATAATAGAGCAAGGCAGTATCGCTTGGAATTTGTCATTATTGGTCGCTATGACCAGTGGTATAGCGCTGGCCTTCCATGCACAATTCATTAACCATATAATGAGTCAACAAGGCGATAGAATCCCTTTTTTATCATTCCATGCACCAACACACCACCCTACACAAGTCAATACGATTCTTGGTGATTTAATCATCGCTCATTTAGATCCAGATAGTTTAATTGAATGGAAAAAATGGAACAAGTTATTGGCAGAATCAATAATTCCCGGTAATGATTTACGCCAATGTTTGGAAAGACTTCTTTACATATTGCACCTACAACATCAAAAAGAAATCTCAACTGAATTATCGGTTACAGAACTGTGTGAGTTTTTGAAAAGAGATACAATTTCACACCTTCTATTGGATGAAGATACAACCTATAACTGGCGTAGTCTTCAAAGATTGATTTCTCACGCAAGAGCATGGCAACCAGGCGCTTTCCGATTATTGGATCGATTACAAAACGACCTCCTATCAGGGTCGCCACCGGTACTAAGGGCAAAGTGGAGGATGGATGTATCGCTTGATCCTGAATGCGACCAAGGTACTGGGAGCCTGTTCATTGTGTTGAATAATCAAACATTCTCTCCACGCCATGTTCGCGTTGAGGTATTATGCCCGGGCGGAGAGCCAGAATTGAGAACGCATCGCTTTGAATTAGCATCTTGCCCCCCACCACGCGCAGCGATTTCATTAACCAATACAAGCGAAGATGATGGGCTTGATTGGGTGCCTCGTTATTTAGAAAAAGGAGTCGTACTGTGGATTGGCGTGGCATGGACTAACCGATTCAAAGGTCCAGCCAATGTTCAAGTCATTCTGCGTGATGACGACGGGGTAGTTCTCGAATCAATCGTTGTTTCGACACACGTTGGTGTCGGAGAAAGTGGTTTGGTCAAAGAAAGAAAGAAAAATCTAGAACTGGCAAGAAAGTGGGGAGATTCAGCCTTGCCACAAGTCTCTTTGAGTTAAATCCGAGTTGAGAGAATCATCCGCAGTAAGGCTAAAATGAATGATTTTTGACCAATTCCTAAAAGTGTAAATTGCTATTGTCTGGTATTTTTTAAATTCGTTTAAAGCCTAACATTTTGCAAAACCCTCAAGCGCGTTACTTATGGCGGGGCTTCACTTCGCCTGACTCAAGGGTTGTAGAGTCGTGGAAGCATGGGATATCATCGTATTAGGGGACGGACCTGCAGCACTGCGTGCAGCAGCAGAATCTGCAAAGGCTGGAGCATCAACTTTGATGATGACGGCTGATGGCTTAGGAATAGGTGGACCAAGCGCCGCCGATGGCATCGCAGCACCACTTCAAGAAAGTAATAATCGTGGGCATAGAGAAGATACAATTCGCTCAGGGGCTTATCTGTGCGACCAAGACATTGTCAATTCAACAACCGCAGCAGCAAATCGCCAAATGGATTTGTTAGAACGCTGGGGCGTAAACTTCCGCCGTGACTCTAAAGGCATACCAATGGTCACTAAAGGAGCAGGACACGGCAAGCCACGAAATGCAAACTGTGGCGATACCACTAGCCGAGAAGTACAACAGGTTCTGGAAGAGCAATGTATGAGATTCGGAGTAACCCGTCGAGGCGACCAACTACCACTGTCATTGGTACATTCAAATCACAAAATCAATGGATTGATCGCTATCGATATGATAAATGGTAGATTACTATCACTTTCAGCAAAAGCAATTATTATCGCAGATGGTGGCTTTGAAGGGGCATTTAGCAATGGCCTTGTTGGTTTAGGATTAGACTTGGCTTTACAAGCAGGTCTTCCACTGCGCGATATGGAATTTATCACATCAACTCCATTAGCAATTAAAGATACAAATCTAGTTATTCCTATGGGGATTCTCGATGCAGGGGCAATTCTTCATGAAGCAAGTGGAAGCGAATTGGATGTCGGAGAAGGTGATTTAAATGCCCTTTGTTCAGCGGTTGCAGCGGCTTCACAACCAGTTCTAGATGCTAGAGAACTCAACGACAATGCAGTATGGTGGGATACTACAATGCGCATGGTCAAAAGTCGCACTGGCATTGATATGAAAAAACAAACAATCGCTATTGAATGCCGTGCTGATATGACTATTGGCGGAATTGCAGTCGATGAAAATGGACGCGCTGTGGTTGGTAGTTGGTCACGTTGGTTCACTGGCTTATACGCAGCAGGAGATGCAGCTTGTTCAGGATTCCATGGTGCGGGTAGCATCGTTGGAAATCGATTACTAGATGCTATGTGCCTATCGGCTGCTGCCGGCCAACATGCCGGAGAATGGGTCAAAACCACAGAACTTAGTGGTAGTTCAGCACTGCAAGCAGCATTCGAACAACACCAAACCTCTCTATCGCAAGAGAATGAACTAAAGCAAGACCAAGAAGTTCTCCGCTCAGGTGCTATTTTCAGTAGCATTAAGGCTGTAGCAAACGATGCATTGGGCTCTTCCCGAGATTCATCTTCACTCGGTGCTGGATTGGAAAAGATGGAATCGATTAAGAATCGCATCGATATATCGCAGATGCATCTTGACCAAACATCATTGATCGCTAATACGAATTTAGTAGAAAATGCCAGAGCCGCTGCAAGTGTGCGTTTGGTAACAGCGGCAATGATCTCAGCAAAAGCCCGCCAAGAAAGCAGGGGAGTTCACCAAAGAAGCGATTTCCCCGATTCCAATGTCGAATTATTACATCATATCACAGTAGGCAAAGAAGGCGATGTAGGGCAACTGGCAATCCGTAAGACTTCTTCCGGAAACTGGTTATTACCACCTATGTGATTCGTCAAATCATTCGCATTATCGGTGTGAACCTCAAAAGGCTGAACTTCTTCGCTAAGTCAATGGGGGGCGCGACATTGTTTGAAAAAATCGTCGCGGGCGAAATTCCATGCCATCGTGTTGCTGAAGGAGAAAACTGGCTAGCATTTCTGGATATATTCCCGCGTTCACCAGGCCATACACTGGTTATTCCGAAGCAAGGGATACAACATTTAAGCAACCTTTCAACGAGCCAAAGAAATGAATTATTTGATGGAGTTTGTCAAGTAGAAACAATTCTCAGCGCTCATTTCAATACCACTGATTTCACAATATGTATTCACGATGGCCCATTAGCCGGCCAAGAAGTACCTCATGTCCACGTTCACGTAATACCGAGAACCACCGGCGATGGTGGCGGAACATTGCAATCGATGTGGCCCAGTGCACCTGCGATGGGCGCTCAAGCAGATCACGCAGCATTGACACAATTGGCAATCCGGATTGGAGGGGAGTATTAATGTCAAAAATAATTCCCGACGGGGCAGTTGATTCTAATGGCGATTTATTACCGGGACTTTCAAAATCCTCCAAGAATATGAAAATGATTCGTTTGCTGAAAACACCAGCGCCAACTTTTACTGGAAAAACTCCAGGTTCCCGTTTCTGGACATGGGCAGCCTTTACATTGGCAAAAAGGGTGAGGAAAATACAATTTAGAACTACTCATGTTTCTGGTTATGAAAACATTCCCAAAGAGGGCGGAGTCTTATTTTCGGCATGGCACACCAATGGTATCGTCGATGCCTTAGGAATCATGTTACCAAATCCAAAACACTTCGTTATTGGAGGCCGCCATGATTTGGTAACAAGGCCACTGATGGGCTGGTGGGCTCGTAAATTAGCAATGCAACCAGTAATCCGCAAGGCCGAATTATTACGCGGAGGTTGCAGCGAGGAAGAAGCTGCACATCTCAACGGCAAAACCCTGTTCGCCCTATCCAAAGGAATTTCTCGCGGCTTTGGATGTGTATTATTCCCTGAAGGAACCAGCCACGATAAGTCGCACATGCTTCGATTTAGAACAGGACCAATGCGCACAGTTCTCGCTGCGGCCGCTATATCAATCGCAGAAGGTAGCCCATTGCCAGTAATTATTCCTGTGGGGTTGCACTTCAGAGTAAGGCACCATTTTAGGACTGATCAGTGGATAGAATTCGGCAAGCCAATAGAGATTCAGAAATCTGATATCTCACCGCAAATGGTCGATGCTGTCAAACAAGAAAGATGGATTGAACCTCCAGCACAACAGGTCCTATCACTGCGTGATAAATTACGCCCAAAGTTGATGCAGCTAACTCCCAATACATGCGATTGGGACGATTACGGGGGCATCAAATTATTGGCTCATATAGAGTCAAAACATACCGATAAACCGATACGCAGTTGGAAACAAGAAGTTCTTGCTGCCAGGGCCATTAACCAATCTATCAAGGACAGCCAAAACGATGAAGATTTAACAGATGAAACAAAAGATGTTACTAAGAAATTAACCAGCATCAAGCATAAGGCTGCAACCAATGCTGGAAAAATACTCCATGAAAATAATTTGGATGGGCGGGATTTAAATTCCAAAGGCCTTGATTTACGAAGAGCCAATTTCCTAAAGATACCCCTTGCTTTAGTTAGGCTATGCATCTTTTTGGCAGTATTGCCGATATCAATTATTGGACTTGGTTTCCAAGTGACTCTAGGTAGATTACTAGGCGACTCAACAGATGAAGGAATAGATGCACGGACATCATACCAATTCCTAGCGGCATTATTTGGCTCAGCCCTAGGATGGCCAATAATCGCCTCTGCCCTATTGACAGCAATGTATTCAAAATCTAATGAAATCAGTAGCATTGTTGGCTTGGATATTTTTACTTTTATTGGAACAACCCAACTAGATCTGGTAATTACAATGGCCCTATTATGGGTTGTAACTATCTTCTCCTTTTTCGCCTCCGGGCATATTTGTGCGCGCACTTGGGATGATTGGACAGACTTCAAGAAAGCGATTACTAGATTGAGGATGTCAAAAGTCACCAGGCAGAATTTACGAGGCTATTTACTAACAATTTCTAACAACCTTGCCGATGAGGACAATGGTACGGTTCAAACATGAGCAACGTTTGGCCCAACTATGTCAAGCAGCGACATTGTCCAACAAGTAAACAATTGGTTATCTTCAGAACGGCTGATTGTTAAACAGCAAGATGACGAAAGGGCGGAAGCACATTTCCTCATCAAATACCCACACGGACCACAAGGGCACATGTTCGCAGTAGTCATTCCAAAGGGAAGAGATCTAGTCGCTTGTTCAAGTATGACCAGGGTCGATTTGGGCCAACAAGAAGAGATGAAAAGGCATATGCGGGAAGACGAGATTGAATGGGATGAATGGGTTCATGATAGTCGCCTTCAACTGATTAGGACTTCGGTAGATTGGGGGATGCACATGGGGCATGTAGGTGATAAAAAACCAGGTCCATTACAAGCATTTAACGTCAGCCTACCGATTTGGTTTGATGGTTTAACAAAAAACGAATTGATGCAGACATTGCGCAAATTATGGTTGGCCAAACTCGGAATTATTCACGAAATAAAATACGCTTATGGCCCCGGAAGTGGAACTCCCGGCCCAGTAGATGATTGGGCAGATCGATTGAAAACCCAATCTGGCAAGGAAAAGAACCCTGCGCAAAATGAAGGCCAAGAGATTGAATTCAATGATGAAATGTCATTTGGTTCCGGCTTCGACCCATCCGAATGGGCATAGGTCAATTAGCCGCCTATTCTATTGATAAAAACGCATCACAGGGGACCTAAAAACAGTGCCATCTGTCTTCTCAAATCGAATCCCACTTTTGACCTGAGTGAGGCGCGGTTAAGTATGAAGAGTTAATACAAAATATGTAGTAAGCCCGAGGAATGTCATATGCAGCAAAAAATAAAATCAATCAGCCTAGTATCAATTATGGTAATGTCGGTCCTTTCGACCTTGCTCATAGCAAGCGTCACTGTCTCCGCTGGAACAGTGGTAATAACCGAAGCAATCCAAATCGTGGATGGCGGAACCTCAACCGATTCACAGGTTGCAGTCTCGTCCGATAGTGAAGGTAACGTTCACGTTATTTGGGTAAGAAACAATTTACATTTGTATTACTCAATGCTATCTCCTAGGGGCGAGACGCTGATTGATGCGACTCAAATTTCTAGTCCAGGCCCGCATAAGATTTGGCATCCAGATATGGTTATTGATACCAATGACAAGGTGCATATCGTGTGGGCTGATAGGGCAGGCCAACACAAGATCATGTACACTGCATTAGCTCCATGGAACGCACCAATGGATGGCCAAGCAAGCGACGACGGCACAATCACCGCCATCGACGACATCCCCATTTCCATGCGCGCCAATAACCGCGACTGGCCTTCTATCGCACTGGATAGCCAAAACAATGTTCATCTTGCGTGGGAGGATAATTATGATGAATTAGAACGGTTCTATAACCAACCACAAATTTACTATTCAATGATACAACCTGACATGGCCTCAGGCAGCATCATAACCCTTTTCGATGATACTTTACTAACTCCAATTATTGGGCACAAAGGCCACCCTGACATCGCAGTCGATGCAAACGATTTCGTACAAATCGCTTGGGACGATACCCGCGGTGGTAAAGTGGAATTAGCCTTCATCGTTGATACTTCAGGTTCTATGTATTCTGAGTGGGCTGATGTTTGCACCGTTATCTATGGAGGTAGCTTCGCAAGTGGTGGCAGTTTCCAAGGATTAAAGCCTATGCTTGAGACCGCTAACATGACTGTATACGAGACAATTTACGGTCTTGGAAACACCCTTCCTGGTGCCGCAAACTCAGGTAACTGTGCTGCACACAACAATGCAGGAAGCGGTATTAGAACCACTCCTCTTGGACTTAGCCCAGGCGACGATTCTGGTGGACTGCGTAAGTTACCAGGCACAGTATACAATGGAAACACTTACTCTGGATACTCCGGAGAAGATTGGGGTCCAGGAAGTAACTGGGCATGTTTGTCATGGAAGGACGCCCTAGGCAATGTCCCAGGTAATCCTCCAACAAGCGACGACCACCGCTGGAATCCGAATGCAACAAAGATAGTCATTCCAGTTTCTGATGAAGGTCCAAAAGATGGCGACCCATCACAACAAGCAGACGATATCACTTCTATTCAGGAAGCGCACGACAGCTGTATTAGCGCTGGAGTAATTCCTGTAGGTTTGTATGGTCAATCTTGGGGCGGGGCTCAGAACGTCGAATCTCACTTCAGAGATTTGGTACAATGCCCGAACAGTCAAATTTCAACTGCAACTAGAAACTGCCCTGGCAATACCTTGGCAAGCACCGATGCAGGTGGACAAGCATACGAGTTCCCATCAGGAAGTGGAACTAATGCAATGAGTCTTCTAGTTGAAGCAATGGTTTACATCTCAACCAACAACTCCCGTGAAATCTACATGACCGTTTTGGACCCATATGCAAAGATGAACAACGATCCTAATTGGTTACCAGGTCAAACAGGGCACTCTGTTAGTAATGGAGGCTACTATGAAGACGTAGGACCTGCAGCCGATGGACACCTAGTCGTTGTAAACGACACACGTGTCACTATTGACGACGCATATTCATTCCACCCATCAATTGGCATAGACAACCAAGGGAACACGCACATCGCTTGGATGGATGGCCGTGATTACGGATTTGAAAAGGATGTTAATTACGAAGTGTACTACACCAAGTTACGCCTACAAGGCGCAGGTGCTTGGGACGGTGCTACAAACGGACTATCCACATATGCAATCAAGAAGATTAACGATACACCTATCTCCAATGTAGAAGGAATGACTGGAATATCTGGTAATAATCCATATGGTGGAAACTCAGTGTTCCCAGCATTACTCACCGACGATCAAAACAACATCCATATCGCTTGGAGCGATTGGGGTAATGCATCTGCTACCGAAGAAGTAGTCTATGTTAGATTAAACTCAACAGAGAACACAGGCGATGGATTGGGACCAACAGGTGAATTCGATGGCGCACTAGACGAGTGGGAAATTATCCCAGTTACAAAGTGGGACTCCAACAAACTTGGACCTAACTCTGGAAGACAACCGAGCCTTGGTATGCCTCCAGCATTCTCAAACGATTTGGGAAGCGGAGCACACATCGCTTGGTCAGACACCAATCAATGTGGCGAGGATGGAAACCAAAACAGATTTACTGTTTGCTATTCACACGTTCTAACCGGGCAAGTTGATGTTGAATTCGATGATGGTGAAACATTCTATCACGTTATTGAACCAAGCCAACAAACCATATACAATCTTACTATGAACAATTCTACACCTGGTCCGAAAGACTTGGTCGCAGACACCTA
>Ga0209091_10004813_pt1 | contig 10422 bp, 10 predicted proteins | sample ArcticOcean_MG_C_6_FD_187438 | JGI IMG/M metagenome (GOLD analysis project Ga0209091, IMG submission 187438) | Marine microbial communities from western Arctic Ocean - ArcticOcean_MG_CB8_128 (SPAdes) (version 2) | ecosystem: Environmental > Aquatic > Marine > Oceanic | place: Arctic Ocean... | reverse complement strand
TGAAAATGGTCAAATATGAAGGAAAAGAATATTATATACATGATGGCATTGATGTAAGTGATACAGATTATAAATTAGTTGGTAAATGGGACCCAGAAAAAAATATGATATTATGGTATTCAAAACCAGAAGTTGAACGAGATGTTAAACCTGGTAATAAAGATAAATTGGATAAAGATAAATTGGATAAAGATAAATTGGATAAAGATAAATTGGATAAAGATAAATTGGATAAAGATAAATTGGATAATGATAAAAAGGGTGAAATAGATGTAGAAGATAGATACAAAAATAAATTAGTTGTAAATAAATTAGATGGAGATGATACAGATCGAGATGATAATGAATATGATTCAGACGATATACCAATTATGGGAGACAAAGATGATGTTGTAGATAACTTGGATGATAAAATATTTGATGATTTATTTGATAATACAAGTGATACAGAAATAGATGATATTAGGGGTGGTAAAAATGGCAATGATGATACAGATACTGATGATACAGACAATGACAATGATGACAATGATAAACTAGAAAAAATCAAACAAATAGAAAGACATAATGATAAAGATACAAAAGATACAAAGATAATGCCAAAAAATAAAAGTATAAGTGTACTAAATCGTAAATATAAAAACAGAGGAATTACATTTTTCTAAATGTATAATAATTACAATTATTAATTTAAAAGATAAAACAAATATTTATACATATATAATATGGTAGAAAACAAAAAAATCGTAAAAAAAAGATGTCAACATTGTAATAAACGTTTAAAATTACTAGAAGAAAATTTGTGTAAATGCAATAAAATCTTTTGCCCCAAACACAGATTATGTCACTCACATGATTGTGAATACATTCAAAATAATAAAAAAAAGATTAGTGATGAAAATCCTAAAGTTGAATGTGAAAAGGTTGTAAAGATTTAAAGGTCTGTATAGTCACCCGTAAAATCAGAATCATCTTTAAATGCATCTAAATATCTAGAGCGCGATTCATAAGTAATCATATTTGGATTAACATCACTAAAGAAAGTTGTGAATACATTCAAATATAATACTACAAACCAATATCTAATATAATCTATATTAAATCCCACATCAGATAATTGTTCAAGCGTATCAACGGGAACACCAAGACCAGGTCCAGCATTATAAAAAATATTGACACCATTAAGTGAATTGATAATATATTCTACAGAAATTCCTAATCTTAATGCTTTAATTATCATAAATATTAATTCCGATAAAAAATCAAAATTATTTCTTCCATCAAATATATTTTCATGAGTTAATAAATTTATAATATCAATTAAATCATCAAAATCAAAATATCCACCAACTAAATTTAATTCATTATATTGTGCAGGTTGACCTACTTGTCCTACTTGTTGACCTATCATTTCTAATAAATCATAACTGAATAGATGTGCCGGAGAACTATTACCCAATCTAGTAGAACAAGCTTTTGAGAAATTTAAACGTTGTAATAAAATATATGAAATATCATAATTATGATATTGATCTAATAATAAAGCAATATTTGTTTCACTAAAACCAAAACTATTTAATTTACACCTGATTAAATCATCACAAGTAGGTATACCTTCGCATAGTGTTTCATTACATGGATCGCCTTCTTCAACATCACTTTCAGGGTCTGATTCAGATACAAGAACATAATTAGTATAACCACCTGGAAAAGCACTATCATCTTGTGCATATATATATTCTTGCAATGTTTGACCATTTCCATTAGTAGCAATAACTGGAGTATCTCCTGTAAATGTATGTTCGGATTCTGGTGCTGGAGAAAATGTAATTATAGGATCTATACTTTGAATAGAGTATGTTGGTATACCAATACTAAAAGTATTATAATTATTTAAAAATATAAAAAGTAAAATTCCTAAAATAATAAAAAAAAGATATTTATACATATAATTTAATAAACATTTTTTTTGATTAATTTATGATATAAATTAATAGCTTTGCTGATGAATTATGTAATTCAGTAACTTTGTTGAATTTTTTTAATTGCCGTATATACCCTTTTTTCAGAAATATTACAATCATGGATTAAATATTTAATTAAATCTGCAATATTAATTTTTGATTTAACAAATGGCAATTCTTCTGGATTTAATTTATCCCTATACATAGTAAATAATTCTTTAGACCTTTCAAAACATTCTAAATAATTATCTGGAACAACATATTTATGATCACTATTGATAAAGTCTCCTACACAATCAAACTCATTAATGATACTATGTGCTTTAACAATTCCAATTCTTGGAATATTTTGACAATAGTCGCATCCACATAAGATACACAATTCTACAAATTTATCATAATCTAATTTTAAATCTTCTAAAACTTTATCTAAATCAATAATACTAATAAGATCTTTGCGTTTTTGTGTACGATCTAAACAATTACGAATAAGTCTGGGGCATCCAAATGGTAATGTGTCCATATCTTCAGTCATAACATAATCAACATATCCAATACGACATAATTCGCTTGCTAATGCTTCACCCTCACCATCCATATGTAAATATTCTATACCCATTAAATTTAATAATTGTTTAATATCATCGATGTGAGTTTTAGTTAACCGAATACTTTTTTTTTCTAATTTATCCTTAGTAGATTCACTACAAGTTTCATCTGAAACACTATTTTCTAATTTGGTTTTAGCAATTTTAGCCTTTTCTTGTCGGCATCGAATAACTTCACTTTTTTCTACAGGTGGTTTACCATCAAAGATATATACTGGTGTAATATTCATAGATAATAGATTCACATTTTTATAAAAGATACCTGAAATATGACTAGTAACTTTATCATCATTGTTTGTTAATGATTTACCATTATGGCGAACATTCATTAAACATTGATAAATATATAGACTTGCATCAATTGCCACACGTTTTCCAGACAATTTATGATATTGACTAGTAGTAATCGAATCAGGTGACTTATCTTTAATAAGTTTAGTAAGTGATTTAATACCCATTGTATTATTTAATATTAAAAAAATATGTTTATATATTTTCAAATTTATTTAATTTGCCATCCAAATTTATTTAATTTGCTTTACATCCTAAAGGACATATTTTTTGATATTTGTTATTATTTAATGTTTTACTAATATTAAAACCAGATAAATATTTTTTGTTAGAATTTTCATCTAGTGTAGGACAATTTATAGTATATGTAGCATCATAATCTTTTAATTTATATATTATTATATCTATATTTGTATATTCTACTAACATATTATAAGTATTAATAAGATCATTGAAAATTTCAACATAAAAATTATACCTGTCTATACGTGATTGTTTTGCCTCATTTGAACATGCCAGACAATCATTTATACTTTCATATGTTCCTATAAAAGCATCAATATTTTGTCGATTATACTCATTGATATTTGTATATTCAATATTATTTATAGTTTTAATCCATTCTATAGGTGTTTTTGTAGATAAACCAGGTTGTTTCATAAAATAATATAATCCAGAACCCCATGCTAAATATGAATTATGAGCAACTAAATTTGGATATTCTTTTAATGTAGTTGTATTAGGTAGAAGTTTTACACCATTAATATTTTTATTTTTATAATAATCATTAACATTTTCATAATTTGGACAATAGTTACCACCCCAACATGTTAATTGTAAAAAACCACGACCCCAATATATTCCATAAGCATATTTAAATGCAGGACATTTAGTTGTTTGCTTATTAGCAGAATCATCCGCATAATCATCATAATCTTTACATCTATTTTCATTGCCTACACCACTACCATTTTTTGTAAATCCAGATTCACTCTGACCTTGTGCAAAAAAACTAGCAAGAACTCTTATATTATTTATTTGATTAGTTGAATAAAAAAAATTATTACCAGAATTACTAGCATTCCCATCCCATTCATTTATAATATGTAATAGAGATTCTGTAGTATATAATTTTGCACTTATATTATTTTCAAGATATTTATTTATTAAATCTATCATATTTGGTTTTATATTAGGAAAATCATTGCCAACTTCTAACTTATCAATAGAATTAACGATATAATAAAATAATATACCACATAAAAAGTATAATATATAATTGTATATCTTATTCATAATATATTTATAATATATATATTATAAATTACAATTATAATTATCATCAATTTTTAAACTATTTTCAAAACATTTTTTTGGCATTGTATTTATTGGATAATCTGATAATCTTTCTTGATATATCAAATCATTACAATATTTAGAAATTGTTACATTATCACAACCATATTTTTTTAAAATTTCTTGATTCTCACCCATAAATTGTGCACATTTAATTGTCGGCATCTGTGGGTCATCTTTTGAAGCTGGTTTTAATAATTTATCTCTATTATTATTATTATCAATTAATTTATCCATAATATTATAACAATTACCCCAAAAACATTTATTATTATTACTATTATTGTATGAATGAGTACAATCAATACCATTATTTATACTTGTGCAATTACTAGCGGATAATAAACAATTAGAACATTCACAATTTATATTGCCTGAACTATGCATACATTCATTCGGACATTTATTTGTTTTATCATAATACTCTGAACAATCACTTCCATTAAAAGTTCCCCCACACGACATATATTTATCTTTATTTTCTTTAAATTTGTCACTATTTACATCGTATTTAGTATTTTCAATATTTATATTATTACATAAATCAATTAATTCATTCTTTGGAAAAATATTTATATTTTTAACTTTAGAAATTATTGGATTTTCTTTAAATAAATAATTATCTAATGATTTTTCTGTATCAGTTAATAATTTATCGGCATCTTCTAGTGTTTGAATATTACAACTACAATTATATGTTATTTCTTTAACTAATGGCAATGTAAAAAATTGACCATCTGGTGCAAATATTGTAGTTATATCTTCCAATTTAATATTATTTGTTGCCCAATCTTTACCACAACAAAAATATGCTGTATTAATCATAATATCATCATTAATATTTATATCCTTATTAGAACTACAAAAACCAAATTCTTGTAAAATCCCATTATTTAAATTATCATCAACAGTGCCATATATATTTGTTGAATTATCATCTTTAAATTCTGTACAAGCACAATCACCTAATGGTACATATATATTGTTTGGTAATTGTTTAAATATACTTTCAGGTAGTTTTAATCTTGTTAGATATATATATGAATTCTCAATATTTTTACGATTATAATTACACGTAATATAACCAGCCATTAATCCAATAAAATCATTACAATAAAAGTCATCACCATATCCATTTTTTAAATTACAATATGAGGGATAAAAATTTAAACCACTCGACCAATCTCTATTTGCGATTTGTTCTACATTAATAATTGGATCTGGGTGAAAAGTATAAACATATCTATTATATATACGTTTTTCATCATCATCACCAACGTCTAACTTATCAATAGAATTAACAATAGAATTAACGATATAAAATAATATACCACATAAAAAGTATAATATATAATTGTATATCTTATTCATAATATAATATAATATAATATTATTTCGTCAAAACATTTATCATTTAATTACATTTTACTTCTTGTGTAAAACAATCTTTTGATTTAAATATACCATCTTTTGCTTTACATAATTCTTTATGAGTTATTTCTTTATGATTAATATCATAACATACTTGTTCACCCCCTATACCTGACCATTGATAACCATCCGTACATAAGTCCATCTTACATATACAACTACCATTTACACTACATGCAATTCGACTACCTTCTTCTATGTCAATTGAATCACCCCATAATTTAAAGGGTGGAATGTCTATTTTTGTTTTACTAGCACTTATTCTATTACCTTTATTCATATAATATAAATTTTCATTATCAGAATCATATAATATTTGATTTGTTCCCAAATCATTGATTGGCAATGAATTTTTATAAAATAAAGAATCATTTTTAAAACTTTTTGCACACCATTTAGAAATATCATCATTACTACATCCCGCTTGTTGTAGTTCTTGTTGTTTAGGACCAACACATTCTGTACACTTAAATACATCTGTATTACTACAATTTTTAGTTAATGCATTATAACATGATGTAGGCATTCCATTCGTAACTTTACACATAGCATTTAAATTATTACCTTCAAATGCTAATGAATTACAATCAGAATTAACATTATAATCTAGGTTATTTTTCATTGACTCGGCTGGCTCGTTTATTAGATTGCAATCTAAATTATCACCAAAGTAAATACCCCCTTCATTCGACTTAGTTTTACATTTACTTAAATCCAAATAATATTTTTCTTTATTTATATCATCATCAATACAATAATATTTAATTGAACCATCGCTGTCAATAAAGTAATCACAACCATTATTTGGGTATTTAATATCATCATCAAACTCTAACCCCATTCCACGACCAGGCGTAACATTATAATTATCCGGTTCTGATATATATCCTTCTATACATTTTCTTTGATTTATTAAAAATAATAAAAATATTATTAAAATCAATAAATAAACTTTATCCATTATAATATATCAAATATAAAATAATTATAATTGTTTTTTAATAGTTTCAACAATACTTATATTAGAATTTAATAATTCATCATGTGGTGTATTTAATATCCATCTATAATTTGTATCTGTATCTAATTCTTCATAAGGTACCGAAACAAAAAGCATACTTGTAGGATCTTTAAATTGTAAAGGCATTTTTCCCAAGAAAGCATTTATGTGTATTTTTCTATCATTAATATTATATGATCCATCGCTTTTACAGCAATAATGTTTATGAATTGGTTTAGTATAACCTATTGCTTCGCCTAATGGTTCTGGGTCATTCCCAACATGATTATATAAATATTCATGTTGTTTTGCAAATATAAATTGTTCTAATAAATTTTTGTAAGACACAATACAACTACAACCTTTTTGTGCCCCAATAATTTTATTATTAACTGCAGTAAATGTACCATTAAATGGATCACTATTAGTTATATTAGGAGATGTTCCAAATGTAACCATTTCGTGATTTCTACAATCACTAAATAATCCTCTATAATCTCTATTTAAGCATACAGTGTAGGGCGATAACCATAATCCACCATATAATTCTAATAAATAAGCACCTAATAAATCAATGACTTTCTTTTCTTGATAACCGCTATGTTTTAATCTTGATGGAAAATGAGGAACATATAAATGAGCATTTTTTCGGGTAACTATAATAAAGTTTATATCATGATTATCAATATTTTTTAACATTGTATCAGTACACAATTTTTGAAATGGATATCTGTAGTTATATGATAATTGGGGATATCTCCAATTCATCTTAAAATTATAATCTTCATCTTGACAAAAAGTCCATACATTTAATTTGTTATTATTTACTTGTGCCATAACAATTGGATCAATATCATCTAATATAGGTTGATTTTCTACAGCATTAGGATTAGGTTTACTATTATATATAAACCATGTAATCCCAATAAAAACAATAAATATTAATAGTTTATTCATTTATATTATAATATATAAAATAATTTGTTAGATAATTAATATTAAAAAAATTTATATATTAAATGTCATATAATGCCATTATATCAAAAATATTAGATAATATTGTCATAGAAGTTAATAAGGAAGAAAATATGGATCGTATTAAAAAAAATGTAATAGAACCAATTATACACAATACTATGTATCAATTATATCCTTATATTTTAATTTTTGCAATTAGTATGATTACAATGTTTGTTTTGGTTTTTACTATTTTGTTCTTAAATATTAAGTTATGCTATAAAGAATAAAAAAAATTTTTTTGTTTTTTGTTTTTTTGTTTTTTGTTTTTTTTGTTTTTTTGTTTTTTTGTTTTTTTTTGTTTTTTTTGTTTTTTTTTGTTTTGTTTTATTGGTTTTCAATTCGTAGTTTTTCGTCAATACATCCCTTGAAAATGCCCCATTCTGCCTCACAACCATATGTATATGGTTTACCTTCTGGAATCTGACCATTCATAACATCAAAATTCTTGTTGAAATAACTCCATGGTTTTCGAATAGTTCTTAGGATTGGATTGTTATCCCAAAATTCGTTTCTGTGTCTCATGTCTCTATTGTAATCTGCTAATGCTTTGATGTATCTTTTCCAATCTGCTATACTGAACTCACCAACTACATCACACTTCCAAATACTCATAGATGAAGTATATGAATCACATGTGCCATAGTACTCTGAACCAGATGGCATAAAGTCTTCCGTAATAGCAATATACTTGACATTACTTTTACCAATGTTGTCAACAACAACACCATAAATGGCATTTCCTTTGTAAACACCTCCTCCCTTCTTGATTTTGAACAGCGAGTTTTTCTTTACGACTGGTTTGCCCTTAGATTGATGAGCATAAACATCTTCAAGATACTTGAGGGAAATGTCATGTTTCTCGAAAAACTTCAAGAAGTTTGCCTTAGTAATAGGTCCTTTGTTCCACTCTTTTGGAACATAAGACTGCAAACTATTAGCATCTTCCTTGATTTCGTTGATTGTTAAATCAAGATTAATGTTGCAGACCTTCTTAATGAGAAATGCACGACGTTCATTGCGGTTTTTCTTGCGTTCTTGTTCAACAAGATCGCCAATCATAGTCAGCATACCACCATAATCAAGATGTTGAAGTGGTGAGTCTTGGGGTAATGCATCAAAGCTTTTGGTTTCATTTGGATAGCAATCAATGGTAACGCTCATGACTGAAAAGCTGAAAGTTGAAGGGCTTATGGTTCGAAACTTGTTGTAACTGGTTTAATTCTAGAAAATTTCAAATTACTTGGCAAAAACAGCACAAAAAAAATTTTGTGGTTTTTTGTGGTTTTTATGGTTTTTTGTGGTTTTTTGTGGTTTTATGGTTTTTATGGTTTTTTGTGGTTTTTATGGTTTTTTGTGGTTTTTTGTGGTTACACATTGCTTCAACACTTTCTTCTACAATGTTGTCCGCGTCTTCCATCCGCGGCATACACTTTGGATTACAGTAGCTGACTTAATCCAAGGCTCGATTTCCCTTTGGTAGCGGTCCTTATCAGCTTTAGCAAATTCCGCATACTTGTCAATGTTGCCTTCCTTCGCTTCCTTCCATAGTGCGCGAACCTTGGCCTTTGGGTCAGACAAACGGGCTTCATTGCTGAAGATGTTGAATGCATTCAGTGGCTTTGAGGGCAATAGTGACCCCTTCGTTGGTGCCTTCGTTGGTGCCTTCGTTGGCGCCTTCGTTGGTGCCTTCTTTGGTGGCAAAAGGGTCTTAAGGTCATCTTGGTCGAAGGTCTTGCCACTGAAGTGGGCAACAATCTCAGTCATCATAAGATCCAATTGCTTCGCGGTGTAACGAGTGCCGGACATTGTTATGAGCTGTTAGACTTGTAGTTACTGGTTAATGTTTAGGAAATTTCAAATTACTTAGCGAAAACAGCCAGATTCAGCAATCAGGACTTGATAACAGACTTGTAGTTACTTGATTACTTTCTAGGAAATTTCAAATCACTTGGCAAAAACAGCAATCAGGCTTGAAAATGCTTGATAGGCTTGTAGTTACTGTTTCTTGCTTAATTATTTTCGATTACTTGGCATAAACAAGATCATAATCAAAAAAAAATTATATTAACAATATTATCTACAAGGAATAATTATGCATTAGTAATAATATCATGAATAATAGTCCATGAATTAATATATACTGGTCCCTTCCATACAGCTAATGATGGAAGTTGTCCATCAAATATATCTATATCATAATTATAGAAATCATATGGAATTTGTATATCCAGTAAAATACTATTTGATTTTAAAAATTTTTTTCTTTTTTCAAGTTCATCCATTTTCAAATTATAATCTTTCATAAGATTATTGAAAATCAGAGTTATTTCTTCGCTATTAAAATTCGTGTTTTTACAATTCCATATGTTTGTAGAACGAATTGATAAATCGGTATGACCATTTCTACTAAAATAATATGTTAATTTACCTGTCACATTATGGAAATCATCGACATTCGTCTTAATATTATCATCTTTTAACATATAATATTTTACCGTTTTACCAATAACACTATGAATCATACCATAATTACATTCATATGTGTTATAAACTCTGAAAATATCACTTCTATTAAATTTAGGAGGTCCTTTATTCTGATATTCATATAAATCTTCTAAATACTTGAGCGAAATATCTGTATTCTTGAAAAACTCCAAAAATCCCGATTTAGTCTTTTTTCCTTTGTACCATTTTTTTGGTGTAAAATTATTCATTTTGCGAGCATCAATTATTACTGAATTAATTAATATAC
>Ga0209091_10004812_pt1 | contig 10423 bp, 8 predicted proteins | sample ArcticOcean_MG_C_6_FD_187438 | JGI IMG/M metagenome (GOLD analysis project Ga0209091, IMG submission 187438) | Marine microbial communities from western Arctic Ocean - ArcticOcean_MG_CB8_128 (SPAdes) (version 2) | ecosystem: Environmental > Aquatic > Marine > Oceanic | place: Arctic Ocean... | reverse complement strand
TTATTTGCTTCCATTTTATGATGACAATATACCCAAGGGCGTGAAGATAGTATCGCTTATCATGAAAAGTATGGGCCCATTGACGCCAAGGGATTCTCATTTCTGGGCGGTGCAGGGTGAACAACCAACAAATGATTGGAGTAAGGATTACAATCATCAGCATCATGATTGTATATGGTTCCATGGATGTATGGCAATGCCACCTCTCTTTAGCAGTTGCCACAGTATACGGGGGCGGAATTAGCAGTTTGGCATTAATCAATGATTTTCATCAGGCTGTACGGTTCTAAATATCTTCATTGTGGATATGATTGTTTTGATACAATCTGAAAAGATAATCTTTCAAGGTGAAGCGACTGGACAGCGTGGGGCGGAAAGATGTATTGCCAAGAACCGGAAAATACATTGAAGAGTTTGCGTCATGGAATTAACTTTTTTGACGGTATCGAATTTGATATCAGGATGACATCCGATAACCAATTAGTAGTTCACCACGACAGAGAAGTATCAATCTCACAAAGTCGCTTACAAGGTAAAAGTAAGTGGGTTGAAGCATGGACCTTAGCAGATTTGGAGGCGGAAGGTTTTGTCTCTTTCAGAGGAATGCTAGAAGATTCAGTTATCCGTGAGAATTGGGTAGAAAAAGGAAAAATGGGATGTATTGAGATAAAACGTCCTCATCCGAATGCGCCGATGGGTGGAGGATTTTTTTCACGAAAGAAACACAATCAGCATGTTGCTGACATTATCAAAATGGCAGATAAAATCCTTGATGAATTTAATGTTCCACATGAGAACATGATCTATTACGCTTTTCACAAGGGCATGAAACAAAGTACACAACTGGCCAAAACCCAGCGTCCTTGGGCAGCCCTAATACCATACATATCTCCATATGGAAACAAAACGACCCAACGCATTCATAGTTTTCCAACATATATTTCAACACCATTTGCATCATTGATAAAACAACATAATGCAATGGGCAGCGCAATGCTGCCATGTGCGATAGAGTATTTTGTCTCCCCACACAACAAGTTGCCATTTGGTAAAACAGTTGGATTAAAAGGTAAGACTTTGCACAATCTAAACAAGTTGCGTAAAGGTATGCCCACATATGTTTGGCCAACCAAACCATTCAATGAGAAATTGATATTAAAGGCTGGACTTACCGGCTTAAGCGATAAAGCCAATCCCGATTTGACATGGTTGCCTACAGGTCACGCCCGCTGGGTAAACCCTGGTACTCAACCACTGGATAAAGAGCAACAATTATTATTAGATTCTGCTACAGAGGAAAATCATTTAGAGATATTGAAACAACTCAAACTTGAAGTTCCTACTTGGGCGAATTGTGATGATGCAAGAAGGAAAGATTTAGTTTCAATGTGGAAAGAAACTTGGAACTGGAAAAAAACGGTTGATGAACTGTTACAAGATGCAAGCGGTTCTTCGCCACCATGGCAAGCGCCACGGTTAATCGGTCACAGAGGTTCTGGGAAAACATCCCGCCCAGTTATAGAACAATAATCACTCGATGTGACGCAAAGTTTGTTGTTCTGCATAATACTTAGGGCGGTAAAGCGGAGTGCCTTTGCCACCGCGGAATACAGTGCGCTCATCTACAATTTGTGCTCCGATTCCCATTACACGGGCCCAGCCAAAGAAAGTGGTGTAGTAGGTTGGGTCTTCAAGGCCAACATGGTGAAGTAAAGCTCCACTAGCAATGTCAACATTTGCATTTGGATTACGAATTTTTGGATTTTCAGCAAGAACTCTAGGTGCAACTTCTCTTAGGGTGCGAATAATTTTGAAATTCTCATCATCAGGACAGATCTCTTCTCCAAGAGCAAATTGAACAGTAGCCCTTGGGTCTTCACTACGGAGGACAGCATGACCAAAACCGAATATTGGCCGTTTTTCAGCCAACTCTCCACGCACGAAACGCTCAACTTCTACTGGATCACTGGTGCCTATCTTTAGAACAAACTCGAGACATGATTGATTTGCCCGCCCATGTAATGGTCCACTTAGAGCATTCATTGCTCCTGCCATAGCGGAATACACTGTTGCCTTGCTAGATGCAATTGCCTTGCCGGTAAATGTTGAGAGGTTTCCGCCACCATGATCCATATGCAAGACTAGGTATGTCGCAATTACTCGCTCCATTTTGTCATTATCAATTTCATCTAGATCTAAGGTTGAAACAAATCGTTGAACCATACTCAACGATGTATCATCGGCAGGAATATCCTCGTCTCGTCCTTCTCTGACCCTATACATTAGGCCCATGATGCGAGGCATGCGAGCAATTAGATTCATCGCATCTTCTTTCCAATCACCAGTAGTCTCCCACATCCCGATTGTGTGAATCGCAACACTGAGCCAGTCCATCGGATGCCCGTATTTTGGTAGAGTCCTAAACACCGCTACTAAATCGCCTGGGATTTTAGCTCTCTTTGCTAAGTCTGCGCGAATCTCCATCGATTGTTGAGAGTTTGGCAACTCTTTATTGAATAATAGATACACAATGTCTTCTGGAGAAAAATTAGTCAATTCCTTAATAGGATATCCACAATAATGAACTCCTTCAGTAGGGGTGACAAATGATGTACGGCAGGTTCCTACTGGGACTCCACGCAATCCTGTGTTTAGATGGGCATTAGTAACTTCCAAAAGAACCTCTTCGTCGCTCATTAATTTCCCTCCAATGCAACGGAAAAGCCACACTCATATAAGTGCGGTCCTAATTTGAATACTTACTAGAGTCCGGTGTTGCTAAAAACACTTAATGTGTTTGACTGACATTGTTATTTTATTTTTTACCCTTCACCGGCCACTGTCGAAAACCTCTACTCGATTCTCGATCTGAGAAAATTTGTATTCTAATACTATTGCCATCGATCAATATTACATCCTCTGCAGTAAGTCCGGGACATTCCTCAACTACGCGATTCCACGACCTTTCAGTTGCAAGGTTTTCGCCCCACCAAGGGAATGCTGCACATTGTTGTGGTCTTACTTTGTAGATAGTGCATTGCTTGTTTTCGTCTAAATTAATACAGACATCATCTTCAACTCTACTTTGTAAAATATATCGCCCGTCAATTGTTTGTTTACAATCTCTTTCCAACCAACTTTCAACATCCATTCCATAATGTTCAGAAATTCTCAGTGCATCTTTTTCTGATAAATAGACAATTCCACCCGGTTCATCACAGCACCTGCCGCAATCCGATTGGCACTTGAACGGAACCCCGTCCATCCACCATGGCTTCATTCCTCTTCACCTGAACTTTGGCCTGCAATATGTAGTGCTAATTCCGGAGGCTTATCGATGTAATTTTCATTGGTACTTTTTGGAGTTTTTATCACTCGAACTATTTTTTCCTTAACAGGTTGTTTTACTTCCTTAGTATCGAGTGCATTATCATCCAACAAATCAGTCATATTGATGTCTTCTGCCTGAATATTCCATTCTCCTTCAGGTTCAAAACTATCCAATGATTGTTCGTAACTGTCAGTATTCTTTCCAACAACTTTTTTTGGGGTGCGGCGAGTAACCTTTCTCTTTGATTTACCCTTTCTTCTTTTAGCGACTCGCCGAGGCTTAGCGTCTTCTTCGAAAGGTGGAAGTTCTTCTCTAGTTGGATCGATTGAAACTAATTGTTCTTCAAGGTAACGTAATTCATCAGCGATGGCAATTAATTCTTCAATATCTGCACTACCCGCTTTTTGTGCTAATTCTAGCATTTTATCTTCAAGGCCACTAAGGAGTATTGAATTATTAAATACCTCCAATTCAGCATCTCTTATTTTAGAATCAATCTTGTCATCTAATTCGGTTAAAATATCCGCAGCGCGACCATAATCTCGCTCTTCAATACGATTAGGCCGTGCAATTAAGTACTGCTCATTTTCGTTAACACTCAAAATGGAAGGTGCTTCAGGAGTTAATTCCTCAAGCGTTGTATGAACAAACTTTTCAACCATTTCTTCACCATCCAATAACATATCATTTGCATCCCATTGCGGTGGCTGATAACCATCTTTTTCCGGTTCAGGGATATTGCGCATTAAGTCAATTCCTCCAATATCATGAACAGAATAGACAGTGTCGACTGCATCTGAAATCAACCGAGTTGCGATCTCATCTACATCGTGGCGAACGATTTCATCTTGAATTTCAGACTGCTGTATTGTTTCATCCCGTAATGTGCGAATGACATCTTCTCCATCGATTATGTCGTCTCCGGATTCAATTGCAAGAGCGATCTTATCAAAATTAGCAATAGTACTTCTCCAACCAATTTGGTTGAAGGAGACAATGCTGGTCATCTGTCCATCATCTAGCATTAGGTTTCTTGAACCTGCTAATCTTCTTGTAAACATTACCAGGCTTGTGGCAGTTGGATTTTGTATCTGAGTTTGAGCAGAATTACGGCAAATATCCCAAAGACGGGAAGAAGGCCATTCATCTGGAGACTCTACACTTGTGAGAATTACATGCACTCCTAAGTTTATTGCGTGGTCGATCATTATTCCAATCTGATTAGCCAAAGCAGTATCATCTGCAATAATATGAGCATCATCAATCGCCAAGAGACTTGCCCCAACTAGTGCTTCTTGCCAATCATTAGGAAGTGTTTCCATTCCCATTAAATCAACAGCACTGATGAGAAATACCAATCCTTCCATTCTTCTAGCTATGCCTTGCGCAGTTGCGTGAATTAGGTGTGAGCGACCGGTTCCACTTTCACCAATAATAAGTAATGGATTGAGGCTAGTTCCAGGAGAGTCTACAATTGATTCACATGCTCTACTAGCGTGAGAGTTTTCAGAGCACACAAACCATTGTTTGAACGTGCGATGTGTATCGATTCGTAGTGGTTTAGGCCATGCTGCTTTGACTTGTAATGAGCGGCTGTGGTGATAAATTGAATCTTCTTTGACCGTTGCTAATTCATCCGGAAGTGCATTAGTGACTCTCCCCCTCTGACTATCTAGGACACTTAGCCAAATTGGCCTTGCATCACTTTCTATCCCAACATATTGATGTTCTGAATCCATATCTAATGCCAATTCCTCCGACTTCAATAGGCTAATTTCTCTTAATGATTTAATTCTCCTTGCAGCAATGCTAGCAAAGTCATGACCGTCATTTTGCAGATTAATCGCAGGTGTGTGCCCCCTACTATCAGTGCCTAGAGTTGAATCAGCAATCAAATCAAAGGTTGGCCTTTGTGCTACACCGGTTCGCTGCAAAATAGTGCTATGCCGTGTATCGGCAACTGTAGATTTGCCAAGAAGCCTATTCATTCTTGATAATGGCAATTTTGGCTTTTCTTCTTTGACAGATTTTTCCTGCGGGAACTGTAGGCTGTCAACACCATTTTGAGTTAATTGATTTTTGGCCTTCTGTATTGCAAGGTCAAGTCGTTCTTTCCTGCCAATCATACTCACTGGTCTCCGTAGCGTTCAATGGCATTCCCTTCTTTGTCATATAGGGTGCTATTATCAAGTATTCTTTTTGAGCCTAATTCTTTCCATTCTTCTACGACAACATCAATCGTTTTTGATGATTGTGAACGACTTGCAGATTCTCTCATGTCTTCCTCATTTTGTCTTATCGGATTATTTGAATCTAGAGCCATTGATGGGGTAAGTTTTGTTTCAGTACCAATGGGTCTGATGTCGTCTATTACGTCCAATACATTAGGCCCTCCGCTAGTTGGTGGTAGGGTTGCAATATGTTTGGCAGCCGATTGAACAGATGCCTGTTGAAGTTCTAAATCTTGCTTGTGGGATATGGGTTGGAATGTATCATCAAGTGCTTTTCTTTGGATGATATCTCGCTCTTTTATTGACCTGAAGAGGTGTTTTTCAGGTTGTGCAATAACCGTGAGTTCTGGAAGGTTGGGAGAATCTTTAGCAACTTGAATTGCAGCATTTGCTTGCATTGTATGCTTTCTAGTGGTTATAGGTGGGAGATTGACACTCTTCTTTGCCCTCTTTACAATATTAGCTTTTCTCGGACCAGTTGTTTTAGGCGGAATTAGTTTTTGAATTGGAAGTTGCTCAATTACAGGATCTAAGGCAAGATCGAAATTCTCTTCTTCAAGAGTCGGTTGCATAGGAGTTGGTTGTACCTGTTTAGGGGCTGACTCCACCTCAGTAGTTTCTCCACTGTGGAATGTGGGGGTCCAATCATCGCTTGGTCCTTGCGCACTAGGCGGGGTTATGGATTGGGACGTTTCAATTTGCATTGATGATTTAATTTCCGAATCGCCAGCCCACTCTTGCATCATTGCAGATAAGTTTCCTGTAGCATCGCTAATCTCTTGAGGGTCTAATGATTCTTCACCACCAGATATTCCATGCATAGAATCTGCGGTACTTACCGGTGATTGTAAATTCTCACCTAATACCTTTTTCAATTGAGATTCTATCCATAGGACTTCGTCTTGGTCGGGGGTCGTACAAATTGGATGGTCGAGTAATAAATCATCTTCTAGCAACCAGTGGTCCAAGATTTCTGGTTTTATCAAATCCAACTCTCGAATTAATAATTGTCTTTTTGATAAGTTGAATGCAGTTAAGTCGGCAGTGGAAAGGAATAAATGATCTTCTAATTTGACTCCATCACAAATATCTCTAATCATTCCAATCATTCGCTCATCACCATGGATACTGGCTAGATATTCTAATCCTTCAAAAGCAACCACTGCTCTAGAATTAGCCCATAAAAATGCGTCAATTTTCATTTTTATGCCCTCTAGAGAAGGGTCGAGTGAATTTTCAGTTTCTGCATTGCTTAGCCATGAACACGATTCAATCGGCAAATCATATTTGACATTCAATTCTTCTACTTCGTAACGAGAGATAACAAGAACTGGTCTACCATGTGTTGCTAAATCACTCGTTAATTGGAATAGTTTTGCCGGATCTTCACTATCATAAATGAGTGCTTGGCCCGGACTCAACATCTCTACAATGCCACCATGCCGTTCGAGCATAACCTTGCTTTTTTGACGGATGAATTCAGGAGTCTCAACTGAAGGTTCTAATTCTGGTAGTCTTTCTTCACGCTTCCATGTTGATTTCAGAACACGTGATTTTGTCCACCACTCTCCTTCTCCCTCTCGGTGATTAGAAATATTCTCGGCTTCAAGGTCAAGATATGCTGCCGGAAATAATTTGGCGATAATATCAACATCCTCTATTTCTTGTACATGAAGTGAAATTGTAGCATCAAGTGCCGAACAATCACTTTCAATTTCAAGTAATGCCTCTAAACCAGTAAGTAGGTTATCTGCTTCATGCAGGGCTAAAATTGGTTTTCCTTCTCTTAGAACTATTTGGCTGACTCTAGGCATTATTCCCTTGGGGCGGCGTTCAATTCGTATGTGTCCTGAACGACCAAGTCTAGCCATGTCATTGGTCAAACGAGCCAATATGTCAGCACCGCCGCGGCGAGATTCAACAACTTCCCCCTGTGCTAATTCGACCATTTTAACACACCCCGTAGGGGTGAACTCGCCCTTACCGTTATTGAAGGGTGCGGATAAAATAGATGCTACAACGAAGTTCTTTGCCATCGTTGGTAATAGCCATCAATAATTTAGTAGGTATCGATTTTGACTCATAACCTTCAAATGGAATTAGATGATGGTTAGTTTGATGGCTTCTGATTCATTTAACGACCCGCCATCAACAACTAAAGTTTACTTTGAAACAATGGTGGCTAAACAATCGTATTCAAACAATTCAAAAATGCCGAAATTAGCAATAATTGTCACCCTGATATTATGTTCATTATTTTTGCTATCAAGGCCATTTGAATTAGCAAATGCAATATTGCCTGTAGTGCTATTTTTTGCTATTGCAACACCTATCATCCTGATTATTGAAAGAGATAGGAATATTCCATTTTCAGTAAATTTCAACCACCCTTTGATGAGCGATGAACCAATGGGTAAGGCTCAAGTCTTTGTTTGGTTACCATCGGATAAGAAATGGGTCTTATTGCAAGAAGAGAGAGTCCGTTTGGCCACGAGCCCTTTACTTGGCGGATTAGACCTAGTCTATGATGACGAAGATTATACAAGGATTGGTCATTTTACGGACAAGAAAAAAACCACAACACAGCTTAGACGTTCAATAGCGCTATTAAATCAAGCAATTATATTAGCAAATCTTTGCAATGACGAGGATGCTGAAGAATCAAGTATTACAGATGATAGTGAAAGGAGACAAAGAGAGAAGCAAGAAAGTGAATTACTTCAACGATCTTGGCTTGAAGATGAGCAAGAGATTGAAGTTGAAGGCCCTCTGGCTAAATTTCTTAACAGAGAATAAACCCTATAATGCGTTCTTGACTCACCTCTATATTCAAAAACCTAATCTTAGGCCATTGAATTGATGAGTACCTCTTCGACATGGGAAAAACGCCTCGAATCACTTGATACGAGTCAGAGAGACACTCTTCTCGGAACTTCACTTTCCCGCCGCTTTACAAAATTACCATTGTGGCTATCTCATCCAGCTAATATCGGTGGTTTTTATGGGATGTTAGTATCTCTCGCAATTATTCTTCCATACAAATTTGCACAATCAGGTTCAGGATGGGTTAGCGGATGGTTATTCCATTCTGCGTTATTGGTCGCTGCTTGTTTGGTATTGGGATTGGTTTCAATTCTATTAGTCGGGCTGTTCAAACGATTTCCGATTTCACCACCGCGTGGAATTCTCTACCCTATGCCATTTATTGGATTTGCATTATTGACCATTGATCGAACTGATATGATGCAAATACCATCATTTATTTCCTGGTTCCTATTACTATTGCCTGGGCCAATGTATGTTCATTTGTCTTGGGCCCCACGGTGGAGATTATTGTGCATGATAGAAGATGGAAAAGATCCATTCTCTGAACTGACCAAAATAGAAGATGAACCTAAGCATGCTGAATCTATGGTCGGGCAGGATAAAGAAATGCTCGAGGTTGTTGACTCATTTGATGAATTTGAAGAGTGACTTCAAATCAGTTCAATAGTAACTTCTGCTCCATCTTCAATATTGAAGAATTCTCGCAAAAATGTTCCAGAAATAACTTCGATCACATCAATGTGGCGAGTTAAATCAGGAATCAGAATCGCACAGTTGACAATTTTATCGGAATGAGATATTTTTGCATCGAATGCAGTTGCTCCTCCAAATGAAACACCATCTCGTAAGAATCCGCGAATCCTCGTTGAAGCGATTTCGCTGACATTTATTTTCATTGCCGATTTCATTGCCTCTTCATCCGCATCTAGAGTATCAATTCCTGCTTTATTTCTCAATGCGATGTATTTTGCCAGCACATCACCCTCAACTGCGACATTTAAAGTTCCAGGCCAAGCAGTATGGCCAAGGAATCCTCTAAATTGCTCTTGGTAATGCTGCTGTGACATGAAAACATGTGCTCGGCCTAGGCCGCTACTAACAGTACCAGTAAGCAGCATTAGTACGGCCAAGTCAATCACCTTTTTGAGTTTGAGGGAAAAACGGTCAACAAGAAAGAACATGAAGGGCCGTCAAGTTCCTATGGTTGAGGGGAACCATATGCCAGGTGATATGTCGTGGATGAAAGACCGTTTTGATGAGTTAAATAAGAATTCATTGTTATGGGAACCGCCTACTCTTCAAGGTGCAAATATACCAAGATGTCAGATGGATGGCAAACCAACTATTATGCTCTCAGCAAATAATTACTTGAATTTAACAACGCATCCAAAAGTAGTCCAAGCAATGCTTGATGCAACTATGAAATACGGCGCAGGTAGCGGTTCTGTACGAGCCATTGCCGGAACAATGGATATTCATTTAGAAGCAGAACGAAAGGTGGCTGAGTTCAAAGGGGTTGAATCTGCACTGATTTATTCAGCAGGTTATACTGCAAATGTTGGATTAATTCCTACTTTGGTTTCGGGGGCAGATGATGTAATTATCTCTGATTCTTTGAATCATGGTTCAATTATTGATGGCGTGCGATTAACAAAGGCGGCTAGAGGTGTTTATGCACATAATGACATGGGGGAATTGGAGGCGGTATTGAAATCGCACCAAGATTCAGTTCGTAAATTAATTATCACTGACGGCGTCTTTTCAATGGACGGAGATGTTGCACCTCTGGATGAAGTTCACGCATTGGCAGAGGAATATGATGCGATGGTTTACGTCGATGATTGTCATGGTGAAGGAGTTCTAGGTGAAACTGGTGCTGGAATTGTTGACCACTTCAAATTGCAGGGCAAAGTTGATTTTGAAATTGGTTCGTTCTCTAAAGCGCTGGGTGTACAAGGTGGAATTGTTGCAGGTACGGAGATGACTAGGACTCATGCACTCAATCATTCACGTTCATGGCTTCTTTCAGGTTCAC
>Ga0209091_10004809_pt1 | contig 10427 bp, 6 predicted proteins | sample ArcticOcean_MG_C_6_FD_187438 | JGI IMG/M metagenome (GOLD analysis project Ga0209091, IMG submission 187438) | Marine microbial communities from western Arctic Ocean - ArcticOcean_MG_CB8_128 (SPAdes) (version 2) | ecosystem: Environmental > Aquatic > Marine > Oceanic | place: Arctic Ocean... | reverse complement strand
CGTCAATCATCCCTCCGTTCAGAGGCAATTTGACTTCTTCGTGCAAGTATTTGAGGCACTCTACTTCACCGCAATGGACCGCAGAACTGAGCGCATCACGGCAGCCGTCTTCCCAACCTTCGCATTTCTTCCCGACGAGATACCGTATCATTTCGAGGTGACCTCGACTCGCCGCGACGTCAATCATCCCTCCGTTCAGAGGCAATTTGACTTCTTCGTGCAAATATTTCAGGCACTGGAAATGGCCGTGCATGGCGATAATATCGAGCGCATCGAGATACCCGTTCTCCCACCCCGCGCATTTCTTTTCGACTATATACCGTATCAATTCGAGGTCACCGTGACACGCCGCTATCTTAATCACCTTCCCATTCACGGGCGCTTTGACTTCTTCGCGTAAGTATTTCAGTACCTCGAGATGCCCGTTTCGGGCGGCGCGCGTACACGCCCTCTCATCCACGGGACACTTATTTGCCACGCAAAACTTTATCATTTCCAGCCCTTGAGATGCGGCTGAACTCATCGTCTCTTCATCCCACTTACACTTTTTCTCCTCTCGTATCCACCTGAGCAACTCGAGTTTATTCGTTTCCGCGACTTCCGAGCAGAAATCTGTTTCTCTCCACCATCTCGGCCACAACGATTTATTCTCCCTATTCTCCCACGCTACCTCCAAAGTCGATATCGACGACATCTCTTTAATTCTAAACTTCTTGCGTATGTGTGATTTAACTTCCCGCGAGGATCGTTTAATCAACGCTCGCGATGCTTTGTTCGCTTCGTACAAGAATTTCACGTCCGTGACGTTCAACTTTGGAACGATGTGGGTTAAACTTATATCGTCGTTATTGACGACGAGTTCCCAGAGAGGATGATCTCTCTCCGCAACGCGACGCTTCTTGACTTGTCGAGTCGTTATTTTGTTGCTCATTTTTTATGTTTATGCGAGATGATATGATATAAAAGAGTATTAATAGGAGTAGATCTCAATGGGGATGCTTTGAGCGTGTGGCGGCTTTTTGTGGCGTTTGAGAGTAAAAATGTGAACTTTTTTTTCTTCAAAACGTTAGTGTTAGTATTACGTTTCCGGGCCGACGTTGAACGGCTTGAACGCGTGAAACCCGTCCAAAGCGGTGGAAACGATTAAACCAGGAATTTGCGAGTGAAACTTACACTCTTTGGGATCGGTGATGCCTTGATGGACGAACATGAGTTGCGGCGGTAAATCGTCCGGGATCTCGGCGTTGGATTCGTTCTCCGCCATGGCTTGCGCTTCCTCCTCGGCGTCGCGTTCGACGGCTAAATCCCACACGCAGACGGTGTTATCACTCGCCGCAGAGAGGAGCATAGCGCTATCGAATGGAGACCAATCGACCGAGGAGACGTGTCCTCGATGGAACGTGAATTGCGCGACTGGTTTTGGGTTCGTTTTCCCTTTCGGATCGAAATGGCGTAAATCCCAAATCTTCAATCCTCCGTCGTCCAAGCCGGTGGCAATCATGCAATTCGCTAATCGGTTCCAAGACATGACGTTTATATCGCAGTTTTCTGCCGCTTTGACTCGAATCGCAGGTTTCGGTTTCTGTCGAGTATCCCAGACGGAAATCCCGCCGTCCCCACCGCACGAGGCAAACACGGTCGCTTCGGATGGACTCCATTGAATATCCTCGACGGATTTCCCGTCGTGGCCGTCCGCGTATCCGCAATCTATGTTCCAATCCGTGACGTTCGCACCCGTCGGTTCCCACACATGAATTGATCCGGTATTATCGCCAGACGCTAGTCGTCCAGCAGACACTGAACTCCAGTCTAACGCGTACCCTTCCTCTTTGTGCTTCGAGTGCACTTTCTTCGGCGCGATTTTCATCTTCTTTTCGTTCACCACGTTTTGATTCTTCTGGTCCTCCACGGAGTTTTGCAACGAGCGAAACGCTGTGGAAATATCCCAGGCTAACACGTGCCCGGAATCCGACCAAGTGGCACAAATTGCCGCATTTTGTGGCATTAAACGGACTCGATTAATCCCACCCGGGTGAGAAATCGACGAGACGTGTAAAGTCGGTCTCCCCGATTTCGAGGGGTTGGACGCGTCGAAATCGTCCGTCTCCGAATCCGAATCATCGTCCTCATCTGAATCGTCCTCATCTGAATCGTCCGAATTATTATCGCTGTTGCTATTCATCTTCTTTTTCTTCTTCTCTTCTCTATTGTTATTATTTCTACTGCTAGTCTTCGTCCCTCCTCCCGTTTTCTTCAACCTTCCCACCCGCGATATCGACAACGCGTTCTTACTCGCCTGATCCGCTTGCGTCCCAGAAACCATAAAAAACGCGTGCGGGAACTTCGAGCGTTCGTCTCCCATGTCGTCTCTCAAAATATCAAACGATAAGCTCGGCCACTCGTGCGAAAACGCGTGCAAGCAATCGTACGCGGTTGCGTCGTATTCCATCTCGTTTGAAGCCCCTTCTTGGGAGTTTTCGGGCGGCCGCCACACTTTCGGTCTTTCAAGCTGCTTTTGTTGCGATGCTTTTGTTGGCTTTTGTTGTGCTCCTTCTCCCGCCGCCATCATCGCGTCTTCTCCGTCGTCGTCTTCTTCTCCTTCCGAGGCGGACGAGTCCGTCACGTCTTCCCCGACCACCGTGTACCCTTCGTCTTCGTCTTCGTCCGAATTCGTATTCTTCTCGTCGTCATCATCGCTTCCATTTTTCTTCTTCTTCTTCTTGACAAAGTTCGACGGTAATCGAGGCATTGTTAGTATTTATATGTACTAACCACCAATACGAGTAATACTAATACGAATACTAAAAAGAGCGTTTTGTTCTATACGCGTGCGTGTTTCGCGTGCACAAAAAAGTGACCGCTCTTGTGGTTTGTGTGTAATTGAGATTAATTGAATTTTGTGTTGTTTTTCCTCTAAGCCTAAATCCTAATCCACAGATTAACCCTAAACAGTAATCTTTCTCTCTCTTTGTGTGTGTGTTTATTAGGTGTGTAAAGTTCCGTCTTCGTATCGCCAACCAGGTGGGAGAGGACAGTTGTTGTCGAGAAGGTATTGTAAACATTCGGGTTGGTTTTTCTCGTGCGCTACGCGTATGGCCCGAGAGTTCCACGGCGCTTTGGCGGTTTCGCGCAAGTACTTCAAACAGTCGAAGTGGCCGTACTCGGCCGCCAACTGACACGCATATACGCTATATTGATCATACTTACGCTCAACAAGATATTTGAGTATATGAAGATGACCATTTTCAGCCGCCCACTCGGCAGTATCATAATTCCAAGGCGCTTTGACTTCTTCGCGTAAGTATTTGAGTACCTCGAGATGACCGTTTAAGGCAGCAAATGCACACGCATACACATCAATAGGACACTTCTTTGCCACGCAATACTTGACCATTTCCAGATTGCCTTGTTCTGCGGCCGCTTCAATCGTCCTTCCATCCCACTCACACTTTTTCTCCTCTCGCGCCCACGTGAGCAACTCGAGTTTATTCGTGTAAGCAACTCTCCAGCAGAAATCTCTTTCGTCCCATTCTCTGGGCCACAACGATTTATTCTCCCACGCAACTTCCAAAGTCGATATCGACGACATCTCTTCGACCTTAAACTTCTCTTTCAACTCCCCCTTGCGAGATGATCTCTTCACCAACTTTCTCGTCTCCTCATTCACCTCGTACAAGAATTTGAGATCGGTCCCATTCAATCTCGGCAGAATGTGTTTGAAACAAATATCGTCGTTCCTCACAATCAAATCCCACACATCTCTCTGACCAATCCGTCTTTTCTGCGCTCGCGTCGTCACTCCAGAAGACATGATGAAAACGCTCGTATTCTCGCGACGCGAAAGACTTCTCCTCTTCTCTTCTTCTTCTTTCTCTTCTCAAACGTGTTCGTATCACAAAAGAAAGAGAGATGTGAAATGAAATTGTTTTTCTCCGAGGAGTAAAAAACTGCCGTTTTTGGCCTGAAAGGACACTTTAGTCTTTATTCGTACGCGCGCGCGAATACTTTTACGACTACTATTACTCCTCGTTAAATTTCAACGGCGACTTTGACGATGATGATGATGCCGTCTTCGTCTTCGTCTTCGTCTCTTTTACCACCCTCGTCGTCGATTCTTTCGTCGTCGAGGAGGAAGCGCTTTTGTTGTTCTTGTTTTCCCGACAGCGGGATGATGACGACGACGGAAACGAGATTCAAGACGAGTGGAAGAAGAAGAAAGACGAGGATAACTGAAAGAACGACAACAAAAACGGCGAGGAGGAGGAGTAATAAAACGCTCTCTTCAATCTCCTCCTCTTCCAAAACGGCGGAGGAAACCAACGAAGAAGAAAAGTCTTTAACGAAGGCACAACCGAGCACGAGTGGAAGACGAGAAGAAAAGGGAGTAAAAGGAGGAGAAACGTCAAAGTTCCCGCCGGATCATAAAGTGTTCCGAGCGAAGAAAACGATGCGAGTTCCCGTGAAAGAGAGGCGAGAAGCGCTAGAAAACAAAGCCTCCATCGAACACTGGCTGAAAGACCCGAACGAATCCTTAGGCGTGGTGTTCGATCGAAACGAAAGGTTGTCCGAGGACGAGTGGAAAGTCTTCGTCGCGTCGAAGAAAAAGATTGCGTTTTGGGAGCTCTCTCCGGCGTTTACGTTGGAGATTTTGCCAGACGAGACAGAGTTTGGGAAACAGGCTTTCAGAGGGTTTGATTTGATGCTGTGCGCGGACGAAGACGCGGAGGAGTGCGGGTGGGTGAACGACGTCTCGGTCTTCGCGAACATTTTTTGCCAGTTGAGAGTCGACCGAGATTTCGACGAAGAAAAAGAAGAAAAGAACGATGAGAAGAAGAAGAACAACAACAAGAACAAAAAGAATAATAAATACGTCACTCCAATCGTCGTCGCGGACGTGGACGTCACCATCGCCGCGTTACTCCCGTCTTTCGTCAACGCCATCCCGGGTTTTACCAACATCGGCGAAGCCTCCATCGCCGCCTCCATCGATTTCGCAAGAGACGGCGCCGCCAAACGTGTCCAGACGGCGTACGACGGTTGGGTGGAAAAGAAACTCGGAAAAGTTATTTCTTCTGATGATCGCGACGACGATTCAGACGACGACGACGAGGGGACCTCCTCTCTGCTTTTTTAGTTATTAGAATTGAAGAACAATATCGTTTAGAATACACTACTACTACTACCACTACTATAGCTACCTATAGTGAGAAAAGTTGTTGAGAGCACACAAAAAACCCTAAACGGACCGTTGAATTTGTGGCTCCCATTGAAAGAAAAAAAGATATTAAATTGGGCTCAGTACGCGCATTATTCTCGCACACAGATACAGATCAAACGGAAGCGAAAATGAGCGCATCTTCTCTAATCCACGCGCAATTCAACGCACCGAAATGCACTCTTCAAAAATCTGCGGTCCGATCAAGAAGATCTCTCAGATCCTCTCTTCGTGAGAGCAAGAATACGATGATGATGAGAACAAATGCGACGACGTTTGGGAGTCAAGCGGAAATGATCAGTGGAAACGAAGTTGATGATTCATCACTTTCTTCCTCCTCTTCTCAAGCGTTGGTGGCCTTACGGTGCGCGTTTCACGCGGAATTGAAAGTCGGAGAAACGTTAGTGATCGTCGGATCGACGCCTTTACTCGGCAAATGGAAAGCCGAGGATGGGTTTAAACTCTCCTGGACGGAAGGGAACGTTTGGCGAGGGAATTTACCCATCGAGCGAGCGGAGTTTGAGTTCAAATTGGTCGTGGAAAAGCGATCGGGGGAAACGTTTTGGGAAAAAGGCACGAACAGAAAAGTGGAGGAGACTTTTATGTCGGAGGTTGGAGCGAACGCGGTGGAAGTGAAGAGTACTTTTGGGAAGAACGAGGACATGGAGGTGAACGTCGTGGACGGGAACGCTTCGACGGTGCAATCGAACGTGGTGGAATTCGCGCGCGAAGAAGAAGCAGAAGGAAAGAAAGAAGAAGAAAATATAGTAGCAACGACGACGACGACGACAAAACCGACGACGAAAAAGAAAGCCGCGACGAAGACTAAAAAAGCTGCCTCCACTGGGGCGTATAGAACCGTAGAGAAAGTGAAGTACGACAACGTCGCTTTGTTAAAATTCGACGAATTGATGGAAAAGAACTCGACGATTACCGCGGGTGATTTTAAAGCCATTTATCCGAAAGACGCGAAGATGAAAGCCGTGGAGAAGAGAACGGTTGAGTTCTTGTTGAAAGGCGGCGGTGGTAAGTTTTCGTACGCGTTGAACGAAGAGGCGAAAGGGTACGGTCAGTTGCTCTTGTAAAAAGCGAGAAAATATGCGCTGAAAAAGCAACGAGTACAAACCGTAAAACAATAAGAATTCTTTTTAAATATTATTACAAAAAGTGTACATGAGAAGAGAGAGAAAGAGAGAGAATAGGAAATACGCGTCGTAACAAGATTATCTATCGTTCAGTCAGTAGTTAAAGATGAGTGCGTCTGTAATATTTTTTGAAGCGAATTATGAATACATGCACACACACAGACGCTCTCACAACCTACTTTTAATTTCAAGTATATTTTGTAGTAATATCTTTATTTTATTATTGTACGAGCGGTTCTATTATTTCGCATTATTGTACTCTTCCTCTTAACGCGTTTGGACGATCCCGGCGTTGATCAACTTTCTCACTTTCGCCATGATCATCGGGTTCTTTTGGTGTTCCATCGCCGCTTTCGGGTTTTCGCTCATATCGCGCAAGACTTGATTCATGACCGGATCGGCTAAAATATTTTGAATTTCCGGATCTTTCATCGCGCTTTCTTGTCTCGCTTTCAACTCCTCCTCGGTTAACATGCCACTCGCGGCTTTGTTTTGTTCCATGGCACATCGTCGAGCGCCGTCTTTCAACTCTTCGTTCGCTGGGTCGATGTTTAACCCCGCTTGGTAGGTTTCTAAAGCTTTGTCGTACTGTTTCGTGAAGAACTCGACGTGTCCTTTTCTCGAATACCCTTTGACGAATGTCGGATCGATCTCGATGCACTTCTCCGCGTCTTTCAAAGCTTCGTTAAAAGCGGCTAGTTTCGTGTAACACGCGGATCGGTTGGAGTATGACTTGTGATCGTTAGGGTTTCTTTTAATCGCCTCGGTGTATTTCGCGACGGCGTTGGGAAAGTCTTGGTTTTTAAACAACTCGTTACCTTCGTCTCTGGCTTTCTCTCCCAACTCTGGGTTCAAATACGCTTGAGTTTCTTTGTCTTTCAATTTCTTCTCGCAGCTGTTTAATTTGTTTAGCGTCGACGCTTCTCGGTGTTCGGTGAGCGATCGTTGGTACCACTCGATGGCTCCCGTCAAGTTGTCCATCTTTTCGTACGCCGAAGCTTTTCTCGCCATCGCTTTCGCGATGATTCGGTAATCCGAACGATTTTCTCGGCCAACTTCGATGCTCTTTTCGCAATCTTCTATGCATTTATCGAATTCACCTCGTTCAAATCTAACCGCCGCGCGATTGTTGATGTACGTCGGATCAGTCGGATCGCTCTCGATGGCCTCTTCGTACTTCTTCACCGCGTCGTCAAACTCTCTCTTTTTATAAAACGCGTTCCCTTCTTCCTTCAACTTCAACGCTTTCCTCTTATTCTCCGGTAACTTTGCTTCTTCTTCTTTTTTAATCTCTTCGGGTGTTTTCGTCTTCGGTTTTGCGGGTTCCGGAGCTCGAGTTTGTTGTTGCTGCTGCTGCGCCGGCGGCGCTTGGTTTTGGTTTTGAAAGTCCTCTCCACCCATGACGTTCACCCCTAAAGCTACAGACAACAAATCCATCACTCTTGGATCGTTCATGTGCTTTTGTAACGCGTTGGAATCTTTCTGAATCTCCGCGAACATCTTCATAAAATCCGGCTGTTGCAAATACGCTCTGGTTTTCGGATTCGTCGCCAACTTCCCCAACAACTGCGGATCTGAGAACATCTTCGTAAACTCTTTCGACTCCTCGTCGTCGCCGGATAACTTCTGCTCGCACTCTTTTATTCCGTCTTTACACGTATCGTTCGCCGCGTCCACTTTCAACCCGTCCTCGTACGCTTTCTTGGCCAACTCAAACTCGCCTTTCCCGAACAGCGCCGCGCCTTTGCGACCGTAGCCTTTCACGAAATCCAGTTTCAATTCAATCACTTTCTCCGCGTCCGAGAGCGCCAAGTCGAACTCGTTGTTTCCAGCCTGCGTTTTGTTTGTGTGTGTATATTTAAAAAGCGTGTTAGTATTCGTGATGATGATGAGATCTTTCGCGGTCAAACTTCGAAAAAGAAGAGAATTTTTTGGGGGGCAGCCGCCCTTTCTTCTTTTCTTGTCGTCATCAACATCTCATCAATCCACCTTTACGACGCGTTTCGTTGTTGCGAACGACAACGAAAAGAAACGCGATTTTGATGGTGAACGACGACGAGAACGAGAACGAGAGCAACAACTCGTTCGGTGGTCGTGCGAAAACCACTTCTTCATTCTTTTCTGAGAAAAAGTAATCTCAAACAAATCATCAGATGAAGACGATCGAAAAACGCTTCGAAAATGTATACAACTGTATACACAAAAAATACATAATAAATATTACCCTGGCCGCGCTTCGGTTGGAATACAAGACGTGATTCGTCGAATCCAATCCAATCGCCTCCGTGAATAACTCGCAGGCGAGTTTAAAATCGTTCTGCTTGAACGCCTCGTTGCCTCTTTGCTTCAATTCGTCTGACATGATGATTATTTTTTTGACTCGTTCTCTCCTTTCCTTTTGTTGTGAAGTTTTTTTTTTTTTGTTGCATGCCTTTTTTTTTGTTGCGGATTTTTTTGCTTCGTTTGCCCTTTTTCGTTCTTTTTACTCTCACCATCATCACTTTTTTAGTTTTTCGTTTTCTCCTTAGTAGTAGTTTAGAAAAGGAGAGGAGTGCTTTGACGAGGATGGTCTCTGTTGTTGTTGTCGGTGGTGGTGCTTTTACTCGCGCCGCTACTTTGGGGAGAACGAGGAGCGCGACGACCAACACCACCGCGTGTTCTTCTTCTTCTTCTTCTTCGAAAGGAGGAGGATTCGGAGGAAAATGTTCGTTGGGGAAGTTCCCAGGACGTGGCCAAAGGACGACGACGTTTGGAGTTTCAGTTTCATCATTAACATCATCATCGAGAAGAAGAAGGGGAAGAGGAAGAAGAAGATTACTAACAATAAAGAGCGAAATACGAACGACCGATGGGAATTCAAAAGCGGCGAGAGTGTTGGGTCTGTCCCTCGCGGAAGCAAAAGACGAGCGAAAATTGAAACGAGCGTACAGACGACACGCTTTGAGAACGCATCCGGATACGGGTGGGAAGTCGGCGTCCGCCGAGGCGTTTCAAGAGGTGCAAAAAGCCTATCGGACGTTACGTTTGGAAATCGCGAGCCCGGATAACGAGGCGTTGACCAAGGAAATGAGCAAGGACGAGGAGTGGGAAGAGCACGATTGGCGATGGAAGGTGAAATACGAGAAGGAGAAGGCGTTGGATCGAAACGTAAACGCAAAGTCGCAGAGGAAAAGAGAGGAGGCGTTTTGGAGGGTGGAAGAGATGAAGCGGATGGCAAAGATGAAAGAAGAATTTGATCCCGCGGCGGCGGCTTCAAATACCGCAGGAGCAAGAGCAGGAAATACAGGAGCAGGAGCGGGAGCGGGAGGAGGAGGTGAAGGTAATCTGTTTCCATCGCGAGCGAATAAGAAGAAAAAAAGAGTGATTAAACCGATAAGTAAACAATCGTCGCCGATGGAAAACTTTCAAAAAGTACAAGAGGCGGAGAAGGAAAGGTTGAAGATAGAAGCCGAGGCAAAGGAGAAGCGAATAAATTTCAAAGCGTTTGGAGGTCCAGACGCGTCGAAATCGTCCACGAATGCCGCGCACGACACGTTAAACGCGCAACTGGAAGGATTGAGAAGAAAACACGTGCTGAAAACGCGGTACGGAAATCACACGAGCACTCCCTCGGAAGTGGAACGCGAAAAGGCGAAGAGCATTCGTAAGTACCAGTTAGAGTTGGAAGATTCCGAGGAAGAACGGTTTATGCGTCTCGCGAGAGTTGCAAAGGAGTGGAGAGACAAGAAAGGAGGCGCAAAATCGTGGAGAGAAACTGGATCAATGTCGGAAGACGACAAAATGACACCGAGGGAACTCTTATTAGCCGCGGTCGAGAGCGTTTCCCTCGGAGGCTCGCAGTAGTTATGATGCTGTACGTACTTTCCTTAGTTGTTTTCATACAAAAGCGTAGTTGAAAGATTTTCAAGAATACCGGTTATGACCCGTACATACGATGAGGAGCGCATAATTTTATTATACCCCCCAAAAGGTGAACCTAATATTAATGTACGTTTTTAGTTAGCATTACAACAAACATTGTTCGTTCACGAGATAAATAGAAGTGTGCATTTTATATATATGCGTTT
>Ga0209091_10004808_pt1 | contig 10429 bp, 10 predicted proteins | sample ArcticOcean_MG_C_6_FD_187438 | JGI IMG/M metagenome (GOLD analysis project Ga0209091, IMG submission 187438) | Marine microbial communities from western Arctic Ocean - ArcticOcean_MG_CB8_128 (SPAdes) (version 2) | ecosystem: Environmental > Aquatic > Marine > Oceanic | place: Arctic Ocean... | reverse complement strand
TCATTTGATGTAATAAGTAAAATTAATTATCAAGAATTTGATAATGCTCTTGCTAATTGTTTAAGAGAAATTGGTAACCGATATGATTTTAAAGGACTTAATATTTCAATTGAAAGAAAAGATAAGATAATCACTACACTAGCGCCAGATGAATTAAAATTAAAACAAGTAAATGAATTACTACAAATTCATCTTATAAGAAGAAAAGTAGATCCAAGAGTAATATTTATTAAAAATTCAGAAAGTGCCGCAGGTGCAACTATCAGGCAAGTGAGTGAATTGGAGGAAGGTATTAGTCAAGAAAATGCTAAAAAAATTATTGCTGATATAAAAAAACTAAAACTTAAAATCCAAATTAAAATTCAAGGAGAAGAATTAAGAGCTGAAGGAAAAAAAAGAGATGACCTTCAGGAAGCAATATCTGCAATAGAAGCCATTGATATTGGTCTCCCAATTGAATTTGTAAACTTTAGAGATTAATTTCATTTTTATGAACAAAGAAAACGTAAGTAAACTATGGTGTCCACTAACTTATCTTTGCACATATTTTAACTTATAAAACCTTATATAATATTAAGATAAAATTTAATAATTTGTATTTAAAAAAAACAAAACATGAGTTATGATTTTACATGATATTTGTAAAAAATCTTAAATCCGTCTCTGATCAAAAGTGGTCAACAACTGAGAAATACCCTGGTGTTAGATGGAAATTTTTAATTGATGCAGATTTTATGGGAAGTTCTGGACTTTCACTTGGTTTTGCTGAAATTGCACCAGGGGGAGACTTGACTCTCCATTATCATTCACCTGCAGAAATATATGTAGTTACCAATGGTACGGGAATACTAAATAAATCTGGTGAACTTGAAGAAATTAAGAAAGATGATGTAGTTTATATAGCAGGAAATGAAGAACATGCGTTAAAAAATAATGGAAAAGAAACCTTGGAATTTTATTGGATTTTTCCAACAGATCGCTTTTCTGAAGTTGAATATATTTCAACAAACTAGAATCTTAAAAGGAGAAAATTTTAAATTAAAAATAATGACTACATTAGAAGATTTTTTAAAACTAAATAAAAACAGAAAAATTAGGACTATTTCAAAAGATCAAAATGTACGACAAGCACTTATTTTGATGTCAGAAAATAATATAGGTGCAATCATTATTGTTGATAATAATGATCTTCCAATAGGTATATTTTCAGAAAGAGATTATGCAAGAAAGATTGTTTTAAAAGGTAAGAGTAGCAAAGATACATTATTAAATGAAGTTATGACTAAAGAATTAATAACTGTTACTAAAAATTATAAAATTGACCAGTGTATGAAAATAATGAATGAAAAAGGAATTAGACATCTTCCAGTGTTAGAAAGTAAAAAAATTATTGGAATTATTTCAATCCGTGATGTTTTAAAAATTATGATGAAAGAGCAAAAAGAACTTATAGATCACTTACAAAAATTTATAACTACTTAACTACAAATGAACACAGCACACATAGTGCTCCGATAAGACTCTACTAACCCCATAGATGTGTAGCTATTGATTTCTTATCAGTGGATAAACTTTAGGGCTTAAGTACTTAAAGTTAGTGATCATGATTAAGATCAATGTTGCAAGTCCAATGCCAATAGTTACCTGTAAAAATATTGCCAAATCAAACTTCCAAGTGATTTGAAAAATATTTTCAATGATAAACTGTGAACCAATTACTGAAAAAAATAGAGCTATTAGGATAATAGATGTAAATATAATAAAAAATTCAATAATTGAAGAAAGCACAACTTCACTCTTAGAAAAACCTAGAATCTTAAATATTAAATTTTGAAATTCTTTAATTTTTCCTTGAACCATTATTGCACTTGATATGACAATTAAACCAATGACTATAGTTATTGCTGATATAACAGTTACAGCAATAAACACTTTGTTTAATAGATCGGTTACTTTTTCCAAGTAATCTGTAATTTTTATAATAGAAAGACTAGGCATTTTATCCAACAAAGCAGTTTCATTGAAATTTTCTAAATTTTTAAACTTCGAGGTTGCTAAATATTCGTGAGGTATATTTTTTGCAAATTGAGGATTTAATAACATTGCAAAGTTAATAGTAAAATCTCTGTAGTCAACCAATCTAAAGTTTACAATCTCTCCTTCAATTTCACGACCATAAATATTTAAAGTAAAAATATCACCAATTTTAATATTAAGATCTTTAGCAACTTTACTATCAAGCGAAATTTGAAGTTTATCAGGCCTGCTTAAATCCCACCACTTACCCTCTGTAATTGGATTATCTTTTAAAACTTTATCAGTCCAAGAAGACCTTCTGTCATTTCTAATAGCCCAGTTGCTATCATTATTTGAAGCGGTATAAGTTTTCGGATCTATTCCATTAATTTTTACAATACCTGTTGAGACCATCGGCACAATTTCAAGGTTAGCTTCTTTATCCATATCAAAAATTAAATCTTCAAATATTTGCCTTTCATCACTTTGAATACCAATAAAAAAATAATCAGGAGCAAGCTCTGGTATTGATTTTGCAATTTCTCTTTTAAAGTTTGAACCTACAAAAGCTAAAGTTAATAATAATGTGACCCCTAAACCTAAAGACATAATAGTTATAGGGGTAATACTTTTAGTTTGAGTAATATTTTTAACAGATACTTTAATTGAAATATTTGGATGTTCTTTAAGTCCCTTAAACAGTTTAATAATCAAGTTTGACAGTAAATAGAAGACCAATAGACAAATAAAGAAAGCTCCAAAATAACCTAAGCTATAAGTGGGTCGAGCAGAACCAATAGTAAAGAAAGAAATCAAAATCGATAATAAAAATAGACTTAAAATGATTGATTGTTTTGAATAATGAAATTGAAGGTTTTGAAATACATTTCTAAATAGATTTGAAGCCTTAACCTGATCAATTGCATTAATGGTTGGTATAGAAAATATGACTAATACCAATAAACCTACTGAAAAAACTTTGAAATAATTAAGAATAGAAAAACTACCTTCAATATTTAATCCAAGGTCAGCTGATAAATAAACATCTACAATGGGAACTAAAAAGAAACTAAAAGAGTAGGATGCGGTAGAAATTAAGAATAATAGAATGAGTAATTGCAGATAGTAAACTATTTTAATATCTCTTGAATAAAAGCCTAAAGACTTCTTAACTGCTATAGACATATTGTTCTGATTGATGAATGAAAGTAGGGTGTTAGCAATCCCAATTCCAGCAATTAACATTGCGCTAATTGATACAAGGGACAAAAATTGAGAAAAATTATCAATTATTCTCTTTAAAGGACCATCAGATTTTTCATGATATCTAAGTCTAACTTTTTTTTCATCTTTAAATAATTGTTCAATCTTTTTAGATAAAGTTTTTGGATTATCTCCCTCATTAAACCTTACTTTATATTCATAGTTTAAAAAGCTACCTAGATTATTAAGCCTTAATAGTTCCAATGTTTGTTTTCCAGCTAAGGCAAAATCACCAAACACAAAAGCACCACCAATATCAGGTACCGATTTTACAATACCAATTACAGTAAAGAATTTGTCTTGAACTTTAATTTTATCATTTATTTTTAAATTAAGATTTTTGAAAATATTTTCATTAACAAGTATTGTGTTTTCTGTAGTTTGTAACTTTTCAAACGCATCACTTGGCTCATAACCTACTTTGCCAAATAATGGATAATTTTCATCTATTGTTTTAATTCTTGAAAATATTGATTTATTTTTAGTCTTATTAGTAGTTGAGATCATGGTGTTAAACTCAACCATTTGAGAAACGGTAGCAAACTCTTTAACTTGGTTAATTAATTCTAAATTGCCAACATTACGATTGTAATCAATTTCTATATCACCGCCCAAAAGTGCTCTCGAGTTATTATTTAGTTCTCTATTCAAACTATCCTCAATTGTGAAAATTGAACTTAAGATAAATAAACTGATAAAAAGTGTTAAAATAATACTAGAAATTTTTTTATAATTTCTACTTAAATCTCTTAAGACATATATCAAGGTTAAATTGTATTCTGAAAGCTTAGACAATTTTTCCATCTTTGATTTTGATTTTTCTTTTTGCTTTATTTGCAAGTTTTTGGTCGTGAGTGACCATAATTAAAGATGATTTTTCTTCTTTGATATATTTAAACAAAATATCTGCAATCATTTGTGAATTTTCACTATCTAAGTTTCCGGTAGGCTCATCTGCTAATATTAGCTTAGGCTTCATGGCTATAGCCCTTGCAATTGCTACTCGCTGCTGCTCACCACCTGAAAGTTGGCTTGGTAAATTATTAAATCTATTTTTTAACCCAAATCTATCAAGTAATTCTTTTGCTCGTTCATTAGGATTTTTTAAATCATTTAATTCTAATGTTAGAGCAACATTTTCAGCAGCAGTATAATTTGGAATAAGATAGAAAGATTGAAAAACAATACCAATATTTTTTCTTCTAATTTTGGAAACTTCATCTTCACTCATTTTAGATATTTCTTGATCTTCAAAAAATATCTTACCAGACGTTACTTTTTCCAGCCCTCCAGCAAGCATGATTAAGCTTGTTTTTCCAGATCCACTTTCGCCAACTATTGAAATAGACTCATTTTTTCTAGTCTCTAAATTAATATTCTTTAAAACCTTAATTGTATCGTTACCAGTTTGGTATTTAAGATTAACATTTTTTAGCTTAAGAAGTACATCCATGATTCAAAGATTTATTATTAAAATTATTGCCTTTTGTATAGTGAGCATAAACGTCAATGCTATAGAGAATGTTGTCTTATTCGGTGATAGTTTAATGGCTGGTTACGGTCTTCCACAGGAAAAACATTTAGCCATTATTCTTAAAAATAAGCTTAAAGACAGTGGTTATAATCTTGAAGTTATTGATGGGAGCGTATCTGGCAGCACATCTGCTGGCGGATTAAACCGAGCTGAGTGGTCTTTATCTGAACCCGATATTGATTTAATGATCTTGAGCTTGGGAGCTAATGATATGTTAAGAGGAATAAGCCCTATTGAGACTGAAAAAAATTTAGAAAAAATTATTCAAATAGCAAAGTTAAAAAATATAGAAATAATTTTAGCAGGAATGATTGCCCCAACAACTTACGGACTTAGTTATAAAAAAAAGTTTGATAATATTTATCCAAATTTAGCTAAAAAATACGATCTAAATTTAATACCTTTCTTATTAGAGGGGGTTGCACTAAATCCAGACTTTAACCAAGATGACGGTATTCATCCAAATGAAAAAGGAACTTTAATTGTAAGTGACACACTCGCAAAAGATATCATCAGTTTTATAAAAGAATAACACACAGTTAATTTAGGGTTAATAATAAAATCTTAAAAATTAATGAATAATTGCTTTAGCTGAGCCAAGTTGATCTACTTTTCCAGTATAAAGACCTTTACCCAAAATTGGCACAACACCAACAGTGGATCCAGTGAACACATAAAAATCTTTATCAAGTTTTACTTTATCTTTTTTCAATTCATTCAACACAAATCTAAGTGAGTTTAACGGATTTATGTAAACAGTGTTTGTATTTCCATCAACACTTTGTCTAATTTTTTTATTAGTAATATTTGTCTTTAAGTTTCCAATATTAATTCTTTTGTATTTTTTCTTTTGTCCAATCAAAAACTTAACGTTAGCACCAAAATCACTACACAAATCACCAAAACTAGTTATGCCTTTTTTCTTTTGTCTATAACCGATAACCTCAATACAAGGAGCCATATGTGAAATATGCTTTGTCACATTTTTCATAGTAATTGATCCTTTAGATGAAAAAAAGTTTTTCTTAATTAGGTAACAAACCTCGAGTTCTATACCTAAAGTAGATTTATTAATTTTTACTTTTTTTCCACTTTTTATGAAATTCTTTTTAAAAATAGAGGCATAGAAGGGTTTCTTTTCTTTAAGTTTTTTCATGACAGATATACCTGTTCCTGCAGCTTTAAATCCTATTATTGGGTCTTTAACTTTACTCTCACATAATTTTCTTAGCTTTTGTGCTTCGTTTAATATTTTTGTAAATCTTTTTGGAAGGGGTGCAATTATTTTATTGTTAACAAATGCATTAACTAATTTATCTGCTGTTTTTTCTAATAAAGTTTTTTTCATTATTGTATGTCTAATATAGTTGCTGGATCCAATCTAATACCAAACCAATTAAGTCTAATATCTAGATGAGGCCCGGTTGATCTACCTGTCGTTCCAACTGTTGCAACAATATCACCTTTTTTAACATGGTCACCCACGTTTACAAAAATTTTATCCATATGCATATATAGAGTTGAAATTCCATGACCATGATCAAATATCAAGGTAGCACCCGTATAAAATAAATCTTTTTCAGCTAAAGTAACAATTCCATTATTCATTGCTTTAACAGGAGACCCTTTTTTTTGAGCAAAATCTAAACCATAGTGTGGCCACTTCGGAATGCCATTAAGAATTCTCTGGCTGCCATAAACACCAGTAATGATTGCATCATCAACGGGTATAATAAAGTTTTCTTTAAAAAAAGATAGGTCGCTATCAATTTCTCTTGCTTTTGCAATTAATAAATTTTCCCTTTTAATTCTTGCATAGAACTCTTCCGGTGGAGTAACTTTTTTTTGGGGTAAGCCCTCAATCCTTTGAATATTGTATTTTCTTTTTTGAATTTTTTTGATAATTTTTTTATTATTTTCCATTATAGTTATGTCAAATTTCCTATCTTTTCCTATCCCAAAAGCAAAATAACCATCATCTGAAACTTTCACTTTTTTTTTATCTATAAAAATTTTAGTATCTGGATTAGTTTTTCCAATAATATAATGTCCTTGAATAAACTTACCTTTAAATTCTACAGCTGAAACTTTAAAGCTAAATAGAAATATTAATAGGATATATTTGATTATTTTGCTGTCCATCCACCATCAACCAATAAAGAAGTTCCAGTAATCATTGATGCCGCGTCGGAAGCAAGAAAAACAACAGCAGAAGCTACTTCAGACAACTCAGCGAATCTTCCAAGTGGAATATTTCCTAGTGTATCTTTTTTAAATTTTTTGTTTTTTAAAAATTTTTTAGTCATTGGTGTGACTACAAAAGTAGGGCATACAGTATTTACTCTAATATTATATTTAGCTAAGTCTAAAGACATTCCTTTGGTCAAACCCTCTAAACCCCATTTATTCATATTATAAACACTTCTAATTTGACCTCCAACATGACCCATTTGCGAAGACATATTAACTATGGCACCACCAATTTTTTTTCTATTTTTTGATTTTATCATTTTAAGAGTGCATAACTGAGCAACATTAAAAGTAGCTATTGTATTGATCTTAACAAGGTGTTCCATGTTTTTAGTTTTTACTTTTGTGAAATGTTCCGGAATATTATTTCCTGCATTATTTATCAAAATATCTATTTTAGCTTGTTTATTAATAATTTTTTTTACTTCACTAAGATTTGTGATGTCGCATACATAAGATTTGCATTTAGATTTAAGTTTTTTAATTTTTCCAGAAACCTCATCTAAATCTTTTTTAGTTCTGCTTACTATAATCAAACTAGCACCTGCCTCTGCAAGAGCAATAGCACAGGCTCTTCCAAGTCCTTTACCAGCACCAGTGACAAAAGCAGTTTTGTTTTTAAGATTATAGTTTTTTAAGAACATTATAAAAATAATATTTTAATATCTGTGTAAATCAACTGAATAGCTACGGCTAATATTGCAAATATACCTATCCAAGCTATCCATTTATATTCATTAATCCATTTGGATATTAAAGTCGCTGCAGTTGCCATTAAAATTATTGATAAAGCTAACCCAAAAATTAATAAAAAGTAATGATCTCCAGCTGCACCAGCTACACCCAGAACATTATCTAAACTCATTGTAAAGTCTGCGAGTAATACAGTAAATATAGCCTTTATGAAGCTTGAATTATCAATCTTTACATCATCTTCATTAGATTGCTCTTTAATCACATCTACATAAAGTTTATAGACAATATAAAGTAATAAGAGACCACCTATTAATCTTAATCCTGTTATTTGAAGTAAGTAAGCAGTTAATAAGGTTAAGATTATTCTTAGAATAATAGCGCCACCGATACCCCAAAAAATTATTTTTTTCCTTTGTTCGGTTGGAAATTTTGAAGCGACCATTCCAATTATAATGGCGTTATCTCCAGCTAAAACTAAGTCAATAAATATAATCTGACTTAATATTATAATTTGTTCGGTTTCAAATAAATCTAAAGACATTATTCGCTTAGTATCATATCTGCACCTTTTTCAGCAATCATTATTGTTGGCGCATTAGTATTTCCAGAGGTAATATTTGGCATAACAGAGGCATCAATAACTCTAAGATTTTCAATACCATGAACTTTTAACTCATCTGACACTACTGAATTTTCATCATTACCCATTTTACAAGTTCCAACTGGATGAAATATAGTTTGTGAGTAATTACTTGCAGCCTTGACTAGCTCTTCATCGTCTTGAATATTAATACCAGGTCTAAATTCTTCAGGTTCGTATTGTTTAAATTCATTACTATCTAAAACAATTTTTCTAATTAACCTCAAACCTTTGGCTGCTACTTTGCGATCCTCATCACTTGAAAGATAATTCATCTTTATTTTTGGATTATTTCTACTGTCTTGACTTATAATATTAATTTCACCTTTACTTGTTGGTCTTATATTTGCAACAGTTGGAGTAAAAGCAGCAAAATCATGTAAATTTGAACCACCTAATTTATCTGTGCTAATTGGCTGAACATGAAATTGCAAGTTGGGAGTTGCTTTAGATTTATCACTTTTTGCAAATCCACATAGTTGACTTGCACCCATAGTCATTGGGCCACTTCTTAAGAAGACGTATTCCATCACAATCATTAATTTGCCAATTAAACTATTAATTTTTTTATTTAAAGTTTTGATATTTTTAACTTTATAAACAGGTCTAAACATTAAGTGATCCTGCAAGTTCTTGCCAACCCCAACAGAATTTTTTACAACATTAATTCCAAGTATAGATAATTTATCAGCTTCACCAATTCCTGATGTTTGAAGAATTTGTGCAGAGCCGATTGAACCTGCACTTAAGATTATTTCATTATTAGTACTTATTGTAAAAGATTGATTATCTTTCCAGTAAGATACACTTATAGCTTTTTTATTTTCAAAATTTATTTTTTCAACATGACAGTTAGTTTCAATTTTTAAATTCTTTCTATTTTTAATTGGATTTAGATATCCAACAGCCGCACTACATCTCAAGCCGTTTTGTTCTGTTACTTGAAAGTATCCACAACCAAAATTATCTCCTTTATTAAAATCATTAACTTTTGGAATTCCAATTTCTTCTGCAGCATTCATAAATGCATCTAATATAGGTAGTTTTATTCTTTGATCTGAGACAGATAGCGGTCCATCAATACCATGAAATTCACTTTGACCTCTTTCTTGGTTTTCAGCTTTTAAAAAATAAGGAAGCACATCATTCCAGCCCCACCCCTTGTTTCCTAATTGCCTCCAAATATTATAATCTTGTTCTTGACCCCTTATATAAAGCAGACCATTTATAGATGAGCTTCCACCAAGAGTTTTTCCTCTAGGGTAGGGTATGGATCTATTTTCCATTGTTATGTCTGGCTCTGTTTTATAACACCAATCAGTTTTGGGGTTATGCATTGTTTTATAATAACCAACTGGAATATGAATCCACGGGTAAGAATCTCTTCCTCCTGCTTCTATTAACAAAACTTTATTATTAGGGTTTTTAGAAAGTCTATTTGCCAAAACACACCCAGCTGATCCAGCACCCACAATTATAAAATCAAAATTATTCATAAGATTATAATGTTTATAATCTGTAAAATTAAAAATACCAGTCTTAGGCGGTTTATAGATCATAAAATTATGATATTAGCTCTTGTTTTAGATTTGTTTATTTGAGAGAGTTCTTTTTTATAAAAAACACAACAGAGGAAAATAAACAATATGAAAAAAATCATATCATTATTTGTAGGAACTCTTCTTTTAACTGTTATGACAGTTACAGGAGCAAATTCTGCACAAACTCTTAAGTGCCAAACTGTAATTAGTGCAAAAGCTGATGAAGTGAAAATGTTAAAAGATTTCACTGATACGGTAACTGAACTAACACAAGGTTCACTTAAGTTTGAAATTATGCCAGCTGGATCTGTAGTAGGTGTAAAAGAAACTTTAGATGCGGTTGATAAAGGATTAATCGATTGTGGTTTTGCTTGGACTCATTATTGGTCAGGCGATCACCCAGCAGCTATGTTATTTGGTTCGCCAGTAGCAGGTGCAGGTGTTGGTATCGATAACATAGCATTTTTATCTTGGTTCCAATACGGTGGT
>Ga0209091_10004807_pt1 | contig 10430 bp, 10 predicted proteins | sample ArcticOcean_MG_C_6_FD_187438 | JGI IMG/M metagenome (GOLD analysis project Ga0209091, IMG submission 187438) | Marine microbial communities from western Arctic Ocean - ArcticOcean_MG_CB8_128 (SPAdes) (version 2) | ecosystem: Environmental > Aquatic > Marine > Oceanic | place: Arctic Ocean... | reverse complement strand
TCCACAGTAGGATTACTGTCGAAACTTTGAGGATTCCCAAAACTGTAACTATAGAGATATAATCTATTTTCTTTCTCAGTATAAAAGATGTTTCGGTCATCTTTAATTAAATCGTCATATGTTGTTTGTAAATATGGGTCATAGAATGTTTGAGTATGTCTCGTAAAAAACCCTACAGAGTAATTTTCAGTTAATCCTGTAATATTTTCAACTTGAGGGTAAAATGCTACTCCCCATCCTGTAACACCGGTGGTTGCACCTGTAAGAATACCATTAATTTCATTAGTCATATCGAAACTAATATCTTCATTACCAAACTCAAAATGTTGGGTATCAACAATCGTTAATCCAGAAAAATTAAGTCCCGAGACTATATTATTATTTTCATTATCGTATACTCCGGGTGATGACCAATCAGAAATGGTCTGAGCCTCAAACCAATTAGAAGGTCTACTTGAATATGATTTATCTGTAGGTAATTCGGTAAAATCATAATAATCATACCCAACACCTTCATCCCATAATTGGGGTGTAAGACTAACGGAATTCTCAGGTAAACGGAAAAGAACTAAATCAAATGATGTCGCTCTTCGTCTACCATTTGACCATGTATCGTTTAATAATTCAGTATCAAATGATGAAGTATTAGTCATGTTTAAAACATGTTTCATACTTTTAGAACAACCTGTAGAAATAATACCTTTTTGGATTTTACTTTCTAATCCACTTAAGTTTATATTAAATAAAAAACGACTATAACCCTTAGGTGTTATAACATTATTGACTCTCCCAAAAAATAATTCAGTAATAGGATTTCTTCCTGTGTTTGAGTAGGAATTAGATACTATAGTATTATTTCTATTAAAATATGATTTATAAACTGACATATATTGTTTTAATATAAATACTTAGTTTATACGAATATACCGATTTAGAATCTTTTCATTCGCATTTCTAAGTTCCTCTAATAGTTTATCTGCAGTGACACCATTTACAGAAGTACTATCGGGCGACATACCATGATAAGGGTGAACATGACCGATAACGAATTGAACAACTAAGTTTAATAATTCAATTAACTCTTCACCTCTTACAGTTGATGACGTTTTAGGTTCTATTTCATCGGATAATACATATTCCTCAATACCATAAAGGGTGTCGGATAAATTAATTTTACCTGTACTAGATTTATTAGATTTATGGGATAATAAATAAACATAATCACCACCTAATATTGATGCAGTGTTATTTAATACCACTTCAGTTTCAGGTATTATTACATTTTTTTCGGGAGTAAATGGAACATCTCCACGTTTAGATTGGTCATAAACTAAACCATATCCACCCGTCAAATCAGAATCAATTGCCTTTATACCACCCATTAGATTAGCAACAAATAATCGTTCATTAGTTTGTGAAGTATCTGAATTTAATTTATCGTATAAACTTCTCTGTGGTCTAAAATAATATGGAAATACTTGTCTTGTTCCACCACTTAACCTAATTGGACCAATAGGTGTTACTGAGGTAGTAATATTTGATAAATCAGGTATCACTTCTTCTGATAAACTTCTTACTATTGTGCTAACTAATGATGATAATTCATTAGTTGTGATACCCACAAAATCAAATTTTGAAAATAGAGTTTTTTCGCTTTCAACATTACTAACTAATCCAAAACTTTGGGTACCAGTTCTTTCACTTGGCTTTAAATTATAAAGATATATTCCTCCTGTATATGCATTTGAGTTATTATCAGGATTAATTACATTATATTCCACTAACATCTTAATTGGTTTATGTTTATAATTGAACTTATATAGTTGTTCAGGTTCACCATATAACGTTTTTTTATTAAATTTACTAAGTTGTAAGAATGACCTACTATCATTACCAATTGGATAGACATTAGGTGTTGGAGTACCATTATATTTACCGGCTCTTAATATTACAGAATCATTCTTAACTATAATATCCGCACTTCCTCGACCATCTATTGAAATATCTTCAGGTAATGAATACACTCCCTGATTATTTTTGTTAAATTCTTCACCAGTCTCAGGGTTTCTTAATTTTTTGGGACTAGTGTTACGACTACCTAAATTACTTTGACTAACCGCAGAATCATATGGTTCTTGGTTAATATTAGTTAATGATGAAAATACTCCAGAGATATAAAACTTATCCTTGTTAGATTTATCATCAGAATTAGAATATATGAGATGTACAAATTCAGTTTCTTTAGGTGATGTATTAATAAAAAGAGGTAAAAGAGGTCGAACAACAAAGGGGTCTTTTGAGGACCATTTTTCTACGACACCAATAGATTCACTAACACTTTTTTCCCTATCTAAAGTATTTTCTGTTTTCAATACTGCACGAATACGACCTAAACCCATAGGGTCATTATTATCTATACATTCACCAATAAAGATGATTCTATCGTTATATAGTTCTTTATTCATTATTTAGTTCTTTCTTTATATTCTTTTAAAATTCTATTATAAACCATTTCACTTTTATCTAGATGATGTGTAAGGCTAATTATATGTTTTTTAGTGTCTTCATAGTCTTTTTGTAGGAAATCCATAACTTCAACTAAATCTTTATTCGGTATAGTTTTATACTCTAATATTAAATTTTTTATATTCTCTTCTTGCATTTTAAAAATATTTTCCTGATGCTTTAGATGGTGCAGTCGAACCTCCAACTACCGGTGGTACGGCTAATTGAGGTACCCATACCTCTACTTTACCATTAGATAATTGTTCTTGATATGTTCCTTTGATTTGTTGAAATACAGCAGGTAACGCAATATTAGAGGCTCCACTTGGTAAGTCACCTGTCGGTATACCTAATGATTGGAGTCGTTCAGTCACCTCAGTCATTGCTCTTGTAGGTGAAAACCCACCTAATATTGAACTAGCAGCAAGGGCAAACGATGGCATAGAGACACCTAATGCTGTGGCACCTAAATTAAGTAACTTTAATATTTCATCAACTAAACTTTTACATTCTCTATAATCAATGAATCCGGATATTAATTGCATTAATAAAAATAAAATAGATGAAATCATTGTAGCTCTTTTATCCTTAGATTCTTTAATGATTTCTATCATTAAAGTTTCAACTAATAGTCTTAAATTTTTTTTTAATAACTTAAATAATTCTTCAATGAAAATGGCGGCTATTTTACTCATCATACTAACCATAAACTTACCAAATGTTTTAATGAAGGAGTCTAATGAATCTGTTCCGAGTATAGTTGCAAAATTTTGATTAACAGACTTTAATACGATTCGAAGACCTAGTAACATTTTTGGCGTTAATACTGAAAACATTACCCCTTTAGGTATTATTTTTAGAAAGTCGGCATTTACTGCCACATTTAGATTTAAATTAATACCTGAAGGTATGTTAAGTTTCCAATTCTCATCTTTAGACATATCATCAACTAAACTAATAAGGCTATCCACATTTTGTTCAGGGTTATCACTATTATTATCTATTAATCGTGTCATTGAGGATAATAGTGATTCTGTATTTACGGGTAATTTTAAATTATTACAATCAGTAAATTCCGTTACTCCTTGAATCATATTATTGACTTCAATTTCAATATTTTTTAAATCAGTAGGTGACATTTCATAAAATGACTGGTCAATATTATCTAATTGACCTAATTTTGCAGTTCCTTGGACATCAATTTCTTTATTACTATCGAAACATAATCCTAATATTCTTTGAAGAATTATTTCAAATTTACTTTGCGCACTTTTTTGTTCGACCGATATTCCACCTGAGATGTCAATAATATTCGTTAACTGATTCATAATTTCTACTGAAATCCCTTGAAAGTTTATTAACTCTATTGAACTATAATAGTCCTTTAAAAAATCACCAATTCGATTACCCGTCATCCTATTTTCTAAGGTAACTTCATAGAAATCACCATAATATGTTGTGCCATCCTGAATATAACTAGTTACATAATTAAGGTTAAATAGACCCGCACCTGAAGAACCTTTATAGGACGAACCATACTCATTACTAAATGAAACTCCTTCATTTTGAAGTCTATGATATAGTTCTTTATCCATTGAAAATGGTTGTGAACCTATCGAGATGGGATTTTTCTCATATCTTAATTTCCATGGGTCAGATGAAGGGTCATTCTTTAATAACTCCCTAATGTCAACATCCTCAACATTAATATATATTTTTTGAGTATTAAATTCTTGCTCTTCAGAACATCCAGCAACTTTTAAAACCTCATCAATAACAATTTCATTTAATCGAGCCTTAGTATTTTCACTAGCGAGTAATAGTTGTTTTATAAGAAAGTTACCTGTGGATGAACTAGATTTTAAACTACCTAATTTAGGTGGTGCAGATTTTTTAAATAATTTGGTTAATTCATCAAAAACGGTATCAACTTGCTGTTGTCCTCTTTGTTGGATGTCACCCATCGCATTAAGTTGTTTTAAAGCCGCACTTTTAGATTTCTCAAAGTTATCACCAAGAGCTTGTTTCTTAATTTCTAACTCATCTGCTCTAGTCTGTGTAGTGGAGTTAAACGCGTCAATCTTACCCCCTATTTTCTTAAAATCATTTTTAATTGGCATAATTAATTAAAATTTACTTTAGGTCGTAACCTTTTTTATCGTCATTACCCAAATCTTGATGTATTAATGTTTGTAATGTCTCATCATCGATATCTGCCATATTAAAATCTTCACTATTATTGTTACTTGACTTTTCCCATATACTCGATTGTAGTTTAGATAATGATAGTTTTTTTTCTATCGTGTCATTTACGATTTTTTGTTGTTCCTTAATTACAGGACCAATAACGGTCATGTCTTCAGGGTCTTTTAACATAGCCAACATTTTGTTTTGGATTCTAATAGCAGTCGCTCTCTGTTCTACAAGTTCATTGTATATTTCTTGCATAAGGGCAAGTACTGAGTCCTTATTTAACGATATTTCCTTTTTTTTCGGTCTAGCCATAATACTATAAATATTTATAGAAAAATTTTTTAGAGGTTATATAACTTATTTGTTAGTTCGTAATATAGTTTCTTATATTTTCTCATTGATGTTCTTATTTCCTTAGTCGACATATTGGTCATTTCTCTTAAAGATAAAAGGATTATATTCTTATTGAATTTATTATTATTGGTACCTATAAATATGTTACTATAGTTCTCAAATAACTCTATAAGGGCGTAACCTAATTTTAATTCGTTATTATTTAAATCACTTTCAGTAATAAAATCTTCAAGTTCCTTTGTAAATCTTTTAATAACATCAGTTGCGTCAATTTTTTCATGTTCAAGAAAATAAATCATATCAGGTCTACTTTCTATTTTACTGGTTACGTCCTCATATGAAATTTTTCTATTTTGTTCCTTTTGGTCCTTTATAATCATACCCATTAGGTAATTCTTACATATTGTACCAAAATATGAATAAGCCTTTTTATTCCTTTCAGGTTTAAACTTTTCGACTTTAGTAATTAGAAAGGAATGAGTATCATGGTGAATTTCACGAAAATCCATTCCTTTTCTATATAACTTATAACGTCTTATTATTGATTCTATCATTTTATCTAAAGGAGCCTTTAGAAATTCATTATAAATCTCATTTTTTTCAGTATAAGTAGAAGCAGTTAAAAATAATCTAACTGCTCTCTCCTCCCTTTCCGCAAAGTAATTATTAACGGTAGGTTTTCTACCTCTTTTCTTAGCTTCATCGATTTCTGTCTCAGTTTGTCCTGACAGATTAAGTTCAGTTAGCCCTGAATATTCAGGGATAGACAGTTCCATTTCGGACTGTTCTAAATTATTAGTCGTTGCTGTTAATGATTTTAGAGACATTAAACATCCATCGGTTGGTAGTTTATGTTCCTATCTTCAATAAAAAAATATTCTTTCTTTGCCGTGCTAATCCAAAAAGCGACTTCATCTTCAGTTATTTTATTTTCCCCGAACTTATAGTTCCAGAAGATAGAACCTTCTCTCATATTTATGTGTTTGTATCCTATTCTTGGAATAGTCATAATATCTACTGAATTATGACTCAATCTTAATAGAAGTTCATATACAAACGTTAGTTTCATTGATTTTTTAAATCCACCGAAGTCATTAAACACGGATTTTTTAATCACAATACCACTAGTTTGGAAATTTTGATAATTTAGTAATACTTCATTAGTTAAATAACCAATTTCAGTATTCATGTTAGCTGCAAATGTGGCCTCATTAGTGAATCCAGCAAAAACACCTTTATCATCAACATCGATGACTAAAGGTAAAAACCCTGAGACATTCGGATACGCTTTGATATATCTTTTTACGTTTTTAAACCATATAGAAGCATATTCATCATCAAACTCTAATAATGAAATCCATTCATTTTTTGCCTTTTCAATACCTAAATTTACTTGAGTGGAAAAATCCACATCACCTTTATTTTCAACTAAATTAACGGTCAATCCGCTATAGTCAAAATTAGTTACTATTAATTTTAATGATTCTTCATCACTATGTACAATCACTAACTCATCAATCTCAGTTGTTTGTTTTTTAATTGAAAGAATACAACTACTAAAATACTCCTCAAAGTTTTTATTTTTAGATGAATTTATTGGTAATATTACCGATACGTTTAATTTATTTTCCATAATTATTTATTTTCTTCTACCACTTTAAGTTTATCTAATTGAGATATAAATACCTCTTTTCTACTGTTTAAGTAATTCTCAAATACTGAGACTACCTTTCCTTCAAATAATTCCCTATTTTGAAATTTAGATGCCGTCTCTAAACCTAAGGTATATAATGTTTCATTTATATTATCTTCTAACCAGTTTTGAATGAATTCTGCAATAATGTCTGGCATTTGATTTAATTCGTAAGTCCATATTCCATTATCTTCTTTCATCCAATCAGGTTTCATATTAGGGACCTTACCAATAACAGGAGTTCTACTTGCCATCGATTCAATAGGAAAAGTCCCAAATGCCGAAGTATCGTCTACCCATACAGATACAAATGCATCTTGTAAGTATTCTGAAAATTGCTCTTGGTTAAGTCCTCTCATATCTCTAAATGTAATCCATCGAAATTGAGGGAATTTTAGATAAAAGGTTTTAATTATTTTCATTGTATCTCTTTGGTCGCGAGTATGAATAGAGATAATAGGTTTAGAAGGTATAGTCTTTGATTTAAAATCATTAGAAATAAAAGGTTCAATTATATTAAATTTAACATTTTTTATAATTTCTTTAACATACTCTTTTTGTTTTTCACTTGTAGTAATCGCGGTTAAAAATCCATATTGAGACCAAGTAGTCCCTGGTTGTAGTGTTTCTAACATATGGTCATATGCTTGACAAGATATGATTTTACCACATGACAATTTAGAAACTTGTTCTAATACGTGACCATAAATTTCAGGAACAACAATAAAGTCTTCAGGAGATATTTTTAACTCATCTCCATCGATAGATTCATGGGGTAATTCCATATATTTATCACCTAACCATTCTGATACTCCAGTATATTCCTTAGTTTCATGAATGATGATAGGATTAAATCCGTTATTTTTAAGGGCTAATGCGGTTTCGTAAGTTTGTCTTACCGAAGCTTTAGCATTACCCTTAGTGTCCTGTGTTAGGAAATAAATCCTAACTGATTTATCTTTTAATTTTTGAACTGATAGTTCTACTTTATTTAATAATTCTGTTTTCATAATTTAAATATATTTTATAATTCCATGTCTTAATAAGGTATTAAATGCCATCCTAAAGGGAATACTTAAATTTTTTGAGGTTACAACCCCTAAATTATTATCTATTTCTTCTCTTTCAGTTAATACTACCTCTAACATCATTTTTATTGTCTCAAACTTAACAATATTAATCTGCTGTATTGAAGATTCGACAGTTTCTTCGACAGTTTCTTCGACAGTCTCTTCATCCGATTTTTTAATGGGTGTTTTTTCTATATAAGGTATATTTACCTCATTCTCTAAACCTTTAAAATCTATGTAATAATTTTCCCCTAATAACTCTATCATTATTTTAAATTTAATTTTTTATAAAGCTCTTTGAATTCTCCAATATTTTTTATTGTATATTCTGACTCGATATTTTTATTGTAAGTTGTTTCACATTTAACTACTATTTTATTTTTTGGTGGGAACATAATATGGTTTGGGTTTGAGGTCACTAAAATATCTACCTCATCCCACATAGTATTTAATGTAATATTAGAATAGAATTTAATTTTTTCAACTAAACACCCATATTTAGATAAGAAAAATAATGTAGCTGGTTTCGATTTTGTTATTTCATCTGACACAATTAACACTTCATGGTCATCTCTTAGTTCTTCATACGATTCATTTAAATAATTAAAGGTAGATGAGTTAATCGATGAGGAATGTCCAAATATCTGCATCGGAAAATCGACATAGAAAAAATCAAATAAGTCGTCCTTATGTTTAAACTTAAAATGTTTATCTAATGCGTCCAAGTCGGTCACAGGTAAATCCAACTCATAATTAAAATCCTCCTGTACAATCTCTTCGACAAATTCATTAATCTCTTCATCGTATGAAGATACATTATCCACTTCATATTCATCAATATAATGTTTTTGGTATAATTGTTCCGCCTTTAAAAAGGTATCTCTTAATACTCCATTAATGTCAATACCTATTCTCATTTGTCGTATCTATCTAATATTTTACTAATTAATGGATTTCTTATTATATCCTTATTTTCAAAATCATATGTCCCAACCCCATCTAAATTCTTAAACTTAATTGTGGCATCATATAGTCCTGATTGTGTTTTATCTTTATATCTATCTGTTTGGTCGATATCCCCCGATATGAAAAATTTACTATTAAACCCAATACGAGTTAATAATAATTTCATTTGTGACGGTGTTGAGTTTTGTGCTTCTTCAAAGATTAAAATAGAGTTATCAATATTCATACCTCTCATATACGCGAGGGCAAAAATCTCTATTATATCGTTACTTTTTAATTTTTCTCTAACCTCTTTTCCAACTATCTTATTAAGTAGGTAATACGATGGAAAGATATATGGGTCTAATTTCTCTTCAAGATTGCCCGGTAATGACCCAAGTTTCTCTTCCGCTTCAACCGCGGGTCTGACAATTATTATTTTCTCATAAGAATTATTGTCTTCCATTAATAACTCAACCGCGGCTTTCATAGCAATGTATGACTTACCAACACCTGCAGGTCCTGTACATATAGTAATTTCATTATTTTTTAATACCGAATGATAGTCTTTTTGACTATCTGTTAGGTATTTTTTTCTAGGTTTCTTACCGATAATATCTTTAATTATCGATTTCTTATTAGTTTTTGTATTATTCGTTTCTTCTTTTCTTGCCATTTTTTTAAATTTTATTTTTAACCTGTTCATGAATCCATTGGTAAGTTTTTTTTATACCATATAATAGTGGTTTTGATACTTCCCACCCTATTTTTTCTTTATATAATTTGTTATCTGAATTTCTACCTCGTACACCTAAAGGACACTCAAACCCATATTTATTTATAAATTCTTGTCCAAATATATTACTAATTTTAATTTCTTTATTAGATATATCAATAGCCATTTGAGCTAATTCATTTATTGTAACCATTTCTTCTGAACCAATATTGACAGGTCCTGTAAAATCAGACTTCATTAATTTTAGAACGGCATCAATACACTCATCTATATATAAAAATGAACGGGTTTGTTTACCGTCACCCCATACTTCTACCATATCATCAGATTGCGCCACTTTTCTACACATAGCCGCGGGTGCTTTCTCTTTACCACCATCCCAAGTTCCCATAGGTCCGAATATATTATGAAATCTAGCTATTTTTACGTCTAATTTATAATTTTTCATAAACGATAAAAATAATCTCTCACTAAATAATTTCTCCCACCCATATTCCGAATCAGGATTGGCAGGATATGATGAAGATTCTTCACAATTTGGATTATCTGCGTCTAATTGATTTCTTTCAGGATAAATACAAGCGGATGATGAGTAAAAGATTTTACCAACATTAGTGTTGCTTGATTCTAATACTGTATTTAGATTAACTAACGCTGAATTATGCATTATGTTAGCATCATTCTCACCAGTAAATATATAACCAGCACCACCCATATCTGCCGCTAATTGATAAACCTCATCGAATGCTAATATTTCAGTAAATGGTTGTTTATGATATGAATATGGTTGAATTACATCATTGTGGTTTTCAAGTCTGAACACATTAGAAACTATTTGAGGGTCTCTTAAATCACCAGATACGTACTCATTACATATATCACTATGTTTCCAAAATTCGTGTTCTGATTTAATATCAACAACCCTTACCCAATA
>Ga0209091_10004798_pt1 | contig 10437 bp, 9 predicted proteins | sample ArcticOcean_MG_C_6_FD_187438 | JGI IMG/M metagenome (GOLD analysis project Ga0209091, IMG submission 187438) | Marine microbial communities from western Arctic Ocean - ArcticOcean_MG_CB8_128 (SPAdes) (version 2) | ecosystem: Environmental > Aquatic > Marine > Oceanic | place: Arctic Ocean... | reverse complement strand
TTTAATTTATTATTAAGATATTTTTTCTCCAAATCTCTCTTTCTTTGCATCTTCCAGTTACTCACCATGTGTTTCTTGATAGTATCAATTTCACGTTTAAAAGGTACACCCATCTTATTTTTGTTGGCGTTAGAAATGTTACGAATCTTATTTTGGATTATTTTTACATCCTGTGTAAGGTTAGGTTTATATCTATTCATCCACTTAGACCCATAAAGTTTACCAAGGTCATTGCGGATAGAATTTTCATTAAGTCTTCGTTTTATTTCAGTGTTATTTATTTTCATCTGTCGATTAAAATTTTTACTAATTTCTTTGGTGTTTCTCTTATTATTTTTCACTTTTTGTTTCAAGGCCCTAGGAGAAAGTGGTTTTACGACAGGTTTATTAGCAATACTGTTTCTAGCCTTTTCAATCAATTTACATAAATCAGCCTTCTTTTCTTTTCCGGTGAGAGATATTTTCATAACACTAGCGATACGAAGAAGTTCCTTCACTTTCATGTTCTTACATAATTCCTTTCCAATCCGGAATCTTACATTATTACCGGTGAGTGCCACATTTTGACCTTTATTGGTATTTTTATACTTGATTGTTCGTATTCCATATTTCTCCTTAATCTTTGAACGAATTTGATTCTTGGTAGAATCTCTTTGGAAACCAGTTTTTTCATCTTTACTTCTAAAATTCGTAATACCCATCTTTCTGGCAAAATCTATGAGTTCAGCTTTATCGAAATTTTTCAACATTTTATCATCAATTTTAATTGCATTAATTTGATTTTTAGTCAGTTTATTAAATTTATTCAGATTTGATCTCTTGATGACCTTTTTAGCCTTAGCCTTAGCCTTAGTCTTACCTTGTTTGAGACTGTTATTGAAAACACCAGTTATGTCAATTTCACCATCTCTATTGAGCTTTTTGACAAATTCGGTTCCAACTCTATAGGCATTCTCAAGATCTTGAGGTGATTTAGCACCGGAAATCTGTACGTTTCCATTCCTAGTTATAATAAACTTATGTTCGGTGGATTCAATATAAAGGAATGGTGTAAGCTCTGGTTCGTATGTAGCATAACTCATTCCATATTGTTGCTTTTCTCGGGCAATATTTGCCATGTTTTTGAAGATACCATTAACCTTGAACTGACCACTTAAATTATTGTATTCAAAGTCACTGTAAAGGAATGGCTGTTTATCAGTGTAATTGTCAACTACAAATCGTCGAATAAGTTCTGGTTGGTTAGTGATATTCGCACCAACGAACCCACCAGAGAAACGAATTTTACCATTACGGAAAAAGCTCACGGTTGCACCCTTACTTTCAACGTTGTTTGAAATTTGCAAACCAAATTGAACTGTACTAAACGCCTTATTAAGATCACCTTGTGGACCAGCCTCCTTTGTGTGAGAGAATCCTTGTTTGAACTGACCATACTTACCCCTGATCTCTGTTGTATCTATATAAAGACCTTCACCGGCGGAAGTTTTACCAAGGGGTCTTTTCACGAGCATGGCTTTAAGGTCTAAACGGGGTGTATTACCGAATTCCTTGTTAACCATCGCATTAAACATACCAGGGTTTAATTTACTTACCTGAAGACCATTCGTAGGTGGGGGAGCGATATTTTGATTAAAGAAGTTATCCCTCGTATTAATTTCAGTGTTATCTGAAAAACGCTGTTCAGCGAGTAAATTGTTAATCATTTTTTCATTTTTAGAATTTAATATAACATCATCAAATTCATTACTCATTGGGGAATCATTATTAGAGTTTTCAAATTGTTTAAAACGTCCATATGTTCTATTGTTTACAATATTCCTCTGAAGTCTAGGTGGAAATTGTGATTGTCTGGGGATTGGTCGCGACGGGGTACGAAAGAATTGGCTACCCCGCATTGCACTGGCTTCCCGGGCTTCCCGGGCTTCCCGAGCTGCCCTATCACGATCAGAACGTTCTAGTTCAAAATCGAGTTCTCTTGCGAAGTTATTATTCGAATTTGACGCAGAATCAGGGGCTTGGAGTTCTACGCCAGATTGTCGAACAAATTCCTTGACAGACTGGCTCATATTACTATTTGTAATTATTTTTTTTAGAAGTCTGTTGTAAATCCGAGACCTTCTTCGATAACGTCTAGACCAAATATGACTGGTTGTCTCGGATATGTTCGCCCCTTGTATGTTACAACCTCATCTCGTACTTCAATATCTCTTGAACTGAATGGACCTGCATAGAAATCTTGATTGAATTTGGGTTTACCGAGATTGTTCGCGACACAATGCTGATTAAACACCTGTACGAAGATCGTCTGAGGAACACAGAGTTTATCCCCATAGGTTATCAACGTTGATTCCATAAAGTTTGTCAATGTACTCGCAACCATTGCCACCTGCTTTTGGATAAGTAGGAAATACGGGGGTACTACCCTCCAGATGTCTCTGTCCCTATACTTGTTAGAATAGTCAAGGTAACCACGAACACACTTGAGAAGAATAGCGGGAAGTTCCTTGTGGAGTTTTTCGTCGAGCTGGGGATCAGCCTCTCTCACCTGTTTCGTAAAACTCCATGGTAGAATACGTCGAAGAATAGATCCAGAATTATCTCTCCAGTTTGGAACTTCATTTCCACCGAGTACACCAGGAACGTTCCATTCAATTGATAGGGCAGTTTTATTCTTTACAGCGATGGAAACATCCTCACCGGATACGATCGACTGAAACTCAGCCTGTTCGAGACCCAAATCGGATTTGATTTCTGGGGCGATAAACATGAAGTTATCCTTGATCGCAGAAAGACCGAATTTTTTCTCGATATTGTTCGCTAGAACACCTACATCTTCACTCTCGTAGAATTTCTTAAATACTTTCGTAATTAACGTAGACTTACCAGAACGTGCAATACCCTTGAAGAATGGTATAACCTGCCAGCTATCCAAGTCATTGACGTCGTAGCAGAGACGACCACCCATTACGTACGCCCAGTTACATACTTCAGTCTCAAGTTTCTGATAATGTAGAACCTTGTCAAAATGTGGGGTTGGAATATCTTGCCAACGTTCAAGGTGGGAATAGTCATCAAACATTTGATCGAAATACTTACAGGAAATGATAGTTGGGTCGAGACATGCAAAATCTGGGTGGTTGTATGGGTAGAAGCGGCAATCATATACCCCACGGTCGGGAATCCATTCTTTTCCAACGAAAACACCGTTTTTAAACGACCAGACATGGCGTCTCTTACTAATTTCGGGGAACTGTTGATCGTCACATTTTGAGATATTATCAATCACTTCACGGGCGATAGATCCTTTACTCGTAAAGTTCTTCCAATTTGTAAACATGTAATCCCTTCGTGCAATGGAATATACAAACTTATCAATAGTGAACTTTGGATACCATGCACGTGTTTTGTAGCCATCTGAGGTCGTAATTTCTTCACAACAATGTCCCTTGTATCGACGGTACCCACATTTATAGATTTCCTCCAGTGTAAACACTAAACACTTCTGAAGCGGTGTAAAATTCTCAATATCTTCATCATCCATTGTGGATGGGTCCGAGAACCTAGGAAACTGTGGCTGAACCGTAGGTGTGCTGACCCGTTCATAAGATATATAGTGTCGTCGAATATTCTCAAAACCATCCTCAATGTGTAGAATGATATTGGCGATTCGCTTGTCTAAACTAAGACCGAAATCATCCGTTTCCCTTTTATCCTCTTCACCTTTTTCTTTCTCCTTGGCCTTGTCGAGTTTATTGACATGATTTCTTAGATCAACTGCAAAGTCTACCTGCCTTTTTTTTATAGCTTTGATCGCTCCCAGATCAATGTCATTGATTGATATGGATCCATCTTCATTAAAATAAGAACGATCAATGAACTGGTTATATCCAAGATTCTGAGAACTGAGAAAGCTCTTTTCACGTAAGTCCCACGCATATTCTAATCTTTCTAAAACACGTGTTGCCTGTTCCTCATTCATCGACCGAATTTGCTGTTTATGAAGTTCCGTGAGGGCTTCATATTTATTGGGTTCCTTATCGATGAAGTGAGTATTTTCCATTATTTATAATACGATTTTTTCTTTTAATTACTTTTTCGATGATTGAAGTTGAGCAAGCATTTTTACAAGGATTTTGTTTTGGACCTGCATTTGAGTAGAAATCCCAATCAGGGCACTACAAACAGTGTCACCCTCATCCGTAGCGAACAATGTTCCCAATAATTCAGCTAAATCCATTTCTTCCCCCTCTTCACCTGGATCGATGAGACTTGAAATCTCAGCATCCGAATCAGAATATTCCTCCTGATCTTGATCTTGATCTTCAATAATTTCTCCTTCTTCGATTTCTTCAGGGTGTTTCGACATTTGTTGTAAACAGAGAAAAATCCAAATCATAAATTGCGCGTTTACCCGTAATTAATTTCTCTGCTTATAGTACAACAACTCTCAAAATGGCCGGTGGTCTTATGCAACTCGTAGCTTACGGCGCCCAGGATGTCTACCTTACCGGTAACCCTGAGGTGACCTTCTTCCAGGCCAAATACAAGCGCCACACTAACTTCGCGATGGAGAACATCGAGCAGACCGTCAACGGTACTGCCGCCAACTCCGGTCGCGTGTCCGTCACCGTCGCCCGTAACGGTGATCTGGTCGGTGACATGTACATTGAACTCAAGGCCAAGGCTGGCATGGATGAGGCCCAGGCTGCCTGGATCGCCGAGCGTGGTATCAACAACGTCGAACTGTCCATTGGTGGGCAAAGGATCGACAAGCACTACCAGAAGTGGTGGCGTCTGTACACCGAGCTTTACTTGGATGACTCCAAGAAGGCTACTTACGGTAAGATGACCTCCGGTATCGCGGCCAAGACCGTCTACCTCCCCCTCTTCTTCTTCTTCAACCGCAACCCCGGTTTGTACTTGCCTTTGATCGCCCTGCAGTACCACGAGGTCCGCCTCGACTGCGATCTGTCGTCGACTTTCGACAGCTGGCTCGACACCGGTGTCTTCAAGATGTGGGCCAACTACATCTACCTGGACACCGAGGAGCGTCGCCGCTTCGCCCAAAAGGGTCACGAATACCTGATCGAACAGGTTCAGCACACCGGTACCGACACCGTCGACACCGATGCCACCAAGCAGGTCCGCCTGTCGTACAACCACCCCGTCAAGGAGCTGGTGTGGTGCTTCTCTAACGTTGCCACCAACGGTAACTCCATGTGGAACTTCACCTCCGAGTCTTGCGACAACGATGTCAAGCTTCACACTGGTCTTGCCGGGACCACCGCCTCCAACTCCTATGTGTCCCTCTCCACTTATGGTTCCCCCATGCTTGGTACTGGTACCGAGATGGGTGGTACCGCGATCTTCACCGAAGATGCCATTGGTCCCCTCTCCAGCTTCAAGCTCATCCTTAACGGCCAAGACCGTTTCAAGGAGCAGAAGGGTAAGTACTTCAACCAAGTGCAAGCCTTCAACCATCACTCCGGTTCCCCCTACGCCGGTGTGTACTCGTACTCTTTCGCGCTCAAGCCCGAAGAGCACCAGCCTACCGGTACCTGCAACTTCTCGCGCATCGATAACGCGCAAGTCGCTGTCACCATGGGTACCGCCCAAGGCGCTACCAACATGCACATGTTCGCCACTAACTACAACGTCCTCCGCATTCAAAGCGGCATGGGCGGTTTGGCTTTCAGCAACTAAGTATCAAATATTCGTTTGATAGTAAAAAATATATAAAACAATCATTTTTAAATTGCACGATTAATGCTATTTAAAAACGAAATTACATACTCAAATAGTATGTCTGCCCTTACCACTTGTCATATTAAGTCCCCCCTCACACCACGAACTCGTCTTATCAAGAAGAAGTCTCGTGTAGCCGTCCGCGCAAATTATAAAATCACCCTCATTACACCCGGTGGTGATGAAACATTTGAATGTGATGATGAAACGTACATTCTAGATGCAGCGGAAAAAGAGGGTATCGACCTCCCCTATTCATGTCGCGCTGGCGCCTGTTCCACGTGTGTTGGACGTTTAGTGTGGGGTCAAGTAAGCCAGGAAGACCAATCCTTTCTTGATGAACATCAAGTGATGAGGGGTTATACCATGTTATGTGTGGCTTACCCGAAAGGTGACTGCAAACTTAAAATAGAAGTTGAAGATGAACTCTTCTAAAACCTAGCTTAAAAAAATAACTTAATTATACGAATATATGTTAGCTCTAAGTCAAACTTCCGTGTGTTTTAGCTTCAGACGACAACGAACATATCGATCGCGGAAAATAGTAAGGAATAAACCTTGTATGAAGAATGCCAATAGACTCGGATGTGCGATACGTCACAGACGTTGTAAAGGTTGCCCGTTTAATGACTTTTTCAAAGCTGAAAACATACTTAAATACACCCCTCCCGATATAGATAATGATTAAGAAATTGTTTGAATTAATATTTAAAGTGGATAAACCAAAATTAGGACGATGGAGTCTAAAATCGTGTAATGAATTGGCAGCTTCAATAAACTCTGTATATCAAAATAGGGATCATTGTGGTGATACCATTTGTAAAATTCCAAAAAAAGCTTCAGAATACCCCGACAAGACTAAATAATCATTTTTAAAATTTGTATCGAATACATTTTTTTAAAAAGGATTTGTTTTATTTTTTTTTAGATTGACGTCTCTTCCATAGTGTATATCCACCTGTACCCATTGAAGACATGCAACAACAACAACAGCAACACAGTAGCAAAATTATAATAAGCATCGTCGTTTCCTCACCACCCCCTCCATTCATGCCGTTCGTACACATTTTCGTAAATGTCTCATCTGTATTTAATGCAGCTTTTTCAGCGTTCGTTGCATTTGAGTTTAATTTTACATCCCTGCATACCCGTTTGGGTATTTTGTAATCTTTTGGTATCCTGGGTAAGGAAAGGATATACTCCTTCGTTAGTGGTATAGGTAACGATAGGGCTTTTGACACTATATCCATCATACTGTAGGTCAACAATTTTTATTGTTGTATGAGGTTATCTTCCCAATCCCAGAATACAAAGTCCCCGACGGGTATCTTGTGGTCGCTGGTGACTAAGCAGCATACAACATCGTCGATTTGAGTAGTGGCTTCAGCCTTTGAGAAGTTTGTAACTTGTTTGTATGTATCACCATCCTTGATATAATGGGATCCCGTTACGAGAATGTCACCGGGAAGTTTGTAATAGGTCTCACTTTCATTTTTAATTTGCATAGTGGCCTTAACAATGCTACCATTGATAAGGACGTCACCAAGTTCGAGATTCTTCATGGCACGTGTTTCACCATTTTGAAGTTTAATCAATGTTTCGGGGGAGAAACACCGTCGTCGCATCCGGCGTCCACGTCGTCCACGAGATTTCTTTTTACGGCTCATAAGGAAAGCTCCTGTTAAAAAGGTTAAGGGGTTTAAAAAAATAGAGGCGGCTGAAGAAGAAACCGAACAACAGCATGCGACGACACCCACATACATCATAGTGTTATCACCACCACCACTCGACATTTAGAATGAGTTGAGAGTTTTATTCCGGTTCCGGAGAGTCATTACTTTAGTGGTCTGTTGAACGTGATTTGGAACAAGGTTATCTTCCCAATCCCAGAATACAAAGTCCCCGACGGGTATCTTGTGGTCGCTGGTGACTAAGCAGCATACAACATCATCGATTTGAGTAGTGGCTTCAGCCTTGGAAAACTTACTGACATGCTTGTAAGTGCTACCATCCTTGACATAGTGAGATCCAGTCACTAGAATGTTTCCGGGAAGTTTGTAATAAGGATCATTTTGGTTCCTAATCTTCAATGTAGCTTCAACAATGCTACCATTGATGAGGACGTCACCAAGTTTGAGATTCTTCATGGGGCGTGTATCACCGTTTTGAAGCTTGACAGAAGTCTCGGGAGAGAAGCACCTGAATCGGCGTCTCATCCTTCGGAACAATTTCCTACCTCTCCTCGCCATTTTCCTACCCCTCCTACCAAACCTCCTGACTCGACGCCTTCTCCCGAATCTCTTGAACCTTCTCCTCACCCCCCTCTTCATCCTCCTCCTCTTCATCATCCGACGCGAGCGCGCAGCCCGTCGTCGTCTAGCAGCCATCATCCTCTTCCGAGCCCCCGCGGCCCGTCGTCGTCGAGAAGCTGCGGCCCGTCGTCGTGCGGCCATTTGTCTTCGTCGAGCACCCGCGGCCCGTCGTCGAGCAGCCGAAGCCCGTTGTTGAGCGGCCCGTCGTTGAGAAGCACGCGCTCTCGCAGCTGCTGCACCACCCGACGAATCGAACGCCCCCTTGGGAGGCTGACGGGCGCTACGACGCCGTACGCGAACTGTGCGACCGGTGCCTGCCACGGTGTTTGTCTTTTTACCACCTAACATTGCAGCTATTTTGTCTTTCATTAGAAAGCCCCCCACTGATGAAGAAAGAGATGAACAGCAAGCGATGAGTAGTGGAAGCATCATTCCTGATCCCTCATTTTCACCGTTCATATTATACCTTATCACAATAAATTAATTCACCTTCTGGTCCTCCCAATCCCAAAATATAAATTCACCCACAGGTATTCGATGATCGTGTGTGATTAGACAACTAACTACGTCATCAACTTTTTGAGTTTTTTCAGATTCTTTAAACGAGGCTACCCGTACATATCTATGTGATACCAAACTTGTGGTTGCTTTGATGTAATGTGACCCGGTTACATATATATCCATACCCAATTTCTTACTATGTATTGTGTAATATGGATCATCTTCATTTCGTATTTGCATAGTTGCATTTACAATGCTACCGTTAATGAGTGTATCCCCGAGCTTTAAATCCTTAATTGGTAGGGTATTACCATTCTGGAGGGTAATAGGTGTTTCGGGAGAGAAGCAACGACGTCTAAATCTAAATCGAGGCCTTCTAACCCTAATCTTTTTGAACCTTCTCCCGAATCTCCTAAATCGAGGCCTTCTAACCCTAATCTTTTTGAACCTTCTCCCGAATCTCTTGAACCTTCTCCCAACTTTCTTGAATCTTTTTCTAACCGCCCTTGCGGCAGCTCTAGCTCTCCGCGCAGCAGCCCTCGCAGCACGTTTAGTAGCCCTTGCGGCAGCCCGTACTCTCCGCGCAGCAGCCCTTGCGGCAGCTTGAGCTCTTCGTGCAGCAGCCCTTGCGACAGCTTTAGCTCTTCGTGCAGCAGCTTGAGCTCTTCGTCTCACGGTGGCAGCTCTTTGTCTATCTCTACGTGATGCAGCAGCGGCTTGGGCTCGCCTCGCGGCAATGGCTCTTTGTCTCGCGGCAGCGGCAGCTTGAGCTCTTTGTCTCGCGGCAGCAGCAGCTGCAGCAGCTCTTCGTCTCGCGGCAGCAGCTTGAGCTTGAGCTTTTCGTGCAGCGGCAGCAGCGGCAGCAGCTTGAGCCTGAGCTTTCTGTTCGGCGGCGGCTTGACTTTTCCGTCTGGACATTATGGCAGCGAACGCTGCTCCCCCCCCACCAAGAACACTCACACTTGAAAGTGATGAAGAACAACACATCATCAATGGTAGCATTATTCCACTCATGGTGATTTATAACTACTCTACATTTACAACCTATTTTTATTCTGTAGAAATCTTCGACCGCACACTTGGACGTTTAATGGTTCGGTTAGCTCGGATTTTATTAAGTAAAACATCTACATTTTGGCGAGTTGGAACGAGGTTATCTTCCCAATCCCAAAACAACATATTTCCGACGGGAATCTTGTGATCACTAGTCACAAGACAACTGACGACATTATCAATCTTAGTGGTAAGTTTAGCGTTTGGTAAATTCTTAACTTGAATGTACTTGGCACCATGTTTGACATAGTGTCTTCCAGTTACGTGAATGTAACTCTTCAAAGACGGGCAGTATATTTTGTAATAAGGATCATTCTCATTTTTGATTTTCATAACAGCGTCAACAACACTACCATTAATGAGAGTGTCACCCAACTTCAAGTTCTTTATCATTACGGTCTTACCATCTTCAAGCTTGATGGGGGTCTCGGGAGAGAAGCATCTGAATCTAATTCGAGGCCGTCTGATCCGGATTCTCTTGACCCTGAACTTTCTCCCGAATCTCTTGAATGCTCTACCAGTCCTTCTCGTACTTCTTCGGAATGCTCGACCAGTCCTTTTAGCACTCCTACCTATCTTGTTTCCAACTTTTTTGATCCCTCTACCAGCCTTTTTGAATCCTTTACCAATCTTTTTACCAACACCCTTGACTGCATTTAAGGGGTTTAACTTCTTCATAAAACCCCCTATCCACATCATGATTTTTGCGTAAAATAGATATAAAGCTACGGTAGGTGACACAACACATGAAGTACAACAACAACTCATGAGTATAAGGGGTAAGTACGCTGCCATGATTTACCTCTATTACATTGTACTGAGA
>Ga0209091_10004797_pt1 | contig 10439 bp, 15 predicted proteins | sample ArcticOcean_MG_C_6_FD_187438 | JGI IMG/M metagenome (GOLD analysis project Ga0209091, IMG submission 187438) | Marine microbial communities from western Arctic Ocean - ArcticOcean_MG_CB8_128 (SPAdes) (version 2) | ecosystem: Environmental > Aquatic > Marine > Oceanic | place: Arctic Ocean... | reverse complement strand
CGCAGGAACGGTAGAAGACTGCCGCACGACCGAAATGTAGGGCGTTATCGTAGGCAAGTTTACTTGCTGTAGGCTCGAGCAAAGCGATGAGACTGCGACTGGGTTGTATCGAGGGGCACCATAGCCTTGGCTATCAAACTTCTTGCAAAAGGAGTTCCTCAATAGATAAAGATAGATATCTGTCTCGTGCAGTTCTACTGGAACTGGAGTTATGCCAACCATTTAATGGATTAGTTGTTCCCGGAAATACTTCGTGGGAACCTTGTCTGTTAACACCATATAGATAAAACTCATCAGAGATTAACCAAGGGACCCTTTGTCGTAAGAAAGGAGTGGTATATTTAGTATACTCTTCTTCTAAAGGTAACCGTCCGCCCCAGTTACAACTGAATCTGTCTATTAATATAGATATATTGTCTCCTGCGGCTGCAGTTTCATCAGTAATAATAGGTTTTCCTTCTTTTTTACTCTGAAGCCATACTTCTCCCGAACCAGTAGATCGATAGTCAGGATTTTTTCCTTCTGAACTGGACTTAACATGTTTATTTGAGATAAGCATATCTATAAATGCATTAATATCTCGATAGTTTGAGTATCCCATGTGATCGATAAGCATCTTGCGATTCCATTCCAAGACTTCCATTTCTAATTGGAGTATACCCCGGGACATGTCAACTTGTTTTTGTTTTGATACCATGGGTTACCCTCCTTAAACTTATTTGTTGCAACCTTTACTTTATAGTTTTGTGTTCTGATGACGTAGAGATCTACCAACTTCTGAGATCCACGGCGTTCGTCATCAGCAAGATGTTCAGAGGAATACAGAGGAATAAGGAATTAGAGCATCAGGACCATCATATAAATATATATAACCTTGTCGAAGAGATAATCTGTGATGATGACGGGCCAATGGAAACACTGATCTGTCAAAATTGACAGAAAAAGAGGGGCTCTATGTTGTTATAAATAAGTGTATTTACTGTATAAAATAGATCGCCAAAGATCGCCAAAGATCGCCACTTGTGGCAATCGGGTAAAAGGCACACTGCGAGCCTGTCCGAGACAAAATAAGCAGATCGCCAAAGATCGCCACTTTTTTAGGGGTCTGCACACTTTGAGATTTGAAGGTGGGCCGGTCCTTGGATTGATTCCTACTGTTGATATGCAATATCAACACTTGTTTGGTATTGTTATGCATTCTTATGGTGTGGACTGTTATGGTAAATTAGATACATATATTGCAAAAAGTAACGCTGGGAGTCCATGGGTAACATCAGACATTCTGATTGTAATCCGAGTTATTCCGATTATAATCAGTATTTGTCATTGTCGTCAGAGGATCACGACGAATTGAGTGGCGGTAGTGTCTGCAGGCTGCAAGTAAATATATTTATCTGTAAATTGTATTGTCCACCCATCTGCAGTAGTTTGTTAGCGATCAGAGCATCAGGACCGTCATATAACTTGTATTTAGTTGATGAAGTATCCAAAAAAGAGTTCGAACCGCCACCTCATGAGTTGGAACAAGATATATTTACCCCCAAATCTCATCATCAGGCATTATCCTATCTTCCTTATTCATGTAATCAACCCAGTCATCAATGTATGCATGATTAATTGTTCCAAAAGAATATGGTGGCAATGGTTCAGGATATAATCTTGCATCATCAATATGTTCTATGTCGTATCCATCACCCTTCTTTTCATTTATTGACAAAGACATGTCCATTGGAGAGTAATTAATATCCCCATAATAAGTAAAATCATTACGATCTGCAGGAAACTGTTCACCCACCTCTATCCAAAACCAATCTATCTGTGGAAATGTTATCGGGTTCTTTTCCATATACATAACAATGGCATTTATTGCACCGGGAATAACATAACTATCATACCACTTAACAGATTTAGAAGTGCATACCATCCATGCATCATGATAATCATTATTGCTTCCATAATCCCGATATTTGCCAACAAAATAGTCTTGAAATAAATCTATTGGTTCAGACGCAGTGCCATAAGATGCAACAACATTTCTTAATTTCTTACGAAACAATGATTCTACCTTATTTGCCACGTTTTCGCTGTAACCGAAGTATACATCCGAGTAGTGACCCATAATATTTATTGGCCTGACGACTATATGTAGTTAAGTATAAATAACTGTTCGGTCAACAAAGGATACTATGAAATCTGCAAGCCAAAACATGTCCGACCATCAGGACTCCGATCACTTTACCTATGCCCATACTTGGGAAGAAATAGAGGTTATGTTGGATAAGGCTGAACGCAAAATGAATAATTGGGTATCAGTATATTTTGCAGCACAAGAAAAGAATAATAGGAAAATCATGAAGGATGCTGCCCGTAATAAGAAAGCATTAGAAGGCGTAATTAAAACACTTAGATGGGTCCTTGGAGATAAGGACATAAAAGATCCTTTGAATTGAAACAATCACTTTAAAATTATTAAACCTACTAATCCCATTAAGCCTAATCCACCATAGAGCATCCACGGTATTACTTTTGATTCAACACATTTGCCACCCTCTTTGGCATATCCTGAGTTACATGCCCCACAACTACCATCAGATAACACAATTGCATTAGAATCACCACATGGTATTGGTTGATAGCCACTACCGCCACCACCACTGCCGCCGCCATTAGTTCCATTATCTTCATCTGTCCATGGATATAGAACACCTTGGTCAGTGCATCCGGTGCTGTTTTGTGAACCCTTAGTATTTTCAGAATTAATCCATTGAGAACCGCTGCTGTCTGCTTCACTACGAGTAGCGAAGTAATCCAGATTTACTCCTTCACCAGTAGTGCAATCATAGTAAATTAACTTGTATGGTAAAGTTTCGCCAACCTTTTGATATATTCTATAAGCCTGACAGTCACCACCAATACATTTTGATGTGTTTTGAAGTTCCCATGTTGCTTCCGGAACAGTCCCACTATCGAAATTAGTAAAAGTTCCTGTAGAAACACCAACCGACTCAGGACCTGAATCATCATATCCCATTAACATATCCATATAATTAGTGCAGGATCCATTGCTGCCATCATCAGCATCACTGATGTTTGTCCAAGGTTCTGCAGGTCTATAATAAAACCGCTGATGACATGGATTTGGTGACATGGGGTCTGAACCACCAGTAGTATTAAATCTAATATCCCATGCATATGCACCTGCAGTATTATTAGTATCTGAAACAACAGTATCTGGACTTTGAGTTTGGACGATAGCCTCTATACTTTGAATCTGTCTACCATCACTATACCACCGAGGACCCCAACAATTATTGAAGAAAGTAGTAAAGGCAGTTTTTACCCAAGATTCGCTATTAACGAAAGGGACTGAATATGTTGATGTATTAAACAGCACTTCAGTCTGAAAAATACTATTACCTAATAACATATTTTTACCTCCTTAATAAAATTAACAAACCCAATACAACAAGTGCACCTTGAATATATGGGGCTCTACCATCAGGAGTAGTTAAATCTATAGTGACATTTTCATTAGTGGTTGAACCAGATCCAGAGCCAGAATCATCTTTATCCAACGTAACCTTTTCTGGTTGTTGTTCACCACCGGGCCCAAGGTTATCTTCACTATTCATAGCATCGACCTTTCTTAAAGTTAAATCAGGCAGTCCTGAAGTATATTTGGGTGAGGCATTCATAGTTCCATCTGGATTTGGTCTGACGACATATGCATTTTGCCAATAATCCATAGTATTAGTTTCACCTGAGTCAGATTGCCACATAGATGATTGCTGTTCAAATGATTGTTGTTTCCAATTAAGTTCAGAAGACGGACCACCATACCAATTAGATATATTTGTTAAGTTATTACCAACCCATTGGGTAAGGAATGAAGGACTATTAAGAGAAATTGTGGGAAGATCTTCTGTGGCCCAATTACCAATCAATCCACTCACAGGCGTTTGAAATATGGTAGGTGTTGCAGACATAATACACAGACTCTATTTAATAGTTAGGCGTTCAACTATTTAACTTTAATCAGCGGTGCCTTTATATAGGAGAGTGAGAGAAAGACTATATGTGCCAATCGATAATGAGATTCTGTCCCCCGTTCCCATTTTTATATGGGTAGATAATAAGAAAAAGAAGCATATGACTGGTGGTTATGGCCAACCAGATATGAAAAAATGTCTATGTAGTAAAGTTATTACTACCAATACTGTATTAAATGTCAGGGATGTTGTTCCATACAAAGAAGGAAAAGAGTGGAATCAATATTGTTTAAGATGTTTAAATATGATGTCATATGAAGCATTAGAATATAAAATATATTTTGCAGCAGTCCAAACACCCATGAAAGGTAAAACATTTGGTTCTGAAATAGTTGCAGGACAATTAACTCGTCGATCACCACCTACCGAACTAAGTAAAGCACCTACCAATCCCAAAGCAATTAAAATAAAAGATGTTGCTGGATCACAACCAGCACCAAGACGACACAAACATACAATAGTCAGTAGTATGAAGCCCAAAAAGGTTAAATCTGTATCTCAGATGCCAAAAAAGCGTAAAACTCGTTCAGATAAAGGAGTTATTAGAGGACCTCACACCCCAAAGATAGATAAGGGTAGCAACACCGATAAAGACTATGAAGAAAAGTCTGTTAGAGACATTGTGGGGAAAACTGGGCGTCAGCGGAGTAGCAGCACACCTTTGGAAGAATAATCCTGAATTAAGTTTAGGTGAGATTCAAGACTTAGCAGATAATCAATGCGGTTTATTGAATCATGGTGATGAAGATGTATAAGTGGGGTTTAACACCAGTCGATCTTAAACGTGCTGTTGAGTTAGCACAAAAGTCTGTGGACTACTATGATAATAGATTCGGCAAAGGCGGTAGTGGTAATTATAAACACAATCGCATAGAAGGTTGTTTAATTGGAACTAAATGTGAATATGGTGTATTTGGATGGTTGCGATGGAAAATCAAAGGTAAGAAAATTACTGCTGATTTCGAGAACCTAACGAGCCATACAGATGTTATGTGTGGTGACCAAAAAATTGAGATAAAAGGATTACGTAACCATCAGTGGGATTCCCTAAAAAGATGTATACCACCTGTTCAATTAGATAAATATGTCGCTAAAAATGCTCTTGTTATTTGGGCAACTACTGAAGCCAATAAAGAAGGTTCTGAAGTAAAACTTTGGGGTTGGAATTGGGCAAGTGATGTTAAAGATAAAGGTGTGTTCCGCAAAACTATTTGTGATAATATCTGGTTAAAGGAAGATAAAGATATGAGATCCTTGGATTCATTGATTTCCGTGCTCAGCGAAAATATAAATAGCGAAAGCAAGTAAATATATGTATGTGGCCCCTCTACGCTGTTGTAACTGGAAGTGTATTAGCATGGTTCAACTCTAAACCATCATTTGGTGCAGAAGGTGATGATTGGTCTATGGACCAAGCCATTAATAAAGATAACAAGTGTGATAGATGCCGAAAAGGTGGAAAGTGGAGGATGAATCCATCATCACCAGACTTAGGAGTTCTTTGTTATCCTTGTTCTTCCCACAGCAACAGATTCAGAGTTCACAATGCTGACGATGATTGGGAATACAATATACAACCAATGAATATCCAAGATTGGGCATTGGGCTATGGAGTAGATTCTCAATATCACTATTCTGAAGCAGAACAACAAGCATACAACATGGCTTACAATGATGGCCACAGTGATGGCCGTAATAAATCAGGATACCAACCAATTATGAAAAATAGTATTGATAGGGATGCTTTCAGAGAGGCATATAAGTTAAAGTTGCGGGCAGAGTCAGAAGTAATTAGTGGTGACAACAAGGGTAAAGTTATCTCTACGATTGGAAGCGATCCACGCTTGAAGTCAGAATTAGTTGAAACTCCTACACTAAATTGTTTATTTTGCGGTGCTACTTCCGAAGATAGTGAATTAGTTGAAATCATGTTGGAAGGATATACTGAAAATATGTGTGAGCATTGTATGGACCCAAATAACTGGGATGATATGTATGGTGCAGAAGATTGGAGTCAAGATTCAGATGGGATGTTGGCAAGGGCATTAAAAGTTGCAAGGAGTAAGAAACAAAAGCCATTAACTATAACTAATTTAATTCACAAAGATCAAAAAACATTGGACGAGTTTAATGGAGCAGTAGTTTGGAATAAGCCTAAAGGTATTGTGGATAAAGTTATGAAAACGCAAGTTGGTATGCAAGAAGTCAGACTTAATGAAGCAATATTAGAGTTAGAACAATATATTCGTCTTGGTATGATAACTGAAGAAGATGCATTCAAAAAAATAGTAGCAATGTCACGGTAGGTGTTGCTTCAATGGATATAACCACTTGGTTTATTTATAATTCCACATGGCATAGGGTGGGTGATGCTACACTTTTTCCGAATAACCATATGATATTAGAGATAGTAGATGGCGAGGGTAATACTGTAGAAATTATTGCCGGTGGACAAGAAGGCATGGTAAAATGGCTTAAGAATAATGATTTAAGATTAAATAATAGACGAGACCCTGCCGCAAAAAGTATTGTTGGGACTGTTGAATACACTTCAGAATTAACTAAAGAACAAAAAGAAATAATTAATTTGGCATTTGGTAGTTTATCACAAGAAGCCCTAAAAGACGCAGATGGTAATGAGGCAAGAGTCACTGTAGCCCCCTGTGCAATAAATAATCACACATTAACAGATATAAATAATCTAATAGGTGACATAGAACCGAATATGAAACCATGGATAATGATTGTCGATAGTGGTGATGCAGATATTTCTGCCCTACTTAGTGTGGAGGATTTTGAAATACAGCAAACGAAAATGAACAATTCGGTAAGTATATCCTACATGATGGAAGGTGGCAGATCGGGTTCAGGATACATTATGGTAATACTTTTGCCTGATTTACAAGCAGAAATGCTTTTGGTGATTCTTAATACTAAAAGACGTGGTGCTATGGCTGGAGAAGATTCAAAGATGCAAAAATATATAATGGGTAATTATCCTATTATGCCATTACCGGAGTTCAGAAAACGACACGATTGGATGCGAGGAAAAATAGCAGAGCACCAAGCCAACCCCAATCTGTCTGTATCAAGTATGGCTGTGGAACATATGTTTACTGAATTGAAAAACAAGATTAAAGATAAAGATCCCGATGTATATAATTTATCTTCTTCAACTTATGATGGCACCAGACTAATGAAGATAATTAAGGAAATGCATAAGTAGGTGCTCTCAGTAAATATATGTATGGAAGCCGAGTGGTTAAGAGATCCGGCAATCGTAGGTAACATCGCAACTATTGCAAAGAACCGAGAAGTTAAATGGACATGGAGTCTTCCTGACGGAAAACAAATTGGGATTCGTCAGACTCGCATCGCTTGGAGTAAAGATTTTGATAGTTGGATTACTATGTTAGGGGTTGACCAACGTCACTTGGATATATTTATCTCTACTAATCAAGTTAACTGGAAGGCAATTCCCGAGATGCCACCACCCTACAGAATTAAAGGCCGGGGTGTGAATACTGCTGGAAGAAAAAGATACTCAGAAAGATGGGCACATTTCTTGACACCTGCAGGACTCAAACCATATGGTTTAAAGTTTGAAGAGGTTTGGTTAGGCAAAAACATGGTATGGGATTTTGATCACGTTAATTTGAGTATATCTTTTCAAGACAGCCATGAAGTATATAATTATTTAATTGAGGCTGGAATGAAGCCAACTATCGTGTTTTCGGGAAGAAAAGGTTTTCACGTTTGGCTTAATGGCGATGATTCTGCAAAGATGGCTGGAGTTCACCTTCATGATTTAAAAGATAATGAGGACCCTTTGAGAGATTTGGGTAGAATCTATGCTCGTGTAGTCGCTGATACTACCTTTGCTGCCACAGGAAATGCACATCCAAGTTTAGATTTAAGCCCTAATTATAGACAAGGACTCATTCGTCTTCCTTACTCTACTAACCAGCAAGTGGTGTGGCCACTATCAGATAAAGAAATAAATATATTGTTTAAAGAAAAGTTTGAAACTGCTGATGATGTCGGCAGATTATTGCATCCATGGGAAAAGGAAGGACTAAGATATCGTGCAGGAAATCAATGTTTCCGTCGTATGATAGCAAACTTTGAATAGTTATATATTTATAGTAGTAGTGATAACCTAATGTTGGGGTATTATCATGAGTAACGTTATCAACTATTTCTTAGGAAATACTATTTATATTTTAACTTTGACTCGTAGTGGAGATCCCGATCAACATCCTGCCCTATTGGAAGAAGTATCTCCGATAATGCAATGGGTATTTAATGACTCTGATGAGGCCATCAAAGCAGCAGAAGGTATCTTCCAGAATCTCGATAAGAGGCTGAGAGAAGCAGGTAATCCCGAATTGAACCCTCCAATAAACTTAACAGATGTTGCAGCCAAGAGCCCAGACATAATGTTAGCCCTGCAATTAAATGATTCGGAGGATGATGAACTTTATCGTATATATATTTCAGGATTTCAGAAAAACGGTAGGGAGTGGAAGTAATGGGTTACAGGTCTTATGGTGGTTTTGTATTTCCATCAAGCCAACTGCAGATGTATGAAGAGATATGCCCAAAAATGCCATTAAATGATTGGGAAGATGTTACCCACATAGATTTAAAATATAAAAAGGTCTGGTATGAGGACAAATATTTTAGGGACAATCCTGAATTGGTCCATTTGTTCTTTAGTGGGTGGAAATGGTATGAGTCATACCCATCAATTCAACAGATTAAACTATTTCAGGATTATTTAACCGAAAATGGTCATCCATGGTTCTTTTATAGAAAAGGTGAGGGCGATGGCGAAGATCCCGATATCGAACAAGATGGACCTGACACAATTACATTTGGCGGGTTAGATTTAGGTAACCGGCTGGATATGTTGGATTTGGAATCGGGTTTGGAGGTTGAGGAATATCTGGACACACTATTTGACCATGGTGAGTATGGTATGGATGAATCAATTTATTGGCTTGAGATGGTATTTGAAAAAGAAACGACTGATAAAGTATGGGAAACAAAAACAAAAAACCTTAAAAAACATTTAGAGAAAATTGTTAAAGATGATTCAAGAACCTTTACAGTCGATGATATCAAATGGGAACTGGATGCAAAAAACTTAAGAGCACGTATTGAGTTACAACCAAGGCAAAAAGAATCAGTTGACATACAGAAGGAAGTAATAGTCACCGTTAATAATTTATTTGGTTCGGGTAATGGCAGTATCTTTAAGATTACTAAGGACTCAGGTGGATTTTTTGAGATTACTACTGTTTTTGGTGATGCCTCCCCATGGGATTATGACATCCAATCACAGGTCGGTATTGGTTGGGGTTGGAATCCAGAACTCGCAAAGCCACCACAAACCATAAATAAAAGAAGAGTTATATAGATATAAATATAAATGGTTATTATGGGTATTAAACAGTATGTGGGACGCATGAAGATCTGCGGTGATTGTCCTGAATTGACTAAAAAATTAACTGGGAAGTTCTGCAACATCTGTGGATGCAATATGAAATTAAAGACACAAATAGATTCTGCCAAGTGTCCATTAGGTAAGTGGTAGTATGGTTACTAAAACATTAAGGATTAAGTCAGATATTTGTCACCATCCTTTGAAGAAGGTTTTGAAGCAAGATACTTGTTATGTAATAACCTGTATGTGTTGTGACACTATAATCAAACAGAGCCAAGTATAAATAAGTGGTAGTCCATATTAACACCATGGACGATTTTAGCATAGTATATACTCCCGTTCCGCCGGGGAGTGCTATTACAGGTGAAAAACTCTATGACGCAGCAGGTGAAAATACAGTTGTTCAGATAAGAAACCGCTGGGAACCGATCTATGCTTACTGCTATTCTTGCACAAATACTACTGAATACGATGCTCGTTGGAAAGAAAGTCGTCCTAAGAAAATGAAGGAAGATGAGTTCAATCAAGTTTTCAAACGAAAAGAGTGTGATGAAAGTCCAAGTGGTTATACTAATCAATGCGTCAATTGTGGCTTTGAGATGAAAGATTATGAACCTGATGCTGTTAAAACAGAAGAAGATAAAGGAGAGGACGCCGACATAGAGTGGATGAATACAGGATATTTATATGAAGGTGGGTGGTGGTTCACTATGGATAAAATTAAAGATATGTTAAAAATGGGTTATGGCAGTGCCACTGAGATACATTTTGCCTTTGTAATTGAAGGTCAGACCCGTTTATTGCCATATGACAAACTTCGAGAAGTAATTAAATCTAAAATGATACTGAATAGAGATGGTAGTTCAGATCTTGGATTTCCAATCCATATGTTTAGAACATTATAAATAGTTAACGAGTTAATAATTAACTATGATTAACCA
>Ga0209091_10004794_pt1 | contig 10444 bp, 4 predicted proteins | sample ArcticOcean_MG_C_6_FD_187438 | JGI IMG/M metagenome (GOLD analysis project Ga0209091, IMG submission 187438) | Marine microbial communities from western Arctic Ocean - ArcticOcean_MG_CB8_128 (SPAdes) (version 2) | ecosystem: Environmental > Aquatic > Marine > Oceanic | place: Arctic Ocean... | reverse complement strand
ACTGGAGGAATCTCGTTAAAACTTAAAAATAAAAGTAAAAATATAATTAGAATAAAAATACCGGCAGCACCGGAGTAGTGTCTTAAATCATTTTTTGCTTTCTCTGTCATTCTACTTTTTCTTTTTGTTGGTTAATAATTGCTTCTACTCTATCACTTTCTAGTCTAAGAGCTCTTATTTCTTTTTTAGTAAGCCCTAGTTTTTCTAATGCCTTTACTTGATCTTTTTTGTTTAAACCAAATAGACTGTCTTTTTTTGAAACCTTTATTGGCTTTATACTTTTAGGATTTAATATAGCGTTAACTCTATCTTCTTCTAGTTTTAAAAGCTTTATTTGTTTTTTACTTATACCTAAACTTGTTAAAGAATCTATCTGTTGTTTTTTATTAAGATCATAAAGCTTATCCATGTCTGTTTTAGGTGGAGTAACTTTACCTCCTTTTTTATCAATACCTAATTCCCACGCTGACCATCCTAATACAAGAGCTACTCTTTTGTAGTATTCTATATCTTCATTACCGGCATCAACTATATTAGTTACTTTCTTAACGGCTCTATCAAGCGGTACATTCGTTAAAGCTGATATAACATTGGCATTAGCTAAGTAAGCTGGATTATCTATAGACCAACCTCTAGTTCTCATTTCTTCTTGATTCCAAGAATAAGATCTACCTGCTGATTGTAGTTTACCTACTTTAGACGATATAGGTGGAGATATCTGTAATATTCCTTTAACTACCGCATCTTGATATTTAGGTGATTTTTTATCAGCTTCTTTAGCTAATCTTAAAGCTGTGTTTTTAACTACAGAAACTATAGCACCACCAATTCCAATACCACGTAATATACTATCGGACATTCCATTTACGATATTGAAATACTTTTCGTTTTTCTTTTCCTCTTCTTCCTCGTCATCAAACGCAATTGCAAATAATGCTTGCTGTAAAGCAGAGAATAAAAGGTTTTGAGCAACTCCGTAGTATATGATCTTAGATATGTTTGTTTTAGCATCTCCTCGGCCGTTCTTAAGATCACTAGCAGCTTTTTTAATTAGTCGTGCATATTGTGCTGGCGTGTTAGCGAAAGCTAATACTACGCGTCCTAATGGACCAGCTTGTTGTTGACTAATTTTATCAGGTCTACTTGACTGTTGCGACTCTTCTGCAATCTCTCTAAAATCTCTAAATGCTTGCTCTTCAGCTTCGGCTTCTGTTAAACCTTCTTTCTGTAAAGCTTTAATTCTATTTCTATAAAACGACGCTCCACCAGATGCAATTGCAAAGCTATCTGCTAACTGTGTAGGTAAGAAACCAGCTTTTAGTATTCCAGCTATAACGTTTCTAGCGCCGTTACCAGGACCTTTGGCCATAGCAGCGATATCAGCTTCATTTACATTTAATTTAAGTCCACTACGTCTATCTAATAAAAAAGGTGAATTGAATAGCTTTTTAAAATCAGACCAGTATTGAGGTTGATTAGCAAATGCAGCACCAGCTTTTAATACATTGTTATCACTGAAGTTTATAAAGTTTACAGCAGATATAGTCTGAAGCACAGCTGATCTAGTATTAAAGAACATAATAGCACCAACTGAGTTTGTTAACCAGTCTGTAAATCTAGCAGCTAATCTATCAGATCCAGAGCTAGTATTTTTACCAGTCTTCATACGTTTTAGCATGTCAACCATAGCTTCTCTATAGTTAGCACCGTAAGCAGCTTCAAGCTTATTAAGGTTAGCTTCAGAGAATATTTGATCTACGTTTTGCTGCCAAACTTCTAAATACTTAGATCTTTTAGTCGTGTTCAAGGCTTTTATAAAGTCAGTACCAATTGTTCCAGCAACCCAACCAGCATCAGGAGCAGCATAAGCATCTCCTTTTCCTATTTCAATTAATTGATCTCCAAAGACCACTAATTCAGCGTCAGCGTTTACAAAATTAACTAAATCTTTTTGATCTTTTTGAGATATACCAGGTATTTCCATACCTTGCTTGTCCCAAATATAAGCTCTAACAGCCTGTTCTTTAGTGAAGTTACTGTCTTTTATTTTTTTACGTAAGTTTTTAGGTACAATTCCTAAAGATTTTTTAAGTCCTCTAAAGTCTTGCATCATATTAGCTCTATCATTTGCTAAATTTTCCATTGCTCTTGCAAACGGATTTAACAAATGAGATTTATACCAAGCCATCTGAGCATCGCCAACATCTCCTTTACCTAAAGTAGAGTATAACAAACCTACAAAGTCTTCAGCAGATGGTGGAATAAAGAAATTAAATTTACCTTTACTAGCTCCAGCAACCTGAGCTTTAACCCTAGAATAGGTTTTATCAGAACCAATACCGGTTTTGTTTTCTATAATATCATTAAAATCTTTATCAAGATCTAGTGATTTGCTAAACTTAATCTTAGCTTGTTGTGTTTTAGATTTGACATCAATAACACTAAGAGCATCTTTAACAGCTTTAACGTTTTGAGGAGCGTCATCAGCAAAGTAAAAGTCATTATAACCATCAGCAGCTTTATCTACTATCCATCTAGCTTTAGCATCGCCAGTACTATTACCTAGACCAGTTATATTTTTTAAAGGTATATCAAGTCCTTGACTTTTAAGAAATTCATATATAGCTAATTGAGACTCAGGTGCTCTTGCCGTTAAAACAAAAACATCTTCTGTGCCTCTTTTAGCAGCTATAGTTTGAGCTACTTTAAATAGTGGACCTTTCTTGCCTTCAGTTACTTTGTTAAATTCAGAGAAATCAAATACAGCACCTTCACTTAGTAAAGTACTACCATCACTAGCAAACTGCTCAGCGTTTAGTTTACCTTCTGTACCGTCAGGCATAGTGTAAAGCACATCACTTTTAGTTTGAGCTAGTGTATCGTCAAAATCAAATACTCTAATCTTTTTAACAGGAGCATCAAGATCTCTAGCTACATTTAAAGCTTCGTCTGTAGTAGCTGCTGTTTCTATAGTTACTTTATTTGTAGGTGCTTTAGAAAATTTAAAAGCAGAGTTGTCATTATTAGATTTAGAAGCTTTAACAATAGATGGAGCTATTTTAACAAATTGATCTATTTGTTTTTTAGCTTGAGATTCTGTAAAGTTTTTATCTGAATTTAATTTTAACACTAATTCATTTTGTTTAGTATAAACCTCTAAATTGTTTTCAAATTCAAGTTCTACTCCAACTCCATTTTCTTCTGCTAAAGTTTTACCAGTCTCAACATTTACAATACTATTTAGATTTATTCCAGAAGCAGCTATTCTAGTTACCGGATTATCTAATATAGTAGTTCCAATTGGCAAAGTAGCGTCTAATTTAGCGTTATCTATTTTTTCATCATCTTTTTTAGATAATTGAGTTTGATTAAAGTTTTCTCTTATAGAAGGCATAACCTCAGACACCTTGTTGTTAGCTATAGCCCATATTAAATTAGAACCTATGACTGAAGCTGGAGGATTGTGTTCTTCTCTATATTTGTCTCCTTTACGTTGTTTACCAGATAAACCATATTCAAAAATCTTAGATCTGTATTTAAAAGGCGCTGCTATTTTTATTAAACCTGTAGTCGCTTGATAGCTAGAAGCAATAAACAAAGCAGCATTTTCTTTAGTCATAGTACCGCTTGCTACTGCTTTAGCTAAAACATTAGCCATTGTTTCAAGAGTGTCCATGTTTGCCTTTGATTGAGCTTGACCGGCTTCGGTAAAAGCATTTATCATGTTTACTCTTTTAGGCTTTTTTAAATTAGGGTATAGCTTATCATTTTTTTTAGCAGCATCTCTAGCTTCAATATAAGCAGGATCTTTAACTCCATAATACAAACCACCTCTTCCAGGTAAAAAATTACCGTCTTCGACCGCTTTTTTGTATTCTTTAGAGTTTTCTTTTATTAAAGTTCCGTCTTTTGTTTTAAAATACTTTGTTCCTATTTTTGGAATTGGTATAAATTTTCCTTGAACTATTTTGCCTCTTCTATTCCATCTTCCAAAATTACCAAACCTACCCGCTTCAAAAATTACTGTTGGTATTTTACCTTCTATTATACTTTTTAATATCTCTATCTGTCTAGCTAGTCTATTATTGTCGTTTATTGTTATTTTACCTTTTATTCCAGCTATTTTACCGGAAGCGTTTACATCTTTAGCTTGAGAAGCTTCAGAAATACTAAACTTAAGCGTTGGTGCTCTATCTATTTCAGACAATACCTTAGCTCTTTTAGCTGGCTCCATTTTATCTTTAGTAACTTCAGGAGCAGCGTCTTTAACTAACATCTCAGTTACAACATTGACTAAACCAGCTTTTCTTTTTTGAGTAAAAAACTCTTTAGCTTGTTCAAGCGTTGTGGGCAGCTTAGAGGACACTTTAGGACCAGACTGTAAGTTAGTATCTTTTGGTAGTAAACCTTTGTTAACGGCTTCCCTAGCGTCTTTAACGTTAAGTCTAGGCCCTTGCTCTGCTAATACCTTTACTTTAGCCTCTCTTTCTAGTTTTACTAAGTCAGATGCTGGTAAAGCTTTTACGATGTCTAATATATTCTTATTCAAGAACTGTTCATCTATAGCTTTCTCTGTACCCATAAGATCAGATACAGCTTTACGTAGTTTACTTTTTCTAGCTTCTTTATTTATAGCTGTCTTAACTTTTTTACCTGGTAAATCACTACTTAGTATTTCACCAGAAACTTCTTTAGCTAAATCGTATATAGCGTCATCCTGTTTAATGCCAAGAACTCTTCTGAGTTTAGACGTAGTTGATTTAACTTTAGTTTCGTCTATAGAAACTTCATCAGCTAGCTGAGTTGTAGCCTCTGGAGCGTCTAGTGATGTTTCTTGACTTGCCTTCTCACCTTCTTTAAACAATGCTTTTTTAGCATCCATTTTACCAAAGTTAGTATTAGCAAATATAAATTCACCAAAACCTTCAACCCCAACCTTACCACCATCTTTTCTTGTAGCAGCAGGATCAAAATTTAACATTCTATCTTGTACAGATTCTATAGCTTTTTCAGCTTCTTGCTTACTCGTAGATCTAGATCTTATGTAGTTGTTTATAGCGCCACCTTCGTTTATCAATGAGTTAAATACATTGTTGAATACTTTAGGGCTTTGAAACTCTTCTTTAGTTTTAACAGTAGACGGAACTAATTCGTTAATAGCTTCTAATACAGTTGATCTAGATTCTTTTACAACCTGTTTATCTTTTTTAGATTTTAGCTTAGAGGATTCAAGAGCAATATCAAGTTGTTTAAATTTAAAATTAGATATATTATCTTGATAATTTCTTATAAAATCAAAAACATCTTTACCGGTGTCTAACTTAACGCCACTAAATCCTAAACCATTTAAAAACTTTTTTGTGCTATTTTTTATTTTATCAGAAAAAGATTCATCTACTACTATTTTTTCTTTAGCAACTAAATCAGAAAAAACATTAAAATACTCCTCTAAAGCGCCTTCTTTTATGCTTCCATCTTCGTTAGTGTAGTTGGCATCGATTCTTTCCTGAACACGCCTATGTATATCTGGTTGAGTTTCTTTTAAGTACTCTTTAAAGCTTTCAACAAGTGGGGCTACAGAAGCATTGTCTGTTTCGAAAGCGTTATTTGTTATGTAATGCAAGAGCTCATGACCTAAAACATTTGTTTGTCCAGTTTGTTCCGCAACTCTTTTGTTAACATATATGGTAGTTTTTCCGTCTACAGTTTTTTCAAAAATAGCATCTTGCTCTCCATCAGCTTCTTCTAAATAAACTATTTTTAAATCTTCTCTTTTTATTCCTTTAGCTTTTTCTTCTGCTTCAGCTATTAGTTCTCTATTTTTTAAAACTTTAGCTATGTCTTCTTCAATTTTAGCGTCAAACATCTCGGTACCTACTAAAGCTTCATTTTGTTTAGTAGCAATTTTAAGATCATTCTGAGCGTCTTCCTGCTGACCTTTTGTATATCTTTTGTTTCCTATTTCACCAAGAGCCGAATCAATTTTATCTAAATTTTCAGCATATTGTATTTTTTCTTTTTTAGTTAATCCATCGAAAGAATTGTACAATTGTTGTTTTTTCATTTCAATAATAGACTTTATTTTTTTAGCCTTCTTTTGAAATTTTTCTTTTTTATTTGTAGGAGCGTTATCTAAATTAAACTGAGCTTCAGCTAATCTCATGCTTTGTTTAGCAAGATCTTCAGTCCATTTTTTTGGAGCAAGAAATTCCAAAGCCTGTTGCTTTGTAGCTACTGAATTAAACGCACCAGCTCCACCAACGGGTGCACCTAAAGCTAAACCAACAATCCCGTCATTCAATGCGTTTCTAACTAAAGAATTGTATTCTTGTCCATATATTGTTTTATCTACAATTGCGTTACCTATAGACGCTGATGCTTCTTCTACAAAATTAGTAGCACCACCTTTAGTTAACCCTAGTCCAACCTCAGCAACTTTACCTAAATAAGTTTTCGTGTAAATATCAACAGCTTTTTTATATTCACCTGGATTTATAAGTTTTCCTAATTTATTTGTAGCACCTAGTTTTTTACCAATACCCAAAACACCTCTTTGAATACCACCTCCAATAGCATTAGTAGCAAACTCAACCCCGCCTTTTAAAGCTGATGCTCCGTATATTTCAGCTAAAGATTCTTCAGGTCTCTCCTTTAAAGCTGTTACAACCTCTTGACCAGTAACAGAAGCCCCAATTAATGCACTTCCATATATAGGATTAGCTATACTTAGTGCTAGGTAAGGTGCCGCACTAAAACCTTGATTAACTGCCAACTCAGCCGCGTCAGCATAATTACCATCTTCTATCAATCCAACAACATCTTTTTCGTTGCCTTCAGAATCGTATTTCTTTGTAGTATATTTTCTAAGCAAATTAGTAACCTCATCTATAGCTGCATAGTTTTCAATACTAGCATCTACTTCTTTTCTAAGAGTAGTGTCATAACCTAAGGCAGTAGCTATAGCGTAATTCATAGGAGCTACGCCATATTTATCTGTTAATTCTAAAAAACCTTTTGTTATATCAATCGTGGTTGCAGCAACACCAGCTCCTACAGAAATAACTCCTTCTGGTATATTAGACGTTTCGGACAAATATGCTAGTCTAAATTTTTGTTCTTTAGCTTCCCTTTGTTTTGTTTTATCTTTACCAGTGACAACAACTTCTTCAAGTTGCAAAGGTTCAATATCTCCTCCAACTGTTTGTCTTAATTCAGCGCCACCTTCTTCCGTAAATTCAGTTCCTTTTTTGTAAAAATCTTCATACGGTTCTATATCTGTGTATGCCAAAGAACCATCTTCCGATTGCGATGCCGTATCGGACACTTCGGTTACATCCACAGTCGTGTCCGTCTCTGTGGTTGGTGTCTTTCCCTCTGGTTCAGTAGTTTCTACTACTGCCTCCTGTATTTGTATATCTGGGTTGTTAGTTAAAAAAACATCAACTTCAACACCTTTTTCAGCAGCGAGTTTATCTACCTGCTCTTTAGTTAACTTTCTATCTTTATATGTATACATACTAGTTAAATTGATCTGCTGTTAATTCTACTTCTTCAACCATTTCAGGCTGTACTTCTTCTTTAACTACTTCTGTAGTTGCACCAACTGCTACCGTAGGTAATAATGGTTTTAAACTGCTAAACATAAGCTCTTGAAATTCAGCTTGTTGTCCTGCGTCTACATTTTTACCATTAGGAGCAACTTCAAATTTAAGATCTTCTTCTTTATTAAAGTTGTTTCTCCAAACTCTATTAGCTTCTTGATAATCATTAAGTAGTGCGCCGGCTCTAGCCATAGACTTTGACTTTGTGTCATTAACTATTTTAGCCATGTTAGCTGGTATAAACTCTGTTTGAGTTTTACCGTCTTCAGATACTTCCATATACTTTTGGTCTAATAGCAAATAAGCATCATTATATTGTAAGCTATTATCTATAATAGAAACTTGCTCTCCATTAGCATCTAAAGAGCTAGGAGTTTGAAGCATTTTTATGTTTTCACCTTTTAAATCAAGAACAATACCTGGATCATAAGCTAACCAAGTTATAGCTGGTTTGTCAACTACTTCTCCTTCTAATATAGCTCCGGTATATCTTAATCTAATTTCAGCATCATCGCCTATATAATACTCTTCATTAGCATCGTCTCCAGCTAGTCCATTTCGTATAGCCATAGTTTTAGACCATAAAGGAGTATCTCTACCCACTAAAGCCATACCACCTGGTTGCCCAGGGTTCTTAGAACCTTCAAGACCAAAATATTCTTTCATGAATATAGCGTCTGTTTCTTTTCCAGTATCTATAATTTGATAAAGCTCAGTTAAAGATGTATTTAATTTACTGGCAGCTACACTAGCTTCGTTGCGCTCTTGTTTTGTTTTTGCTTGAGTTACAGCAGTATCAGCATAATATATGCCCCATATTAAATCATTACCTAATTTAGATAACGAAGGATTTCTTATACCTCCTTTTTTAATATTTTTTAAAGCTTCTTCTTGGTTATCAAAAAGTCTAGCAGATACATTTCTTTGTACAGTAGCGGCTTCCTTCTGAGAAGCGGACATAGAAGTGCCTTCTAGCTTTATAGCTTTAGTAGTATCATCGCCTAAGTTTTTAGTAGCGTTAGCCCAAATGCTATTAGCTTCTTTATTTACAGACGTAAAAGTGTTTTGTTTTGCTTCCATATTATTATGCTCCCTTTGCTTTTGCGCCCATATAAGATCCAGCTATATTGCCAACAGCCGAAACTCCACCAGCTATAGCAGCTCCTTTAGCTTCGATAGCCGCTCCTTCTTGCATTGCTGCTCCTGTTATTTGAGATTGTTTTCTATTAAGTTGCTCTTTTTCTCTTTTTTCTTTTTGACCAAACTGGAATAACTCAGCATCAGCTTCAACAGCTTGAATCCTTTGAGCTTCGCCCATTAAGGTTCCTTGAACTCTTTTAGCTTCGTTTAATTGCACTTGCTGTAAGTTTTGTTCGCCTCTAGCTCTCATTTGCTCATTAGCAGCTTCTTGTTGTTCTATACTAGCTGATACACCTTTTTTGCTTTCCAATGCCATTCTAGCTAAAGCAGTGGCACCACCAGCACTAGCACCAGAAGCTCTAAGAGTATCTAAAGTGTTAGCTAAAGCTATATCAGCCTCTTCTACTTGCATTTCAGCCGCTGCGGTTGATACGGCAAGATTAGAAAATGGATTTGAAGCTATACTACTTAAATCAGATACCATGCTGGATAAGTCTGTTACACCTTCGTAGGGGTTTATGATCTCTTGACGGTTTTTTTCTAATTCTTCAAGCTCTCCAGTTAATCTATTTTTATTTGAACGCGCTCTTCTTTCTGATTTTCCAGCTGAAACAGCTCCAACAACGCTACCAGCTACGGCTACAGCTCCAGAAACTATAGCTATCACGCCAAAAGTAGATTCTTGAACAACTGGTTCGGCTAAATGTATTAATTCTTGTATCATAAGAAACTTTATTATTTTATTTCAAAGCAACTAACGGATCGCTAAAATCCTCAGCTATTACTTCTTTTGTTACTTCTTCTATTGTTAATTTATCTGTAGCGTGAACTGTTACAAAAACACAGTCCTCTATAACATTTATTAGTCTTTTAGTTCCAGCTATAGTTATCCCATTGTAAGGACCTTTTATTTCTTTCTTGCCTTCTTCAGAAATTACTATTATTTTTCCGCTTAACACAAAGAATGGATGATCTTTTTTATGTATCTTAGTAGTAATTATTTGCCCTGCTGGCATAAATATCTCTCTTACGTAGCAACCACCTACAAAAGTACTCTTTGTTGGGTTCTTAGCTTCAAAATCATCTCCTGTTATTGCACTTGGATGTCTATGCATTACATCTTCTATTTTAGATAAACTTTGTCTAAAATTAAGTTTATTAGCTATTTCTGCATTTTTATCAGTAGTTAATTTCATTTGATTTAATTTAATATGATGACTCCACATATTGTGAAGATACCGCAAATAATTCTTTCATTCCACCAACATCAGTTACAGTATCTGTAGACATAGTAACTGTTGCAAAATAACCTTTTATACCTGTCATAGATGGTCCCCATAAGATTTCACCAGCAGCCGCAGGACTATTATTAATAAGATTTGTCATGTATTTGTTTTCTTTTCTAGTAAATCCGGCATGATTTAATGGAGGAATCAATTGAGCTGGGTACTGATTGCCGTAATTATCATAAGAACCTTGATTATAACTGTATATGAGCGCTGTGACATCTTGAGTTCCGTCTGTAAATGCTAAATTATCAATAATTATTTGATCTTCTAAGGCTATTACTTCAGGAGTTCCAACGCTATGAGTACCTGTTATATCTGATTTAAAACTATCTACTTGCCATCCGTTGCCTCCTTCGTAGTTTACGGTTTTAAAAACTTTTGACATACTAACCTTAGGATTAAATATAAAAGTTA
>Ga0209091_10004792_pt1 | contig 10448 bp, 10 predicted proteins | sample ArcticOcean_MG_C_6_FD_187438 | JGI IMG/M metagenome (GOLD analysis project Ga0209091, IMG submission 187438) | Marine microbial communities from western Arctic Ocean - ArcticOcean_MG_CB8_128 (SPAdes) (version 2) | ecosystem: Environmental > Aquatic > Marine > Oceanic | place: Arctic Ocean... | reverse complement strand
CGCGGTTTTAGCCTTGATGGATATGTTGAGAGGATCCTTCAGGTACCTTGTAGTTATCTTCTGGATTTGCTTCGGCATAGTTGCTGAAAAAAGCGCGATCTGGCGGTTTTCTGGGGTTTGTTCCATGATCCATTCAACATCATCAATAAAACCCATACGAAGCATTTCATCAGCCTCGTCTAGCACCAGCACCCTCAGCTTGTCGAGTTTCATGGTGCCCTTCCGGATATGGTCCATCACTCTGCCTGGGGTACCCACTACCACATGAACACCACGGCGAAGTGCCCTAATCTGCCCAGAGTATTCCTGCCCACCGTAAACCGGCAAAACGTGGAAATCTTTTAGGTGATTGGCGTAACGCTGAAAGGCCTCGGCTACCTGAATAGCCAATTCCCTTGTTGGTGTTAGCACCAATACTTGCTGATGACGACTATCAAGGTCGATATTCGCCAGTAGCGGCAACGCGAAGGCCGCAGTCTTACCAGTACCCGTGGGTGCATGACCAAGCAAGTCTTTGCCCTCCAGAAGCGGCGGAATAGCCCCAAGCTGTATTGGAGAGGGTGTTTCATAACCGACATCCTCAAGCGCCTGAATCAATTCAGACGGCAATCCAAGCGACTGGAAGCTTGAAACCAGTTCGGGTTTTGACATGTGGACCTCGGGAAACCAAATACCAGAAGCAGTATCTGTGGGGGCGCGAGTATAGTTTCAATATCATAAAAATCAATCTAAATCGAGAATCAACGGATAAAGTGCTTTCTTCCACCCCAGTTTCGGTCTTTGACCGCGAGATAGAAATGAAGGTGAGCGTTTGAAAACCTTAAGACCTGAGACATACCATTGACTGGTAAACTGTAAACGCTCACCCAAGATGGCTATAAAATAGTGATGCTTATCCACGCCCAAAAAAGAATGCTTCTCACGTTATTGTTAGTTGTACTTTCTCTACTTAATATTCATTTTTCTACATTCGCCGCGGAGCCAAAAACCCAGGCAAGTTTCAAGAGCGAGGTCGACGCGCAAACAAAAGCTTACACAGACCGAACTGCGGGATTTTCCCTGCAACTCCCCCAAGACTTTCGTCTGTCAAGCGAAGAGGCTGGCCTCCTCTATTTCCAGTCTGCCGAACGCAGCGGCACAATGATCATTAGAACAGTTCCAGGATTATCCCTGAGCAACGTTCAGGTCAGACTAAGGAATGGGTTAAGTGCCGAATCCATCACGATCAAACCAACAGGATCTCCCGAAACACTTAGACTTCAAGGCGCTCAAGGATTGATGATTGACGCTGGAGGACACATGCGAGGCCGGGAAATATCTGGGAAACTGGCGAGCATCTTCGGACCTAATGGCCAGGGCTACATGGTTCTTATCAGCTCAGTCCGCGAACACTGGCTTGGCCTTCAAAGTACCGCCGAAAAGGTGCTGAGCTCTTTTAAAGTGATCAGAGCCCAGCCAGGGTTCGAGCATGAAAGATGGGAATACCGCCTTTCAGGGGCCGCCCTTGTCCACTACGGCCAGCAACAAAAATATACACGCGGACCAGCCTACGCGGAGGCTTACCAATTTTGCCGGGATGGCACTTTTAGATCAGGGTTTAACACTGCCCAGACTCAGTTTGACGGTTGGAGACGACATAGGTCCTCGACGGGCCGCAAAAGCAAAGGTACCTGGAGCGTCAGTTATGATGACAACTATGCTTACCTTACCCTTGCGAGCAACCTCAACCCACGTCAAATGTTCGTACTATCCGAAAGCACAGGGCGCGTCCTTATGAACAGCGTTCCCTTCCAGTTCGCGACCAATGAGCTATGCCCCTGAATAGAATGTCTCTGGCTTTTAAAGCCACGTCCGCATTCACTTAGGCAAGTTAAACGGGTCAGGCTCATTTTTATTTACCTCAACAAAACTTGACGATGGAAATCGGCATCGCTCAATAGAGGGAGGCGCAACTCTACAATTTCAGGTCGCAGTAACCCAGCCTTGAGCCGAAAAAATGTTGAGAGCATAGAGGACGGAGAGGTCATCAACAATGTAGCCATTAAGAAAAAGAAAGACGTAGGGATTATTGCGCTTTTACTGGCTAGGGTTCAGCACCTGCAGTCGTGACTACGGCCCCTTATCGATACAAGCTTCAGCTTGGTCAGTGACGAGCCTTGAAGTGAGCCTCTGCTTGTTTGTATATTTGCTTGAATGATCGTGAGTCAACATTACCTTGGTCAGTTAATTCATAGACTCCCTTCTCAATCCTCTGAAACCAGCCATAGTGATTGGCGCTCAATATGCTTGTGGTCTTATCCCCTGTACCAAGGCCTCTCAATATTTTAGGACTTGAAGGGCCAAGCTTTGAAAGGCAGCAGGCAATAAGGATCGCGTTTTCCCGGTAGGCGGTCATTAGCGTCGTTTTAGTGCTGCCGCCAACATTGTAGTCACCACTTCTGTCGGCAACTTCAGTCAGTACCGCACGCCTGTTCCGGGAGTTTTTCTTTTTTTGGTAGGACATAGGATCAAATTGCTTGCTGACGAGCATGCCCATTGCACCCTTGTTGACCAGCAACAGTCCAATCTCCAATCTTTTCAGTACTGTGAGCGTGCCTCGCCACTGGCGGTTTCTTTTTGTAGGCGCGGGCACTGCAACGTAGACGCTATCTGAAATTGACTGGCGCTTAGTCGCTTGAACTAAGAGCGTTAGGTTCACGCTTGTCTTGAGCTCTACGATTATCAAATCATCGCCCCTGGTCGCTACGATGTCACAGTCTTTAACTTCGCAGTTAACCTGGTAACCATGGGATTCCAAATAGGCTTTTACCGGCGCCGACAGCTCAGTTTCCAACATTCGTCAGTCTTCGAAACCGACAAACACTGCCGCGTCCTCAACGGACTTTCTTTGCGACACGACCGCGTTAGCGGCAAACCTATCATCAGGAAAGCCCATCGCCTCAAAAATCTGCACTGCTATCCCGATCTGTCGTTCCCGGTGGCCGCCCTCATAAGGTCCATGTCCACGGAAATCCCAAGACTCAGTCACGCCGGCAAGGTTTCTCTCAGTATTAAGGGAGGAAGTCGCTCGAACGATCATTTCCAACACTTTTTGATTGGAGCTTTCGGCACAAGATCGGACAGGTAGCCTTTTATAATTCGACGGTCCATAACCACTTCTTCGTATCTCACACTCAGCTCCATAATCTGATAATTATATTATGCCAGTATGTTGGCAACAAAAAGGCGCCGATCGCAATCACCCCGATGAAATCACGATGTTTCCAAGATAAACCGGTAAGATTGCCCACCACCCGAATTCGAGCAATATTATCTACTACGGTGAACGACTCAACAGCATCACCCACCTTTTGGGTGCAGCATTGGCGCTCGTTGGACTTGGGGCGCTGCTGACGATCTCCATTCAGTCAGGTGACCCGATGTTAATGGGCTCATTTGGCATCTATGGTGTCACGCTTGTGCTGCTTTTCACGATGTCTACGCTCTACCACAGCTTTCATCCGCCAAAGCTCAAAGCACTGTTCAAGTTGTTTGACCACGTTGCCATTTACACCCTGATCGCAGGCAGCTATACCCCCTTCATGCTCGTTAGCTTGGATAGCACAAACGGCCGGCTAATTCTGGGGCTTGTGTGGTCCCTAGCCGTTCTTGGCATTTTTTCCGAAGTTTTTTTGAAGGGTCGTACAATAAAAGTCATACAGCTGCTTATCTACCTTGGTATGGGGTGGGCATGCTCGCTCGACCTTGCCGCTCTAAAAGCAGCCCTACCCGCACCTGGATTTTCATGGGTCTTACTGGGCGGTCTTGCCTATACCTCCGGCGTTATTTTCTACATTGCTGATAAACTGGGCCGACTCAACCATGCTCACGGAATATGGCATTTTTTCGTACTGACGGGCGCAATTGCACACTTCGTTGCCATCATTGGATTTGTGCGCTAACCATAATCAACCCCTTTGAGGCCACCTATTGAATAATTCTGATTCGAGTAACCCTGACTCTAAGAACGCGGGCTTTAAACGGCTGGACCTGCATGCCGAGTTGCTGTCTAATCTCGACGACCTTGGCTTTCACACCATGACACCCATTCAGGCATTGTCGTTGCCTAAAATACTGGATGGCCAAGACGTGATTGCTCAGGCGAAGACCGGTTCAGGAAAAACCGCCGCCTTCGGTCTGGGAATATTGAACAAACTCGATGTCAAAAAATTCAAGGTGCAGTGCCTCGTATTGTGTCCAACTCGAGAACTGGCGGACCAGGTCGCAAAAGAATTCAGGACGCTTGGTCGAAAGATTCGCAACATAAAAGTGCTGACATTGTGTGGCGGCGCAGCATTTGGACCCCAAAAAGGTTCACTGGAACACGGTGCGCATATTGTCGTTGGGACTCCAGGCAGAATTGAAGAACACCTTAGGAAACAAAACCTCTCGTTAAAAGATTTAGAGACTTTTGTACTAGATGAAGCGGACCGAATGCTTGATATGGGTTTCGGAGAATCAATCGCAGAGATCGTTAGGTATCTACCTGTCGAAAGGCAAAATTTGTTATTTAGTGCGACATACCCCCACAACATTGAAGATCTCTCTTCTAAAGTGATGATCAACCCTCAACGAGTTGAAGCGCGCGATCAGCATGACGCAAACACCATCCAACAACTGTTGTGCGAAATTACCGAAAACTCAAAACGAACCGAAGGACTGGTGAGTCTGCTACAGAAATACAAGCCCGACTCCGCCCTAGTATTCTGTAATACAAAACAGCTTACAGAGGACGTGGCACTTGAACTAAGAAACTTGGGCTTCATTTCCCGAGCTATACACGGCGACTTGGAACAACGAGACCGTGATAACAGGCTTGTTCAATTTGCGAACAAAAGCCTTTCTATTTTAGTTGCGACTGATGTCGCCGCTCGTGGCCTAGATATTGACTCTCTAGATCTAGTGGTGAACTATCATCTGTCGCGTGACCCAGAGATCCACACACACAGAATAGGCCGCACGGGACGTGCAGGGAACACGGGCCTAGCCTGCTCCCTATTTCATGGGAGTGAGGAATATAAAATCGAACTCTTAGAGGCTGTTGTAGAGCAGACCCTGGAACGTACCGTCGTTGGCTTGCCGGACCCTGGCTTTAGGCCCGCACAACCACTTATGACCACACTGCAAATCGACGGTGGGAAAAAACAGAAAATCAGGGCCGGTGACATATTAGGCGCACTGACTGGGGAAAACGGTATCGAGGGAAACGCTGTCGGAAAGATTAGTATCTCCGAAATGTCGGCGTATGTCGCAATCAAGCGGTCTTTTTCAAGGCAGGCACTTGCCATACTTAACGACGGAAAGATCAAAGGCCGTTCCTTTCGCGCCCGTAAAATCTAAACCATCCTCTTCCCCCTTAACAAGTACTCACGCGACTACTCGTCATCAACCCCATACATCTGTACCATTTTTCTCCACCTCGAGCAGACGATTAAGATCGTGACTGAGCACCTTCTCCACATGCAACTGCATCATATGCCTGTCAGGTGCGTTAAATTTTTCAATTTCGGCCGCAAGAAGTTGAACTGACGGTGAAGTGCCGCGCCCTAATCTGGTTAAGAACCCCTCGGTAAATCGATGCAGTAACTTCGCATCCTGTTTGATCTCTATTTGACCTCGCAGCGTTACCTGACGACCAATATCTTTCGGATCCCATATGCAGAACGATGCAGCGGGGTTTCGGCGCCAGGCGTGGTATTTGGCGTGATTTGCAGTCGATGTCACTGTAATAACGTTATCAACTAGTACATAGAGCATAACGGCTGAGACCGGCTGGTTATCCTTTGTAACCCAGGAGACAACCGCATGGCTAGCTTTCCCTATAAGTTCGTTAACTGCTGAGTCATCAAGAACAAATGGACTGATCTCACGTCTTGCGAACCAGACTGGTCGATTAGGTTTATCTTTCATAGTCGGTTGTCCTAAACAGGAAAAGAAGAAACAAACTCAACAACGAGCGCTAAGCTTCATTCAAACAGTCAAAGTACTACGCTGGATTAGCAAAACCCCGCTTTTTTTTGTAAGGATACGCTATTAATCATGAGATGAATTCCCTGATGCTCTCGGGTGCATAATTTTCCGACCCTCGGTAATCTCCACGCAGGGTCCTTTCAACGTTTGCACAGATCGACTAATTCCGGTGGATATTTACTGCGTATTTGCAACATCTTGAACTCGTCGTGCGGTTTCTTGATCATGTAATATAGTTCGCATTGCTCATCTAACGGTTACCAGAAATGGCCGAAGCACCTGATTGGAAAAACAACGGTATCAAGGTAGTCTCGGGCGAACACCTTGACACAAACACAGCTCAGAGTCCTGGCATGAACCGAGCAGCAGCCATTAACTATGCGACTGCTGGAGCAAGCAAATTGTGGGCTGGAACTGTCGAAATTCATGCCGACGCCAAAACAGGCGCACATCATCATGGGGCCCTAGAAAGTATTATTTATATCATTAGCGGACGTGCACGTATGCGCTGGGGTGAGCAACTGGAATACGTTTGCGAAGCAGGCCCAGGTGACTTTATTTTCGTGCCACCCTACGTACCCCACCAGGAGATCAATGCATGCGAAAAAGAATCACTTCAATGCGTTCTGGTCAGGAGCGACCAAGATGCCGTGGTGGTCAACCTAGACATACCAGTAATCGAAGATCCCGAGGGCCTGCACTGGGTTGACCCAATCCACGCCTCACCAGAGTAGCGCGCCTTATCGGGCGCCTTGCAGACTAATCAACAAACTTCTGGTTTGTTCATTCTCTTCTGAGTTTGTGGCATAAATCGATGCAGCAAAGTCGGTTACCCCCGCTTCCTTCAACGCCATCAGTGAATCTTCAACTGCGGACTCACTTCCCGCAATCGCAAGATCAGCAGGGCCACTAACACCTTCTCTTTTAAACATAGCCTTGTACGAGGGCAGTTCGCCATACATCGTCAGAGTCTTGCTGATTCGCTCCCTAATAGCATCAGCCTGCTTGGTAACAACCACGGGCAGCGTCGAAATGACCCGAGGCGCCTTCCGGCCCGCCTTGCTGGCGGCCTCCATAAGACACGGTACAATGTGCTCTGCGATTGTTTTCGCGCCCACCCATGCAAGCGTAGTTCCGTCTGTTCGCGAACCTGCGACCCGAAGCGCCTGGGGCCCCAATGCCGCCACGACGACGCTAGGGGCCTGTTCCGCAGAACGAAACACCTGCGCCTCACAGGAAAGAGTCTCACCCACGTAAGAAACCCGCCCCTCTTCAAGCAGCGGCATCAATATGGACAGATAATCCCGAAGGTGGCGGATCGGCTTTTCAAATCCGATACCTAATTGCGCCATCATGATCTCGTGGGATAAGCCGATCCCGAGACATAACCGACCCTCGAGCGCCGTTTGAGACGTGAGTGCCTGTCCGGCAAGCGCCATGGGATGCCGCGGGAAAGTAGGGACGACTGCCGTACCCATTTCAATGTCTGGTACAGATGATGCAATGGCTGCGAGCACAGTCAAAGCATCGAACCCACCGGTTGGGTGCTCCGCCAACCAGTAACTGTGAAAGCCGTCCTTTGCTGCTTTATTTGCATCTGCTTTTATCGCCTCGATGGACGCCTTCTGCACTAAACCTGTACCGTTAATTCCAATCTTCAACTTTTAACCTAACAAGAAATTTATCGATTTCTTATCGTAACACGGCCAGTTATTGCAGACGCTAAGCAGCTAACTGACCTGTTACCTATGCAACTATGAGCCCTAATCGACAAGGATATGACGATGAAACTTGGATTGATGTTGGGATGCTTCGGCGCCGAGGTACGAATGCACCTTGAAGACGTAAAGCAAGCAGTACAGCTGGGTTATTACGCCCTATGGACTGCAACAGGCCTAAGATACCGATGCAATGACCCCCTCGCGTACATCTCAGCTCATACAGGCAAGATCAGGTGAGGGGTTGAAGAAGCTGCAGACTGCATCCAGTAGCTCTAACTGGTAAAAGGAAGGAAGCAGCTGTTGCAGCCGCACCCGATGAGTTAGTCGAAAGTGGCGCCTTAGCTAGCTCAGTCGATCGCATCGCCCAACGCGTAAAGGCCTCAGAAAAAGCGGAGTGAAAGAAACTAAAATTGCAGGTGATACGAACGCTATTCGTGCGAGGACTAAAATTGCACGGCTCAACATTCCCCGGGACTAAAATAAATACTAGAAATACCGAACAGGACTAAGGAAATGATAAAAGTAGACATTGAAAACCGGACCCTCGAGCGAATGACATCGGCAGAAGCACTGCCAATGTCATTGCCAAAGAGGCGTGAAAAATTAATCGAACAATTCGCCGCCACAGGCAGATGCTGTGGTTCCATGCTTTTCGTATGCCTTAATCACGTTAGCACCTGTTCGCCAGCGATGAACTTCATCCGGCCCGTCAACTAGTCTTTGAGAGCGAATCCCAGTGTACCAGCGTGCAAGAGGAGTATCGTGGCTGTAACCCAGCGCACCATGCAACTGCAAGGCAGTGTCTACAACCTGATGGACCATGTTCGCCAAGAACACTTTAGCAATACCATTTTCCTGTTTCAGGTCCATGCCCTTCTCTGCCTTATAAGCAATATGAAGCAGCATCAGTCGAGCTTTATAAATTTCAGCGGCGCAGTCAGCCATCATCCAGCGCACTCCCTGGCGGTCGGCAAGTCTTTTACCGAACGTTTCACGACTCGTAATGTGTTTGGCTGCAAGGTCCAGCGCACGCTGAGCCATAGAAACATTATGCATGCCGTGTCGGAGGCGACCATAAGCCAAACGATGCTGCCCCATGTTAAAACCCTGACCACGTCCACCCAAGATGTTTTCTCGTGGAACACGAAGGTTCTCGATAAGAATTTCAGAGTGAGAACCGCCAAGCTTCAACCCAAGGTCAGTGTGTGGCTGCATCGTCTCGATATCTCGCACAATCTGATAGCCCGGGCTGGGCAGCTCAACAATAAAAGTACTGTACTGCTCGTGTCGCGGCGCATCCGGATCGGTCTTCGCCATGACAACGGCGATGTCCGCCACGTTAGCTGAAGAGCTGAACCATTTTTCACCGTTCAGCACCCATTCATCACCATCGAGTTCAGCGGTTGTTTGCATACCCGTAGCATCTGCTCCGGCTGCCTTTTCGGTCATGGAGTAGCAAATACGCTTCTCGCCGTTAAGGAGGGGTTTCAGATAGGTTTCACGTTGGTGTTCAGTACCGTGCTCAAGCAAAGTAAGCATCGTCGCATCATCAGGGCCCTGCGTGTTCATGGAAAGAGCGCCAAGAAAGCTTTCACCCAGCTCCATCTGAACCAATGCGTTCGCAAGCGGGCCCAACCCCATGCCACCGTGTTCAACTGGAATGAACGGACACCACAACCCCTGCTCCCGAGATTTCGTCCGCAAACCGGCTAATGTCTCTTCAAAATTATCCGCTGTGCAGACCTCTTCCGCAGGATGGCACTCCTCCTGTACGAATTTTCGAACCTTATTGCGGACCACTCTTGCGTCTTCTGGTATTTCAAAATCAATCATTTCAATTTCCTTGGTTTCATCATTCGGTCATGTGGACCAGATTGCAGTATCTCAGGGTAATAACCTCGGGTACAGAGTGTTTAAGGATTCATGCTAGTTATAGGAGAGGCGATTCTTATCCTAGCGCCCATGGTGGCGGCACAAAAAGAATAGAAAAAAAGCGAGCAGACCTAGCTCAACATTGAATCGCTAATTTTTTCTGCCATCATCACTACCGGGGCATTCAGGTTGCCGTTCGTAATTTCAGGCATGATTGAGGCATCAACAACTCTTAGACCCGAGACGCCACGCACTAATCCTGTGGCATCGACCACAGCCCTGTCATCAACACCCATGCGGCAAGTTCCACTGGGGTGGTAAGCACTTTCCGCAAACTCCCTCACGAATCGATTCAGCTGTTCATCTGAATCAATATCGACAGTGGGCCGGAGACGAGCACCACGATAATCATCAAATGAGGATTGAGACAAAATATCGTCCGCCATCCGAATGCCCGACCGCATGACAGACCTGTCTCCCTCTGTGGCATTGTAGTTAAACTGAATTCGAGGAGCCTCCAGAGGGTTCGCCGAAAACAAGGTGATTTCACCGCGGCTGGTCGGCTTCATTGGACCTACATGGACCTGAAAACCATGGCCCTGGTACTGGTCTTTGCCATCATAATCCATTGCAATCGGCAGGAAATGAAACTGCAGGTCAGGATACGGCACACTGTCACCGCTGCGCAGAAAAGCGCCTGTCTCAAAATGATTAGTAGACCCTGCCCCCTGCCGCGCTAAAAGCCACTCTAGCCCAACCATTGGCATGTTAAACCATCGAGTCTTTGGGTACACAGACACTGGCTTATTACACGCGTACTGCAAATATATCTCAAGATGATCCATG
>Ga0209091_10004786_pt1 | contig 10450 bp, 7 predicted proteins | sample ArcticOcean_MG_C_6_FD_187438 | JGI IMG/M metagenome (GOLD analysis project Ga0209091, IMG submission 187438) | Marine microbial communities from western Arctic Ocean - ArcticOcean_MG_CB8_128 (SPAdes) (version 2) | ecosystem: Environmental > Aquatic > Marine > Oceanic | place: Arctic Ocean... | reverse complement strand
CTGCTTGTATTAAAGTCATTTTTAATAGTTTAGCAGAAAGTATCGTAAAACCTGCCTGTAAAATTCGGTCATATATCTTTCCAGTATATCTATTTTTTATTGCATCTGGTTTGATAATTACAAATGTTCTGTTTGTCATTATTTATTTCTCCTAATATTTAATTTGTCATTGCATGCAGAGTAAGGCATTATCGTATGATTAACGATGTGCCCGTATCCCCAAATGGCGAACTTTCAATGATATTATATTTATTTTTCCATTGCGGCTTTCATAAGATTACCGATATCTGCTACAGACTCAGCAACCGCAATCCCGCATTCGCCTAGAATTCTCATTTTTGCTTCGGCAGTATCGTCGCCCCCGGAAACGATCGCTCCAGCGTGTCCCATCCGTCGACCGGGAGGTGCTGTCTGTCCAGCGATGAATCCAACCATAGGTTTAGACACATTATCTTTTGCCCAGCGCGCTGCTTCAATTTCCATTTGACCGCCAATTTCTCCGATGACAACAATTCCTTTTGTGTCTGGATCCGCTTCAAATAATTTGATACAATCTTTCATGGTGGTACCGATAATGGGATCCCCACCAATTCCGATGGCTGTAGTTTGGCCCAGCCCCACATTTACTAATTGGTCAATGGCTTCGTAGGTGAGCGTTCCGGATTTTGAGATCACGCCAATATTTCCCTTTTTGCAAATGAAGCCAGGCATGATGCCCAATTTACATTCATCCACCGTAATTATTCCCGGGCAATTCGGTCCAATCAGGCGAGTACCATTCTGGTCCACCACTTTTTTCACTTTCATCATATCGTGGACGGGAACACCTTCTGTGATACAGACCACAACTTTAATACCGGCATAACTTGCTTCAATTACAGCTTCCGCAGCAAAGGGTGGAGGAACAAAAATTATAGATGTATCCGCACCGGTTTGTTTTACCGCTTCTTCAACTGAATTGAAAACGGGTACACGATTATCCAATGTTTGTTGTCCACCTTTCCCCGGTGTAACACCTGCAACAATTTGGGTCCCATACTCCAACATTTGCCCGGTGTGGAATTGACCTTCTGAGCCGGTAATTCCCTGGACAATAACTTTCGAATCTTTATTAACTAAAATTGACATTTCAAATCTCCTAATTGCCTAAGGCTGCATTAACAACTTTTTGAGCAGCATCTTTCATACCGACTGCAGGAATAATATCCACGCCGGATTCGCTTAAAATGGTTTGAGCTTCTTCGGCATTGGTTCCTTCCAGACGAACTACAACCGGTACTTTCAGTCCCAATTCTTTTACTGCTTGGACCACACCATTGGCCACGCGATCGCAGCGAACAATACCTCCAAAAATATTGATCAAAACTGCTTTTACATTCTCATCAGATAAAATAATACGAAAGCCGTTTTTTACTGTTTCTGCAGAAGCAGATCCGCCCACATCCAAAAAGTTTGCCGGTTCTCCGCCAGCCAGTTTAATGATATCCATGGTAGCCATGGCTAGTCCGGCACCGTTTACCATGCAGCCCACATTGCCATCGAGTTTGATATAATTCAGGTTGAATTTGCGTGCTTCAACTTCCATGGGATCTTCTTCATCAAAATCGCGCATGTCTGAAATGTCCTTGTGACGAAAAAGGGCATTGTCATCCAGATTCACTTTGGCATCCAAAACAACGACACGTCCATCAGTGGTGAGAATAAGTGGGTTTACTTCCACAATAGTTGCATCTATACTTTGATAGGCGTGATACATTTGCATAAATATTTTCATGGCTGCTTTAAGTGCATCGCCAGACAGATCGAGTCCATAAGCTAGTTTCCTGGCTTGAAATGATTTCATTCCCAACAGTGGATCAATCCAGACCTTTATAATTTTTTCCGGAGTTTCTCTGGCAACTTTTTCTATCTCAACGCCACCTTCAGATGATATCATGAAAACATCCATGCCTTTTCCGCGATCCAAAGTAATGGCTGCATAATATTCTTCTGCGATTTCAAAGGCTTCAGTCACGTAAACTTTACGGACGAGTTGACCTTTTTCACCGGTTTGATGTGTGACTAGATTCATGCCTAAGATATTTTTAGCATTTTGCATTGCTTTATCAAAATTGGGTGAATATTTCACACCACCGCCTTTTCCGCGTCCACCTGCGTGAATCTGGGCTTTTACAACCACATCTTCAGTATTGAAATCTTTTTGTACTCTTCTAATGGTGGATTCTGCATCTTCTATATTTTCAAAGACGTAGCCATCCTGAACAGGCATTCCAAAATTGGCGAAGATCTTCTTCGCCTGATATTCATGAATTTTCATGCTTCATTCCTTATTTCTGTCCCTGCTTTTCCGTCTAACGCATCCTGGATGCAGGGGATCGATGTTATAATCACTTTTTTACCGTGGTATTTCAAAAAATGGATAGCTGCCCGAATTTTGGGACCAATACTTCCTTGTTGAAAGACACCTTTATTGTACAATTTCTCTGCTTCTACCCGTGTTAAAGATTGAATTGCTTCTTGTATGGAAGTGCCGAAGTTACTATACACATGATCTACATCGGTAATGATCCACAACTCTTCCGCACGAAGAATTCGTCCAAGTTTTGCGGCTACATAGTCTTTATCAATCACCGCATCGAGCCCTTCAAGATGGTCAGAAGAGTCATTGAAAACTGGAATTCCACCCCCACCGGTTGCAATCACGATAGTTCCACGATCCACCAAAGTCTTAATTGATTCTCCATGCATAATATATTCCGGCATGGGAGATGGTACCACACGTCGCCACTGTCCCGGCTCTTGTTCTTTGATACTCCAGTTAAATTTTTTGGCTAATAATTTTATTTCATCATTATCATAACGAACGCCTACATATTTTGATGGATCTTTAATAGATGGATCATTTTTATCAACGATAACCTGAGTAACAAGGGTCACAATTTCACGATCTATTTTCATATCTCGTAATTTGTTTTGTAATGACTGTTGTATCATATAGCCAATTGTACCCTGAGTTCCAGCAACACAAACGCCCAAAGGGAGAGGCGGAACTTTTTCATGCGTCAGGTCCATACGCAAAAGTTCATTCCCAACTTGGGGGCCATTCCCATGATTAATACAGAGATTGTAACCACGTTCAATAAAATTGCCGATACCATCCAACGTTTCTCGTGTGTGTGAAAATTGTTGCGTGATTGTACCAGCTTCGCCTTTGGGGGAAAGAGAATTACCGCCCATGGCGATCATGGCTGTGCGAGAGCTCAATTAATCCTCTTGTAAAAATGGATAACGATAATCTGTGGGCGTTTCAAACGTTTCTTTCACCGTTCTTAGAGAAAGCCATCGTAAAAGGTTCAATTCGGATCCGGCTTTATCATTGGTCCCTGAAGCACGGCTACCACCAAATGGTTGTTGACCCACAACAGCACCAGTAGGTTTATCATTAATATAAAAATTTCCGGCAGAATGGGTCAAGCGATCCTTAGCTTCATCTAATGCTTCCTTATCTTGCCCCATAATACATCCAGTCAAAGCATAAGGTGATGTAGAATCCACGAGATCGATGATAGAATCCCAATCGGTGGGATCATAAAGGTATATTGTTAGAACGGGGCCGAAAATTTCTTCTTCCATGGTTTTAAAATGGGGATCAGTTGTCAGGATAGTTGTGGGCTGAATGAAGTAGCCTTTGGAATCATCATATGTCCCACCGGAAATGATTTCAGCATCATCCGATTCCTTGGCATAATCAATATAAGACACTATTGAATCAAAAGCGGGTTTATCAATTACAGCATTCATGAAATTCGTAAAATCCCTTGGGGAGCCCACTTTGACTGTCTCGAGTTCCGATAAATATTTGTTCTTTAAGTCATCCCAAATCGTAGTTGGAATGTACGCCCGAGACATGGCTGAGCATTTTTGTCCCTGGTACTCAAATGCTCCACGGATCATGGCTGTGGATAATTCATCCAAACCAACGGACTCATGAGCCAGACAGAAATCTTTCCCACCGGTTTCACCTACGATTCTTGGATAGGTTTTGTATTTGTCAATATTGTTGCCGATTGTTTTCCAAATATGGTGAAAGGTGGCGGTTGATCCTGTAAAATGTACTCCAGCCAGATTCGAATTGGATAAAACAGGATTTCCCACTTTTCCACCAGATCCTGGGATAAAGTTGATCACGCCTGCTGGTAAACCAGCTTCTTCCAACATTTTCATAATATAGTAACAGGGCAGAACTGCACTTGATGCCGGTTTCCATAAAGCCACATTTCCCATGAGTACGGGAGCAGAAGGAAGGTTACCAGCGATAGATGTAAAATTAAACGGTGTAATGGCAAATACGAATCCTTCCAGTGGTCGATACTCCAAGTGATTGTGCATGCCTTCCGGTGAGATCAACGGTTGCTTGGATGTGATTTCCTCTGCGTATTGCGCATTAAAATTAAAAAAGTCGATTAATTCACAGGCTGCATCAACTTCTGCCTGAAATGCATTTTTACTTTGGTTGAGCATGGTGGCTGCATTGATGGTATCCCGCCACGGACCTTGCAATAGCTCAGCTGCTTTTCTGAATATTTTGGTTCTTTCTTCCAATGTTGTTGTTGACCAAATTTTCCACGATTTCATGGCTGCATTAATTGCATGAATTACTTCGGTTTCACCGGTTTTATGATAAGTGGCTAAAACGTGTTGGTGGTTGTGGGGCATGACACAGTTACCCGTATCACCTGTTTTTATTTCTTGTCCGCCAATGATAAGGGGAATCTCGATTGTTTGTGTGGCCATTTCATCATATTTGGCTTGAAGGCTGGCTCGTTCTGGGGATCCGGCTGCAAAAGATAGGATGGGCTCGTTTACTGCCTTTGTTATTTGAGTCATAGAATATATCTCTAATGAATAAAATTAAATTGAAAAAAGCTTAGAAAATTACCGGTCATTTATAGATAGCACAAGATAGAGAGTAGAGCAAGATAAGGATTAAAAATTTGGATTAGGAATAAAATAAGTTGTGGTGTTTTTTAAATTATGATATCCGGGTTACACTAATTCCAATTCAATTTTTTGAGCTGCTTCCATAAACTCATTTAAAGCGGATCGCATTTCTGGAAGACTGGGCGCAGTGACCAATTTTTGTCGAAAAATGGATGCACCGGGAAATCCTTTAATATAATTGGAGAAATGTTTCCGCATCAAATTAGAACCTATTCTTTCGCCACGATTTTCCAATAATAGATCAAAATGCCGACTGCACATATTGGAAATATCTAATAGGGAAGGAGTAGCCGGATTTGGCTCACCATTGAACCTGGCTTTTGCTTCCCTAAAAAACCATGGATTTCCATACGCTGCCCGTCCGACCATCACCGCATCGCAGCCGGTTTCATCAAACATCCTCATCATATCATCGGTTGTGCAAACATCTCCATTCCCAATTACGGGAATTGAACAGGATTCTTTTAAGAGTTTAATATAATGCCAATCTGCTTTTCCGGTATACCGCTGTTTTGTGGTTCTGGGATGAAGGGCAATTGCTTTCACCCCAATTTTCTCTAGTCGTTGGCCCACTTCCGGAATAACAATTGAAGTTTGATTCCATCCCATTCGCATTTTAACAGTGACAGGTACTTCAGGAATTGACTCAACAACTGCTGCAGTAATATCATCCATTAAACACAAGTCCTGAAGTGCCGCGGATCCGCCGCCTTTTTTGGTTACTTTTGGGACGGGACATCCATAATTAATATCGAGAATATCGGGATGAAAGGTATCCACCACGTATTTGGCTGCTTCGCTCATGGTTTCGGGGTCACTCCCGAAAATCTGAATTCCAATAGGTCGTTCTGCTTCTTCGAATCGAATTAAGCTTAATGTCTTAGAGTTCTCACGGATGATGCCATCAGCGGATACAAATTCTGAATACACAACCCCAGCCCCCATTTCGTTACATAAAATTCGAAATGGGTAATCGGTGACACCCGCCATGGGGGCGAGAAATATCGGAGTTTCAATATGAATATTGCCAATTTTCATATCACTAAAATTAGACTGTAAATTGTGTTGTTAACTATTGAGTTCTCAACTGCATTTAAAAAGACTCATCAATTCAAAAATTTATAAGCTTACTAATAAAATTATTATGAAAAATATCCTACCTCTGCTTTTATTTATCTGTGCGTGCTCCACACCAAAAGTTGAAAAAATTTATTATAATGGTGTAATCTGGACAGGAAATTTATTAAATCCATCAGCATCGGCTCTTGCAGTAGGAAATGAACAAATTCTGTTCGTTGGAAATGACAATGAAACCTTGGAAATGGCTAGCCCGGAAACTGAGAAGATAAATTTAATGGGGCGCTTCGTCACTCCTGGTTTGATTGATAATCATGTACACTTCATGAGTGGTGGATTTCAGCTTTCCAGCGTAGATCTTCGAGATGTGGATAATAAAGCTGAATTTCAGAAACGGATCGTGGCCCATGCGGAATCTCTCCCACAAGGTGCATGGATGCAAGGAGGCGATTGGGATCACGAGTTATGGGGAGGTAATTATCCTGATAAATCCTGGATCGATGATGTTGTGCTGGATAGACCTGTTTTCTTAGGTCGACTTGATGGGCATATGGCTCTGGCAAACAGTAAAGCTTTGGAATTCGCAGGAATTAACTCCAGCACTCTTGACCCAGTTGGCGGTATTGTGTTAAAGGATAGCCAAGGAAGTCCCACCGGTATATTAAAAGATGAAGCTATGGCACTGGTAAATAATGTTGTCCCTGAGCATTCGATTGAAGAGATGGATCAGGCATTGGATGCGGCCATGCAATTTGCTCTCTCTTTGGGAATCACGCAGATCCATGATATGGGGACTTGGGAATCCTTACAAACCTATAAACGGAACTATAAAAATGGACGTTTGAAAATCCGAATTAAGATATATCCTTGGTACACGAATTGGAAAAAAATTATCCGAAATGTGCAAAATAATGGTCCCGGAGATGAATGGCTCCGATGGGACGGTATTAAAGGTATGATGGATGGATCATTGGGCTCCCGGACAGCTTGGATGCATAAACCATATTTGAATGATCCTTTTTCATCCGAAAAAGAAGAGCTTCCTACAGTAGGAATCATTACTCTTCAGGATACCACCGAATTCAAACATATTTTGCGGGAAACAGATAAGGTCAATATTCAGCATGCGGTCCATGCTATTGGTGATCAGGCGAATGATTGGATCTTGGATGAATTTGCATCAATAAAAGAAGAGTTTGGTCAAAAGGATAGGAGGTGCCGAATTGAGCACGCCCAACATCTTTCCAAATCTGCTGTGCCCCGTTTTGCTGCAGAAAATATTATTCCCTCTATGCAGCCCTATCATATTTTTGACGATGGTTCCTGGGCTCATAAACGCATCGAACATGACAGATTATCTAGAACTTATGTTTTTAAAACACTAATCGAGAGTGGAGCCAACCTGACTTTTGGATCCGACTGGACTGTTGCACCCCTTAATCCGGTTACAGGCATTTATGCAGCCGTCACTCGTCATACCAGGGATGGGGAAAATCCATCCGGATGGTACCCGAATGAAAAGATTAGTGTGGAAGATGCCCTTCGGTCTTATACCATTAACAATGCATATGCTGCTTTCTGGGAAGAAACAACTGGATCAATCCTTATCGGCAAACATGCTGATTTTGTCGTACACTCAATAAATCTTCTCACGGCAACATCCGAGCAGATATTGGAATCTAAAGTTATGAGAACTGTGGTTGGTGGGAAGGATTATTTATTTGACTAGAATCGGTTGAGACTTAATCGTAAGATGTTTCTCCAAATAATTTAATATACAGTTATAAATCTTGTATAAACAATCCATTCACAATTTCCTTTCAACAAAATCCAATATGGTTAATTTCAGGGCAAGGGCGCCAGTAAACTGGCGTTTTGTTATAACAATTACCGGTTTTCATGAAATGGATAATTAGGTAACCAAATCAACATAATATTCTAAGCTACAGTTTCAAAATTGAGATTGATTATTTAGTTGTAGATATTTACACTAAAGGTGATTATTTGCTATTGTTTTTATAATTATAGCCTAATAATATTCTAATAATAAGAGAATTAGATGCCAGCAATGATAGAAAATGGATTTTTTATGTTAATACAATTATGATTGTAAACAAGAATAGCATTTATTTAATCATTCTATCAACAAACTATGTTTTTACCGCAGTAACAACTATCGATTTTGAAACAGCTAATAGCGGGTATTCTGCAAGTGATACTGAAGGATCTGGTTGGACAGATGTATTTAATAGGACAAATTATAATGTTTCAAGTATAACTGAAGATGGATATTATTGGGCTGCTGAAGATTTATCATTATCTGATCCCTATCTTACGCTTTCTCAAATTAGTATAAGCGGTGCTTCAAGTTTTGTGGTACAGCTTGATATGTTTGTAAAAAACGATAGTAAGTGGGATGCCAGTGATGAAGTATTATTAACCTATTCAATAGATGGAGGTTCTTACCAAAATTTAATTTCTATTCAGTCCATAGCGTCCAGCAACACCATTGTCGCATTTGATATAGATTTTGATGGAACTGGTGAATGTGGTACTGCAACTACATTATCTCATAGAACTGCAGGGACTGAAGACGGTTGTACTTGTACCAATGATGATTTTGCAAGTTATACCAGTCCCGTCGTGTCTTTATCTAGTAATAGCACATTGGATATAAAAATCCAGTTCAATAATCTAACTGCAGGTGATGAAGGAATTTATATAGACAACATTATTGTAACCACTGATCCAGAAAAATGCACTATAAGTGGCAACTCTGGATTTAGGATGATAAGCAGTCCTGTCGCAGGTGCCATCTATGCTGATTTACTTTTAGAATTATGGACCCAAAGTATGACCGGTGCTGATGTAACCGATGGAAGTAACGCCAATGTTTGGACTTTGAATGGCTATAGCGGCACCCAGAGCTTTAGTGAGTTAACAGACATTACAACCAGCGGGGCAAGTATTACTGCCGGTGAAGGCTTTCTTTTGTACGTTTTCTCTGATACGGACTGGGATGGTGATGACGATTTGCCCGTGACGATAAGTGTTGCAGGAAAATTAAATAATTCCAGTGCTACTTTCCCCAGCTCTGGTTCTATAGCGGCTAGTAAATATGGTCTTGCAGGTAACCCTTATAATGCAACAATAGATTTTGATTTGATAACATTATCATCGAACATAGAAGTAACCACGTCCGTTTGGGATGATGCAAACACAGACTGGAAAACATGGAATAAAACCAGTCAATCAGGAGATCTGAGCAATGGACTTATAGCTCCTTACCAAGGTTTTTGGGTTCAGGCTAATAGTTCCGGTACTGGTACAATAACAATTGAAACTGGAGATAAATTTGGTACAGGAACGTTCTACAAAATTGCAGATGATGATAATCGAGGTAGTATTTCTATAAATGCGACATCAGGTAATTTTATTTCAGAAAGCTATTTATCATTTTATTCTGAAGGAACAGCAGAATTGGATGGAGGAGATTCAAAAAAATTATTGCCATTTCAAGCCAGTTCACGCATAACCGTGATGAGTTTTGTTGATGATAATGCAATGAAGATAGCGAGCTATCCCTACATTTATGAAGGTTCATTATCCATTCCTTTCGACGTGATGCGCCTTAGCCTTGACGAAGCGAACTATGTTACGGTGGCGGAAGAAGTGACCCTGACTTGGGACCTGGAAGAACTCCCCGATCATATAAGTATGACACTAACAGATAATATAACAGGCTCAGAGACCTATTTAGAGCTAGAAAGCGAATATGTCTTCACCACAGAGCCTAAAGGAAGTTTTAGTGCTACCTATGACGGTCCCATAGGCACGTATCCGGTTGTGGGTGAGCCCAGATTTACCCTGAGAGTTACCTACGGTGCATTGGGACAGAATGGTGATGCGACTCTGCCTTCTGACTTTGCCCTTCATCCTATTTATCCAAACCCCTTTAATCCCAGTGCTACCATTAGCTTCGATATTCCTGATGTAAGTTCGGTAGCATTAAATATCTATGATGTTAAGGGAGCTCTGGTGGAAACATTGTTGCAGAATCACATGAAGCCGGGGAAACACCATTATAACTGGGAACCACAGGGATTATCATCAGGTGTTTACTTTATGAAACTCACCACAGCTAAGCAGACTTTTACTCAGAAAGTCACATATATTAAATAGGGAGAGAGACATGAAAACAAAATTATACACTTTACTGATTACACTCTTTTCAATCACAAATACCCTATCACCCCTAACATTATTTTTAATAAAAGCATCAATTGTTTACGCTGGCTGGCAATTTCTCTATGATCTAATATTACTTCCGGATGGTAGGCTAGATACTTTCTTAAGCCTGTCAGGAGTTAGC
>Ga0209091_10004784_pt1 | contig 10451 bp, 12 predicted proteins | sample ArcticOcean_MG_C_6_FD_187438 | JGI IMG/M metagenome (GOLD analysis project Ga0209091, IMG submission 187438) | Marine microbial communities from western Arctic Ocean - ArcticOcean_MG_CB8_128 (SPAdes) (version 2) | ecosystem: Environmental > Aquatic > Marine > Oceanic | place: Arctic Ocean... | reverse complement strand
AGATGCATTGAAGGAGCGTCTTGATGAAATTGAAGCAGATTCTCCAATTAAGACTCCTAGATTATTAACTGCAGCTCTTGGTCTTGGAAGTGAGACTGGGGAGTTTGTTGAAATTGTTAAAAAAATGTTTTTACAAGGTAAGCCGGCCTCAGAGGACAATATTTTTCATATGAAGCGAGAGCTTGGTGACATCATGTGGTACTGGACTACTGCTTGCGCTTCTCTTGGATTAGACCCTTATGAGGTTATAAGCGAAAATCAAAAGAAATTAGAAGCTCGCTATGGTGAAAAATTTGAAGTTGATCGCAGTGAAGTCAGAAAAGATGGTGATTTATAAGTCAGTGAATATTTCTGAGTTAAATATTATTGAGTAAGTTTTCGCTCTTTAACTCTTTCACCATTAACTAATAGGCTTAAAAAAGGCTTAAAGATAACAGTTACTACTAGTATTGCTGCAAAAGTATTTCTTGTACCCTGCTTCTTGTAATCTAAAGCTTCAGATATTTTTCCTAGAATAACTACAGAAAAAATTGTTCCTACAACTAATTTGTAAATAAATATGATGAGTCCGAGATGAAAACCATTAGCTGATACTGAGGCAGAAAGACTTGAAAAGAAAAATGCTGCAAAAACTAAAGATAAAACCCCTGTTAATAAAACTAGTCCTATACTTTGTGCTATTGATAAAGTATCCCATGATGAGAAGTATTCAGGCATAAGAGTAACTAAAACTGTCAAAGTGAATACAGAGAGAAAAGATAAAACAAAATCGGTATTGCTCGAAAAGAAAGTAACTCTATTAGATATAGTCAGAACAAATAAAATTAAACTTACTATTCCAAGAGCTATAGCCAAGAAATCAAAACCTATGCTATCCATAAATTAATAATCCTTATAGGAGCTTACTATCCAGGAGACTCCACCCTCTTTTTTTTCATATTCAATCTCCATTTCGTATGAAGGATTGCTAGATCTTTTGCCTCCTGCCAGTTCTTTGTAATATTTTCCATATTTTTCTTTTATAGATTCACCATCTCTTGAAATAGCTCTTTTTCTGTCATGTCCAGAGCCTTTAAGCTCTTTTACGTATGAGATTGGCATTCCAATTGTAACTTTCTTTGAAGCAAAGGCTTTTGCAACTTGTTCCCCATAATTCTTTTCAAGCAATTCAAGTATTTTTATTAGCTCAGCTTTTTGCTCTGCTTCTTTTCTGGCTAGTATAGCTTTTCGTTCTGCTTCTTTTCTGGCTAGCTCAGCTTTTCGCCTTGCTTTCTCTTCTTCTTCTTGTGCTTTTAGTTCTGTATTAGCTTGTTTTAAACTATCTAAAATGTTTGATTGCTCTGTCTTGGATCTAGTTGCAAGATACTTATCGCATTCTTCTTCTAATTTTGGAAGGGGGATATAAGTGTAATCCTTTTTAAAAGTCTTAAAAGTGTCATCACGCTTCTTCTTTTTCTCACTGGCTCTTATCCTTTCTGCTTCTACTTTTGCATCTTTTTTTGCCTTTTTTATTGTGGCTGCTTTTGCCACTGCTTCATTTGCCAAACGCATTTTATGATTCAAATATTTCCTATAAAGCCATGAAGCTATAAATAAACCGAGTATAAATTGCCAAACTTTGATACCAAGAGCTTCTAATATTAACAAAGGCAGGGTTATAAAAATAAATTTAAATACATACAAAATTTGGGACCAAAAGCTTGCTTCTTGGACTTCGTCAATTTTTTCTATCCGATCTTCGCTTGATGAAGATGCGCTTAATGAAATCTTTTTTTCAGCCTCTGCTTGTTCTGCTCTTTTTCTTTCTGCATCAAGTATTGCTGCTTCAGCTCTTTCTCTTTCTCTTTCTATATCAAGTCTTTTTTGCTCTGCTAGCCTATCCGCCTTGGCAATGAAAGAACTTAAAGATGGCTTAATAAGATCAAGGAGTTCTTCTCTTGAGAGAATAACTCTACCTTTTACAGATCCGGTAGAAGTTCCAGAACTCAAGGAGCTATAGTCATTATTAACAAATACTCTTTTCTGATAACCCTTTCCACTAGAACAGGAATAAGATCTGCTAAGAGAATACTTTACTTTTTTCCATAAATTTCTATTGATCTTACCCAAAGTTAAATAAATCTGATTATCAGACCTTATGTACATCTCAAGCGATTCAGGCCTTACATCTAATTCTCTAATTTTTTTTCCTATATTTGCCTCTAAGGCCCATCCACCATTTATGTAGCATTGTGATGAGGGAGCTCTCTCATCAGCAATGATATTGAATGATATAAAAAATGTTAAAAACAAAAAAAAGGTACTTCTAGAATATGTCATGGTTTTAATTAGCTAGTATGTCTTTATACTTTACATAATGAACGATAAAAAATCTAGAATCGATGATGATATAAAAAAAGATCAGCCTTCTGCCGTGGAAGACTGTGCTGATGTAACCTCAAAGCATGAAAGATTTAAGAAAGACTCTTCTAAGAATAAATTTCCACCCATAGAATATGAAAAGCCTCCTCATCACTGATTAATTATCAAATATTCTTGCAAGGAACATACTATTGGAATCTGAACTGAAAAAAGGCTATATTTATTGTATTAATAAATAAAGAAGAAAGAAAATGGCAAGTAAACTAAAGGTGGATAACGGTAAAATTAAGGATGGCAGCAGTCAGGTTGGAATGATTAAAAATGGATGTATTTATGATAGAAATAATGCTAGCTCATCATATCTTTTGGCTATGACAAAAAATGATGTAATTTATAACAAAAATAATGCTAGCTCATCATATTGTATTGGTATGGTTAAAAATGGGACTATTTACAATAAGAATAATGCAAGTTCTTCTTATAAAGTTGGCACAATTAGAGATGCTGAAAGAGTAATTTCTGGAAGATGTTCTGATGCAGAGCTTGGTGCACTTTATATCTTAATGAAAGCAGGAAAGTTCTAAGATGCTCAGATGGGCAATCAGAGCAGTAGCTGCAAATAGTTATAAAAATAAGGCCATTTCCGAATCAAACAAAGCTAGTAGTAAATCAAATGATGCTAAAAGACAATTTGATTATGCTAAACGTGAAAAGGATATGGAGAAAAAATTAGCATATATTTCTGAAGGCTTAAGCAAGTTATCAGAGTCGGTTAATCACACCTCAAATGCTATTGAGCCTCTTGCAGAAATATCATTTGTTGCCTCGTTGCTGGTGGAAAGTGTGCAAAATAATCTAGATGCGCAAACTGCAGATATCGTTAGTAAGTTAAAATAAAATAAAGTTTTTATATGGGTTTATTTAAAAAATTATTAGGCATTGGTATTGCAACAAAAACTTACCAAAATATATATAACAGGCCTATTATCTCACCTCCATCAGGCTATGTTGTTAGGGGAATGAAACAAAAAGGTTTTGGCTCAACATGGGTCATAAAATACTCAAAAGAAAGTGCTATGAATAGCACTTCAACCTTTACAGTTAATGACGGGACTAGGTCTGTAAGCGTTGGGAGCAATGAGTTTGTAATAAACTGGCCCTAATGAGAAAAGACATTGGTACGATCTGCCGATCAGAGCTTTTTATACATTTCTTCTAAGAATAAAGTTTCTTTTTCTTTTACTTTAAAAGAAAATCCAGAGCTTTGGAACATCTGACGAGGAACAGGAAATTTAGAAATAATAGCTTCTTTGTTCATATTTTCAGTTGAGGTTGCTAGAACGCATTTATCCCTTAAATAAAAATAATTCCACCAACTATCAAGGGTCCAATCTTTATTTTCTAGCAAGTATCTATTTCTTTTATGTCTTGGAAAAATATGGCTTCTATTTATTCCCATACCCGACTTGTATTTAAAATTATTTTCTTTGAACCGATATATTGCTTTTTCTGTAATGCCCACAACCCTCCAAGGGCTTGGCGTCATTCCAAAGATAGCTCCAAGCATTTTATTTTTTACTGAATAAGGCACATCCATCTGTTGAACTTGTAGAAAAGCATTAAACATAGTCTGTATAATTTTTTTGTCTTCTTTGTTCATGTTTTAACAATCTCTAAAAGCTTTATGTAGATTGCATACATGGCATAGGTATCAAGCCAACAATAAGCAAAGAGTTTTTTTCGCATAGAAATTCTTTGATCTTCAGATAAGCCACGCATTTTTTTATATGCACTTGAAGCCATTAACCCATTGTTTATATCAAGATTTTCATAATCTAACTTTTTATCATTAGGGCATACAGCTGGTAAAACTTTCTTAATAGAAAAGCTGCCCTTGAACTCATGATGGTAATATCCACCAGATCTGAAAGGATCTATTAGGTCTATAAACCTATCATTTAAAGCTAATAAATCTTCAGAAATATCAGGACAATGGTCTGCCAATGATTTAATACAATTTTTTTCAAAGGATTGGTTATAAGCCATTATAGAGCCACTTTTTGGTATGTTTTGAAGCATGCTCTCAGCAATGGCTCTTCTTGGATCTTCTTTAATGCTAGCAATAAATTCAAAATGTTCTTTGTCAGAATCTATATTACTTTTAGCATCCTTTTGAATATGAAGAGAGTATTGAAAGGGCATCTGCATATGAGGCCTCTGGCCATCAAAGAGGGGAACAGCATCTGTAAATGTCTCAAAATCAAAATAGCTAATAGGATACTCAACAGAATCTATGAAAGTCTGTATCTTTGATTTATTAATAATTGGTTTTTTAATTTCATTTGCTTTTATTTGATTTTGTTGAGTTAAGCTTAATTTTGTATCAGGTTTTATTTGCTCAAAAGAAGTAATACCTTGATTATAAAAATCTAATTTCTTATCAAGATTAAGTTTATATAAATTAAAAACTGAATTATTTTCTTTAGTGCTTTTTGGCCAGCATCTATCAAGATAATCACAAGAATGAGGTTTTTTGCATTGAGCTCCTATGCTAACCTCTGGCTCATTGTCGCTTATAGACACTAATTTAATATCTTCAAGCTGCTTTTCTATTTCATGCAGATTACTTTCTACGTAATCTGTTAACAGATGCTTTGTAAAAAGTTCAATCGGATTAATCTTTCCATCTTTTGAATATTTATTATTTAAAGTGATTACATAAGCATCATTTAACTCTATTTCGTTAAGATTTTTTAATACATACCATTGGAGACTGGCATCTTCTTTGTGGTAAGACCGCAGGCTTGATGAAGACTTTACCTCATAGACATCCCAGCCTTGCAATGTCTTATTCATAATATCTACTCTTATAAAAACACCTTTTTCCATGAAAGAAGCTTCATAAATTGTTGTTGCGCCTGCATCAATCGCCTTTGCTGTAAGATCACACATCGCCTGAAAGTCTCTAGAAATATATTCAATATCTATGCCGCCTGGAAATAATTCTTTTGATACTTCGCCAACCTCATTACCTGCGCGCAGTCTATCTTCAGCAGCTGCATCAGGAGGGTTTGTGGGCTCAATCCCTTTAGCACTAAGCCAAAAAGATTTAGCGCACTGCTGAGCAAGTATAAATCTAGATTTTGATAGCATTAATCAGTCTTTGGATTCACTACATCAACAAGAATTGCTATAAATAGATTTAAAATAACAATTGCTACAATAAAGATATAGCTTACAAAATAAAGCCAAGCTAAAGGATATTTAACAAGCAAAGGATTCATTACTTCTTCCCATCCTGACATTGTGGCAATCTGTGTCAAAGTAAGTAATGTCTGGCCTAAACTATTAAAATCTGACCCAGCCTCGTCTCCAAAAAATTGTGTACCAGCAACAGCATAAATATAAGAAATTAAAAAAATTAATATTAAAATATAAATACTTTTTGACAAAGATTTAATTAAATTCTCAACTACTCGACGTAATTCAGGAACAAATGAAATAATTCTAAGAAGCCTTAATAGACGAAGTAATCTAAGAACTAAAACAGAGTCACTAAAGGATGTTGGAACAAGTGAGGTTAATACAATAATGGTATCAAATATATTCCAGCCATCAGATAAAAAATCTTTGGTAGATTTTTCTGCACTAAACCTTATTATAATTTCAACTAAAAAAATAATTGTAATGACATAATCAGAATAAAAAATAAATGATTGAAGAAAGGAATCATTTTCATATGTGTTAACACCTATGACTATCGACGAATAGATAATTATTACGGAGACAAAAAATTGAAATTGTCTAGATTGCTTTAAATCAAAGCATCTTTCTTTTAAGGTTTTCATTTAATTGAAATTTTCTTTCTATTTTTGTCTGAATAAAAATTTTCTATAAATTTAACTGCATCTTGCCATGCTTTTGAATTTCTTTGTCTTTTTTCAAAGGTAGCAATTTTTTCATTGATAAGTTTTCCGTTCACTTGATCTTTAAAGTCATTATTTCTTAGTTCTGAGGCCTCTTTTATAGTTGCGCTTACAATGTTCGATGTAAATTTTGTGGTATTTGCAAGATTAATTTCAGCTCGCATCCATTCAGGATAACCCGCAGAGCCCTTAATCATCTTTGTCTCGAGATCTAGTTCAATTTTCTTACCTTTTTCCTCAAACTCAAAATCATTAATCGTCAGAAGAGCAAAATTATATTTAGCTGATCTTAAAACATTGAATTTTACATTATGTTTTTTATCAACTTCTATTTCAGCTACTTTTCTTTTTTTGAAATACAGAGTAATTCTAGTGGCATAATCTATTCTATAGGATGCAAGATCTGAGCCTGTTTCTGATGCATCTACTGCATTGAAAGGTTGAGATTTCCAGACTGCTATAATAGATTCAATAATCTCTTTGCTCCAATCTGGTAAAAAATTATCATCTCTATCTGCCTTTCGATCGTACCATTCATTGATACCTTGCTCAAAAAACTTTTTGCCTTCTCCTTTTTTTGGTCTCATGGTTGCAGTATCAGAAGATACCGACGTCACAGATGTTTGAGTTAATCCTTGTTCTATAAGTTTCAATATTTGTGCAAGCCTTTGTGGTTTCTCTGGACACTCTTCTTCTGTAACAATATCTTCCAACAATGTAGACATAAATCTTGAGATAAGATTAACTTTTGATTGATTTTTAGGATTTATGTAACATATTCTAAATAATGCCTTTTCCCAGTCTTCATCAAAATCTAAATGTTCTCCTTCACAGGCAGATTTATAATCCTCTTCGAAGTTTTCATATTGGTCTTTTTCTTCTTTTTTATGAGTTACTTTTGCTGCAGTGGACTCATTCCAGTTCCAGAAAGCAGGATAATTAGTTAATAAATCATAAATCTCTGGAAAAGCAACTTGAAGGCAGACCAATGCAAACATTACTGTTGCTTGTTTCTCATCTCCCAATAATTCGTCAACATCGCCTTCGGATCCAAGATTTTCATCAGTTAATATTTTAATAAGGCATAGAGAATTTACTAATCGTTTAATCGATCTTGGGTTGGTGCCTATAGAATCGCTGACTAGCTCTTCTAATAAATCATCATTTAACTCAACATCGTCACCAGTATATTCAATCTTTTTTAGTAATTGAATTATGTATTCTCCTAGATCATATTCATTGGTCGGCATTCTAAATGGAAGTTGAATAATCTTGTCAAAGAAAGCCCTAAACTCCCATTCATTCTTGTCTGTCTTGGCACCAAATTTTTTCTCAAGGCCTTTAACAACAACAGAGTAATCAATTGCAAGAATAAAAACACAGCCATCTATATCGAATATATTTTTTAATAATTCTAAAACTTGAACTGCATTTTCGGGAACAATTCTGTCTAAATCATCAACATATATAACAATTTTTGAGTAAGGGTTTGTTTCGGCTTGGCGAATATCTAAAGCCATCGCGGATAAATCTTTCCTTAACTTGGCAATTGAGCTAGATGAATTATCTATCATGCCGTCTGCTAAATCTTTTCCGGCTGCCCCAAGTGCAACAGCGCCTCCAATTCTCATAGCGCCATGCAAAACATTTTTAACATTTTTTTTAATACTCTCTGCTTTTGTTTTACTATCATCGGCATCAATAAGCTCTTCAATTATTTGATTTATAATTTTTATTAAGCTTTCCTCTGGGCTACATAATAAAGAATGCTCCCATGCATTCACCCATATTTGTTTGTATTTTTCCCCTTCAGAGTCTTCATTAGAACTATTTTCCAATTGATCATAAATCTGGTTGCACAAAGAAGTTTTGCCGCTACCCCAGTCACCCTGAATTCCAACAGTCATTGGAGTTGAAGTTTCTTTAACAAATTTTGTTAAAGCACTAATATGACTACCAATATTTAGAGACTCTTTTTCACCTCCAGGTAATGCTTTGTCTACTATTCCTACCATATAAAAATTATGTTTATTAAGTGCTCATAATAATATACATTAAATTTTAAACAATATGGTCTTCTCTTTCTTTTTTTGCTGTCCTGGTCACGCCTTCTTTAGAGGTGTACTCATTAGTGATGCCTTTGGAGCCAGCCTTATCTTTTTTAGACATATTCAATAAAACTACTACTGCAGTTAAAGCTGCTATTACTATTATTGTTAGTATTAAAGTATTCATAATTAATCTATTGCCTCAGTTACCATATAAAAAAATTGATTCGGTGAAAAAGAAGTTGATATATATGCGCCAACTCCTCTTGGGGTTGTCGAAACCCAGTTAGAAACAGAGAGATCTTGAGAAACTAACTTCATTTTTCTTTCATTTGAAATATTTAAGACCGGCTCATACAAGCTTGATCTAACCACAACAATATTCCTATTAAAGTCTATCATTATATATTGACCATCATACCCAATTGTAGAAGTAATCCAATCTTGATTTGGACAATTGCCATTATTTTCTAATGGTTGTGAGCATAAGTTCCAAAATTGAAGCCCATAAGAGTCTAGGCTCTCAATGGCATCTACATAGGAAGCATAACTAACGCTACTTCCTTCCCAAATCCCGCCCAATAGAAGCATATATCCAAATTTGGCATAATCTCTTGCAGTTGAATCTAGGCAGCAATAAGCAAGGTAATTGCCATTTGCTTGGCCGTTATCTACAAAATCTTTCCACCAAATAGCATTAATGCCAATTTTTGAAAATAGCTGATAATCTGCATATGTTTGGAGATCTTGGCCAGTAGCTCTAAAAAGAATTTCTCCTAAAACCTGAGTATCACAATTTGAGTATTTAAAATCACCACGATTATAAATTACAGTATCTGAATACCAAGGCTGAATAATGCCACTTTCTGAAAGCTCTCTATCAATACATTTAGATAATTGATCTTCTGAAAAGACTAAATCTCCTCCTGAAGATGAATCTTGGGTATTTTTGCATGTGTCTAGTCGTCCCAAATCACTATTGAAGCACATTGGATCTAGGCCTGATCTCATATCTAGTAAATTCTTAATAGTAATCGATGATCTCTCATCATTTGCCCATTCTTGAATATACAGAGATGCTGAATCATCAATAGATGTAATAAGTGCATTTTCTTCAGCGATGCCAATTAAAATACTTACAAATGATTTTGAAGAAGACCAAGAGGTAACATAACTATTTGTGGTTTTATTGCCAAATAAGTCTTCTAAACGAGATAGATCTATACCAGTTATATTGCTTAGTGTATTTTTTTCTCCAGATAAAATACCTCTATATCTTTCGTAAACCAGTTTCCCATCCTTTATTACAATCGCTGCTTGGGTATAAGCACCATCTTGAAATGCATAGTCGAAAGCTTGATCAAGCCTTGCTGAAGACATGCCAACACTTTCAGGAGTAGCTATGTCCCAAACTAAAGGGTGTGTTGGATATTGATTAGGGTTAACTGAATCAGGAGTTGCAGAACCTCCACCACCTCCGCCACATGAAACTAAAAATAGTATTAGATATAGATGAAGAAAATTTTTATAATATCTCATCTAAAAAATAGCATTCCTTATGAAGATTTCCTTATGAATTCTTGAGTGGCTTCTTTATATTCTGACTGAATTCTATCTACAAGCTCTTGAACAGGAGGCGAGTCTACTATTCCACCTATGCCTTGGCCTGAGCCCCATATATCTTTCCAAGCTTTTGCATCAGTATTTCCGCCTGAGCCAAAATTCATACTAGTTTTGTCAGCTTCAGGAAGATTATTTGAATCAAGCCCTGCTTTATCTATTGAAGGCTTTAAGTAATTGCCATGGATTCCTGTAAAAAGAGAAGAATAAACAATATCATCTGCTGCACTTTCTTCTAACATTTTTTTATAGCCTTGATCTGCGTTAGCTTCTTCTGTTGCTATAAATCTGGTGCCCATATATGCAAGATCGGCTCCAAGCGCTAATGATGATGCTACAGAATATCCATCTCCAATAGAGCCTGAAAGAATAATAGTTCCATCAAACCATTCTTTCACTTCTCTAACTAAAGCAAATGGTGATAAAGCGCCAGCATGCCCGCCCGCTCCTGCACAAACTAGTATTAAACCGTCAACACCTTGCTCAGCTGCTTTTT
>Ga0209091_10004781_pt1 | contig 10453 bp, 16 predicted proteins | sample ArcticOcean_MG_C_6_FD_187438 | JGI IMG/M metagenome (GOLD analysis project Ga0209091, IMG submission 187438) | Marine microbial communities from western Arctic Ocean - ArcticOcean_MG_CB8_128 (SPAdes) (version 2) | ecosystem: Environmental > Aquatic > Marine > Oceanic | place: Arctic Ocean... | reverse complement strand
TATAACAACCAAGTGTCATTAGGTTCTACAGATCCTGTTGCACAACATAACATAAAAGTAAATGTGGCTCGTGATAAAACCGATAAAGCATATTATAAATTAAAAGCATTAATGGAGGCAAGACAATGATTGAAAAATTACAAAAGGTAGGGCTACTTATAACTTTGATTTGTACAATCGGAGGTGGATTTTACACCTGGGGTACATTTAATCAGAGACTAGACGCTATAGAAAATAAAAAATTTACAGTTAATCAAACAGTAGATCTTACAGAAGTTAATAAAAGTATAGAAGCATTAAAGGCAGACATTAAAATTAATGGAGCTGCTCTAGACTATCTTGAAGCTAAACTAGAAGAATTAAAAACAAAATTAAATAACCCGTTATTACAATAGGAAAGAAAAAATGGTAGACACACTAGCACCAAAAAAAATATTCACACAAAGAGAACTCGATAAAAAGTTAATGCCTATAGAAAGGCAGCAGACTGCAATAAGACCTAGAGCTAGCCTTGCAGCATCTACTTATAATCCTGTACTAGATACTAATAGTGCTTTAATGGAAAATATAGTTAAGCCTGAAGTTACTACCCAACCAATAAGAGAGATAGGACAGGTAACTGCAGAACAAGATCAAGAAGTATCCTCAACAGATGAAACTCAAGATATTAAACAGACTGGAAAACAAGTAGAACAGGATAGTAACCAAGGCCTAGGATCAAAACCTATTGCATATGCAGCAGAAGGATTTGAAGATAAGATTATAGATAGACCAGTAGTTGTTGGAGAAAGAGGTATAGAAATGATTATACCCACAGGAAAGGGTAAGTTTACTGTTATTAATAATGAGGCATTGAAAGGATTAATGACTAAAGTTAATGGCGATGATTCTGATATAGACTTATCAAAAGATACAGTTAGTGAATTTAAAAATAATGACGGAACTAATGAGGCAGCTATAACTGGAAATGATAATACTCCAGATCCAAAGATAGGAAGCTATGATACTATGAAGTTACTTGATATGCTAGAAGAACAAGGAGAAGATCCTTCTAATAAAGATTTAAGAAAATCTATTATGGAGTACATTGAGGGTGGAGATAATCCATATTATGATGAACTCTTAAACCCACCAGAAGTTAAGCCAATTATAAAAAAAGAAGTTAAACCTTTGATGGGTAAAGACGAAGTATAATTACTCCTTAATCTTATAGGGATCTGTACTTAACTTAGGTATCTTACCTTCTAAGTCCTCACCTGATAATATACTTTCTATATGTTTATGTATATAAACAACAGCCGCACCTATGATAGAGTCTTTAGTAAATGTTTCTGCTATCTCTTTAAGGCTACATCCATACTGCAACAGTAAAGATACTGCCTTTCCAGATGCTCTAAGTTCTCTGTCCAGAGTACTTTCATTTGGTTTTATCTTAACCCAAATAGCCATAGGCGTAATACCTTCATCGTTAATAGTGTAGTCTACTATAGCTACTACTCTTCTATCATCTATGTCCATACGCACAGTATTACTTCTCATTCTATTTGGTACTTCTAATCTAGCCACGTTATCCATTATAACCTTTCTATTAAATCTTTTATTTCGTAATTAAGTTTTTCTGCATTACTTTTGCAATGCCTGATTACCGCAGATAAAATGTTGGCATGAAACTTTTCTTCAATACCATTAAGTTCATTGAGCACAGCACTTGGCTCTGGGTAATCAAGGTTAATTGCTATCTCATTTGATCCAGTCAAAGAGATACTCATTCCAAAGAGATGGGATTTATTTTTTGCCATCTGCATTCTTTGCTACAAAGTCAGCCCCAAGGTTTGGATCTAGTTCTTTTAATCCCCTAGACAATACCTCAATACCTTGAACTACTTCACCATAAGGTCTAGTAAATAGATACCTTAATATGCTTTGTACCTGAGAGCCTGATATTATATACTGTTTCTCTGCTAAATTATTAGCTTCTTTCATTTGTTCTTCTGTTGTCTTATCTGTCATGTCTTTCTCCTTTATTAAAAATTTATTTATAGTTGTGTATCTTTAATCCCTCTTCATCATTAAGTCCTCCATCTCTATTGAGTATCCTAAATTTAATCATAGTTGCATCAAACGTTTCTTTGATGTGTGAGAGTACTACTTTTTCATCAAATTCTTTACAAGAGTAAAGATCTAATTGTATATTACCCCATTCATTCCATATATGCATAGCCGCATGGCTGGTACTTAAAAGTAATGTAGATGTCCATCCTATGTTGCCTGTATCAGATACATAACTTGCTATTGGTCCACCAATAATTTTCATATCTACTTTATCTACTAACTTTTCCATAAATTTAATTACTACTTTTTCTTCATCTGCATTAGGAAATTTATTTATTTTTGCAAATACAAGTAAGTGTTTGTGTATTGGTTTAAACATTATTTAACTCCTCTATTAATTTATTTAAATACCATTTAGCTTTTTCTAAATCTTGTATAGGGTTGCCCTTGTATTTATACCTAGCCATATACTTCATGCACGCACCTTTAAGATAACCATGATACTCTTCTGTAGTCATAGAGGCTTTGATAATATCAATAGTCTCTGTTGTTGACTGCCTATAATGATTAGGTTTATTTACTAGGTCTTCCATATCTTCTCTTTACCTCTTTAGAGTTTACCATTTCTATATCGTACTCTCCGCCTTTAACATTACGTTTAACTATTAGTCCACTCCACCACATACGTTGGGTATTATATGCGTATGATTCTTTGTGTGTCAAGTAACAACCTGCAGATAATCCCATTATCTTTTTACCTGTAGGGTATGCACCTATAGCATAGTCTAGTAGGTGGCAGTGTCCTACAGTAGATGATACTTTGTTTTTATTAAGTAATGTTCTAGCTATATTTTCTCCAGAGATAGCTGAACCCATCAGCCCACTAGGAAAATTATGTGAGTAATGTATACCATCTATAACTACAGGGTATCTATAAGTATACTCATTCCAACCATAGCTTGGATAGTCTAAGTCATCAATAGATATAGCACCTTCAAGTTCTGGATTATCTTCTACCATACGATCTATACGATCTTCATGATTGCCTAGTGTCATATGCATTTCAGCCTTATGATTGCCCATGCCTTTATTAAATAACTCTAGAGCTTGATGTGCATGATCTATATCTTTACGATACCTTCTACCTTGAAAGGACTTCTTACCTCTATCCCAACTAGACAAAGAGTCCATGCTAGCAAAGTCTCCCATACATATTATCTTATCTGCCCCTATATCTTTTGCCATCCTGCCTGCCCAACTGAATCTTTCGTTACTGGCGGCTGGGGTACAGTGAGGGTCACCTATTACTAAATGTGTTGTCATTAATTTAAGTCTCCTTTTTTAAAACTGAAAAGATCAATTACATTATCTGTAGCATCTTCTCTATCAAGCTGTGTATCGTCTTCATGAAATCCCAGCATGCCTTCTTCATATATTATATCCGCATTAGTTGTTACAAATCTAATTAATCCTTTGGCTATGTAAGAACATATATCTCTTTCTTTAGGTGCCTTTGGATCTATTAGACCACAGATAAATCCTTTTTCATGTGGCGATATTATAACGGATACAGACTCAAATATACTTATGCTATCTGTATCATCACCATTAAAGTCTTTCATTATATTACTTCAATCTGCAGATCTAATGCTTTTATTTCTTCATCATCTTTATCTACACCAGACTCTAATGCCTTTTTTCTTTTTATTTGTAAGTCATGTATGGCAGACTGCTGTTCTTCTTCTGTTTTTTCTGCCATAAGTTCTATCTCTTCGTCTGTTATTTCATTGTAAAATGTTACCATGATTATTCTCCTTTGTTGTTTTGTTTTATTATACCTAAGAATGATTCAAAGTCAAGTACAATAAGGGGTTTCCTGCTATTCATTTTTAATACTACAGCAGGTTCTAAGTTAGCATTAGAAATAGATTGATCATAAGAATCATACAATCCTTTCCATGTTTCTTTATTCTTACACTCAATAGAGAATGGGAATAGTTCTTGGGCTTTTTCAGATAGCTTGATGTCTATACCAGACTCTCCCATGATAGCACACCACACATCTGTATTTATTTTTAAGCTAGGGAACGCACTGAGAAGTGCGTCCCTAACCCAGTTTTGAAGCCTTCGCCCCTTGGCTTTTCTACTGCGCACACTAGAAGCCATCATCTACCCTCGGATTACTGACTTCAGTGTACCAAACCCACTTAGGGTTCTTAGCTTGCGATTGCTGTTGTGGCAGCATTTGCAAGTTTTCTCCCCAACAAGGAAACTTGTAAGGGCAGAAACTACATGCCGTACCTAATACTTTATTGCCTGTCTTATTCTTTCTAAAGTATTCGTCTTCGGCCTCGAAACATCTTTTAAATTCTTTGTCTAAAGTTATAGCTCTAATGTTATTATCTATAATACTTATGGCATTTTCTTTGTACTCATCATCAGCCATAGGTGCTTCAGTTACAACCCATTCACCTGTAGATTTATTAATAACTATCCAACCACCAAAGGGTTTCTTTCTAGACTCAGCATACATATAGCCTTGAGTTAGATAGCCAAACAAATCATCCTGTGCCACTGCATGAAACCCGCCATTCTCTCCAAACTTATTGACAAATGACCAGGGGGATGCACTTTTAATATCCCATACTTTATCTTCAATCTCTACATCAAGTGTACCATTAACTGTAACTGCATCTAACTTATACTCTGTCTTAGTCTGCTCTGATTGTATCACTACACCTGATGCCTTCATAATAATCATTGCCGCCTGCTCTATAAGATCTCCAAATAGATTTCTCATCTTAACATTATAAGGTTGCGACTCACCCTTAATGCCTTTCTTCTCCATCTGCAATTGACACAGAGGTCGTCCGATGCTTGATGCCCTAAGACCAAACTCTTTTTTTCTTTGGTCAGTGAATTGCTTACGAAAGGATTCCTTACAAGCGTCACCAAACTGGTCTATCAATTCATCGGATACCTCAACTGCATCTTTATTAGCAGCCTCCAAAAACACCCTTACTTTTTCTAGGATGTCTGAACTCATGAAGCTAACATCTGTGCTGGATCACCTTCTAAATCATCCACTACATCAATTATCTTTGCATCATCTTTAACTGGGCTAGTCTTCTTAGCACTACGCCAAAGCTCTACTACTTCTTCGTTCTCAGTGTTGATAACATCTTGAAAAGATAAGAGAATCTCTTTCTCTTTATCACTGAAAGAAACTTCCTCTGGATTAACAGATATATTTGATACATAGAATACATTACTTCCTGCTTTCTTTTTCATAGTTTTTAGTTCAAGCGTATGATTAAACATTACTTTACCTCTGCGTCTAAGACTTTCTATAGCCTCACCTACAGGTTTAAAGTTACTGCCTGTTACTTTCCATAACACAGGTAATTCTTTTACCTCTGTCTCTTCTCCGCCTGGAAGTACTCCAGTAAAAGAAACTAATCCATACACTAAGCGGTAACACTTGATGGCTTTCTGTCTGGTTCTTTCTTCTTCAGAAACATTAGCAAGTTCTTTTGCTGGAACCTTACCACATCTAGTACCACCTTGTATATCTATAGCCTCATCTTTCCAAGACTTAAAGATTATACTTCTGTTACTATACTCATTCTTTTCTGCATCATACTTCATGTACTGATATGCATTCATGAATGGCCTAAAGGTTACAGGCTTTCCGTAAGCCATGCTATCTAGTTCAGGAACATACACACCGTATGATCCTACGGGTACTTCCGCACCATCGTCATTCTCTGGAAATCTATTTATTGCTAGCTTCGGTAAGAAGTTACCAGTAGATGATTTCTCTTGTCCAATCATAGACATGATCTGATCTTGTGTTAGACCGTCTATATTTGCTACTTCATTGTTAGACATTTATTGTCCTCCTTGTTTGTTATTAAAATTCTTATACACTATTTTTGACAAAAAGTCAAGAAGAATGTTGCCATAGTATTAATAAAAGTATTATAATCATAAGTATAAGGTTACATAAATACTCAAGTGACTTCATAAAGCTGTGCCTTTCTGTTGAATTATTTCCTGCATTTCCAACCAATTATACCCTATCTTAGTTTCCGTGTCAAGTGGAACATTGAAGTCCAAATCATAATAAATTTTAAGGGAATCTATAACATTAAGAGTTGCTAAATCTAATAGATCTGCCATAATTTTATCCTCTCCTGGATATATATCTGCAACTATAGAATCATGTACTGTGTTTATTAGTAGACTCTTTACTTTATTTTCTTCCATTAGATTATAGGCATTGATACAAGCAATAGGAACTATATCTGCAGTAGCAAAGCCTTGCACTGGATAGTTCTTTATCTGTGTAGAATAACTAGAACCTCCCCATGCCATACGTTGGGCATAAGGAAATGAATACTCTCTACCTGAAGGAGTTTTAATCTTCTTATATTGTATAGCATTACTCTGTAATGTTTCATGCCACTTAGCTACATCTTTATACTTATCTAAGAATGCTTTATAGTATCTCTTCTCATCCTCTGTACCAGACATGCCTCCGTATAAAGGTTTAAATGTATGTGCCTTTGCATCCTGTCTAGATACTCCTATAGTATCTGCAGTAAACTGATGTACATCTACACCATCTGCTATATCTTTCATACCCTGTTTATCTTGGGCTAAAAATACAGCAGTCCTAAACTCTAGCTGTGAAAAATCTATCTCCATTATCTTGCCATCTTTAAATCTAGAAGTAATTACTTTACGGATAGGAAAAGTATTTCCTCGTGGTTGATTCTGAAAGTTAGGATCACGACTTGATAGTCTGCCTGTTGCTGTAACACATTGCATAAACTTAGGATGCAGTATGCTATCTTCATTTACATGATCTCTCATGCCATTAACAAATGTATTAAGATAAGTATCTATAGCATTGTACCTTATGATAAGATCTACAAACTCTTTTAAATCTCCTGTTGCTCGTAAGGATATTCTCTTAAGAGTTTCTCTATCTGTCTTGAAGCCACCATCTGCTACATCAGATACACCAACAGGTACCTGTGAAAATCCTGCTATCTTATTTAGTTCAGAGTAAACTAATCCTGTGCCCTGACACACATCACACTTAGAAAGATTCTTGTAGATGTCGCCATTAACTTTAACTCTCTGTATAGTACCATCACCAGTACAGGTGTCACATTGATTGGATATAGTTTTTTTTATACTGTTAGTATTAAACATCACTGCGTCTTTAAACTTTGCCTTAGAAAATACAGGACGTTTCTTTTTTCTTTTAGTATTCTTATCTATGCCTATATTAAATAGCTCTGACCATTTCTTCTTATCTGTTACCTTTCTAGAATATATAAGCCAAGATAATTGCTCACCACTTCCAGGATTTATAGGGGTATCTCCCATCTGTTCCCAAATAATATTCTTAATTCGTTGGGCAATAGTTCCAAACTCTTCTTTAAATTCTTTCTCTACTGCATCAAGTCCAGGCACATCTATGTGTATACCATTTCTCTCCATAGTTCCAAGCACAGGTAAAAATTCATTCATCATCTTAACAGACTTGAGTAAAACTTTATTGTCTCCCTTCTTAAAATCAGACATCTGCGAATCAAACAATGCTCTAGTAGATACTACATCCTGTCTACCATACTCTTCTATAATATCTATAGGTATATTCTCAAAAGAAATTTTTTGTTTCATGTAATCATCTACAGCATCAGACTTCTGTGCTATACTTCTTCGTTTGCATATCTCTTTTAATGACAATGGCTTACGCAATCCTCTAAGCAATACATACTCACCTATCATGGTATCATACAGCCTACCTTTATACTTGAAGCCAGACTCTAACAGCCAGACCAAATCAAACTTAACGTTGTGTCCTACCAACAAGGTTGTCTTGTCTAGTGTTTCTTGTAAGTCTTTGTGATTCTTTTGTACATCAAACTCACTGTCTCTGTGATAAAAAAAATAGTAGTCATCATTAGCACCAACACTAACTAACTTATTGTGTGGATTAAATGGTAACGGATCTGTCTTACCGTTGTGATCAACGAAACTTGTCTCTACATCTAAAACTGTAATCATACTCTGTACCTCGATAGTTGTGGTTCAATATTACAAGTGATCTCTCCGTGATAACCTGATATCTTATTCTTACTTATACACAATACTCGTGTAGTGTCAAGTGAATCAAGACTACCATGCTTACCTATACCTATGATCAAGTCTGCCTCTGCAGCTTTACCTGTCTTAGAGTTCTCCATCATATCAAATGATATACTTGTCTTACCATGTGCGTCTGCTGATGCTTGTGATATAGCTATGACACAACAGTCATGCCTCTTTGCTATCTCTCTTGCACCTGTGTACACAGCCCGTAACTTCTCATCTGTGCGTGAAAAATTACCAAGAACATTTACCTTATCTAACTGATCAATAATAAGTATGTCTGGCTTATGTTGCTCGCAATGATTATTAACGTCATCAATAGTCCAGTCAACAGTATCCATAAGTTTAACATTATCTTTTATATCCTTCCATTTATCTTTTGCTAATTCCATGTTGTCTACTATCTCATCTTTAGTCATGCCTGTATGAGCGTTAATGATTCTCATCTGTGTTCTTATAGCAGGCTCTTCATTAATTAATGCATGTACCTTTGCACCTTGCGATGCAAATCCCTGTAGTCCACCGACAAGATTAACCCAGAAGGCAGTCTTACCTGACTCTGGTCTAGCAAATAGTATAACTAAGTTACCTGCACCTATGCCTGGAACTTGCTCATGTAAACTTGGTAGATTAAATTGAAACTTTGTTTGTATCTCCAGACTATCCATTAGCTCTACTATATCATCCGTCACTGCTTCTTCCTCTTGTACTTCCTCTTGTGTCCCATCAAGTAAATCCTTGATATCATTGAAAGATCTGGAGTGTCCGTTAAATATATCTGTAGCTACTACTGCTACCTTGTGGGCAAGATTACGTTTGTGTACTGCACTAAGTATATCCTCTACTACATTCTCGTTGGGCTCTTCTTCATTTCTAATCTCATCTACCATAGATTGAAAGTTAATTCTTGCGGCTCGTGTTAGGGCAGGGTTATACTTTTCTAAATGTAAATCTATAAGTTCATCTATACTTAAATCTTTTGTATAGTCTGCGTGGGCTTTCTCTATTGTTGTAAAGACATTACCAAGTCCATTTGTAAATGTGGTCTTGGATACTTTAGCTTTGTTCTTGTCGTAAAACTTTTTCTTTAATAGAAGTTTTATTAGCTGTCGTTCTTGCATAGTATCTCCTTTATCATTGCGGGTCTGTAATATTTTAAATCTTCTTTTAATATGACAACCCTTGTTTTAAGTTTCATACTACCTAATTCTTTTGCTATGTCAAATGATTTTGTAGTTGCATCTCTGTCCAATGCAATGATAACTTCTTTAAATCTTTTTTGTATGATCGGAATAAAACTATCAGGCAAACTTGTACCCATCAGTGCAACTCCTGCAAAGTCTTGTGACACTGCACATGCAGACGCACAGTCCTCTACTAACACAGCAACATCACCTTCACCACATATGTAAGGGTAATCTTTGCTACCATACACATACCATTTAGGCATCATGTCGGAACGCATAGCTCTACCCACACCTCCAATAATACTATGGTCTTCATCTCTAATCATAAACACAGCCCTGTGATTTTGTGGATCGTATTGTATGTTAGCATTACGCTGGTTGTATGCCTCAAGGCAATTGTTTCTGCTTAAGTATTTAGCTACTGTGTGAGTAGAGTGGGCAGGTTGGAAGTGACTGGGCACCTTCCAAGTTATCTTGTCATTGTCTTTCTTCTTAATCATGTGTGTTATATCCTCCATTGTTTTCTCTGTGTCTATGATTCCCTTTGCATTACATGACGCACTAAAGCAGTACCACTTCATAGTGCCACTCTCTTTGGTTAGCTGTAAGGTATTGTTATGAAAGCAAAAAGGACAATCCATTCTTATAGATTGTCCTGTGTGTATGGGTATGTTTTTTATTACTTCTTTTTGTTCTCTGTAATTCATGCCTTGCTTATACCATGATTGCTGGCTTATGTCAAGTGATTATGAATTGTGCCCTAGAGCATCGACTAGTGCTACCTCTAGGGCGTGGATCACTTTCTCTCGAGAACAGTATTCGCGATCCCGATTGTACTCTTAAGCCTCTCGCATACACCGAGACCAGGTGGTAGGTAGCGAACCTAACGCTCTCTAAAAGTACAATCGGCATAGCGATTGTGGGTGGGGGTGCCCAGTAGGCTTCAGATTGTAACTGGCTTTCGGTACCGTAACCTGCACCCCCATAATGTGGGGTAGGCAACGACCAAGCCTACCCCTTGAATACGAACACTACCTCTGTAGCAT
>Ga0209091_10004777_pt1 | contig 10457 bp, 13 predicted proteins | sample ArcticOcean_MG_C_6_FD_187438 | JGI IMG/M metagenome (GOLD analysis project Ga0209091, IMG submission 187438) | Marine microbial communities from western Arctic Ocean - ArcticOcean_MG_CB8_128 (SPAdes) (version 2) | ecosystem: Environmental > Aquatic > Marine > Oceanic | place: Arctic Ocean... | reverse complement strand
CCTTGTATACCTTGTATACCTTGTATACCTTGTATTCCTATATCACCCTGAGGTCCTAATAATCCCGTAATTCCTTTCAAACCTTGGAATCCTTGTATACCTTGTATACCTTGTATTCCTATATCACCCTGAGGTCCTAATAATCCCGTAATTCCTTTCAAACCTTGTAATCCTTGTATACCTTGTATACCTTGTATTCCTATATCACCTTGAGATCCTTTTAGTCCTTCTTTCCCTTCTGGACCTGTTGTTCCTTTAAACCCTGTTGGACCTGGAATATTGCTAACAGGACCTGTAGGTCCAACACTCCCAGTAGTTGGTTTTTCAATTATTGTTTTAGTTCCATTTGTTAAATTAATAGTAAAATCAAGATTAGTTGGAGTATTATCTACAATACTTGTAATTCCTATTCCGGGAGTTCCTGCACCACCGCTACCTGAATTTACAAGAGTTCCGACGCGTCTTTGACTCCATCTAATATTATCTCCTCTGTTTCTTCCTGCCATTATTTATATAATATTTATATATTAATTATTCAAAACAAACATATAATATTAATTGCTACGCGGTATAAATCCATTTAATTTATTCATAATATCTAGCTTAGCTACTGTCTTTTCTAAATTTCCTGCATTAAGATTATTAAACAAATATCCTGTTTTTGGTTGAATTTCATTTTTCTTTATTTGTTTATAAATAACATTTATTCCTTTTTTTATTTTTTGAATTTGTGATTCACCTTCTATTATTTTAATATTTAAATCAATGGGTAATAAGATAAGAGAAATGGCAAAATAAATTAAGAATCTCCTTTTTTTTTTGGTTCCTGAACTATATCGCATACAGAAAGTGTTCAACAGAGATTTTAATAATTTTGTTATTCCTCTTCCTCTATTAACACTTTCGTGTAATATACCTTCCCATATAATCCAAATGATATCTAGTTGAAAATTATTTGAAACAGGCATATTAGAACGTCTTTCAGCTTTTAAAATATTCTTTTTGTTTTTTTTACAAGTTGTTTCATAAGCTAAAATCCATTCAAGCCACCAATATGCAACAGTAATATTATTGATAGGTTTAGAAATATTATACATAAATTCATTTATAGCTATAAATAAATCTTTTGGGTCTTTTGTTTTGAATACTTTTTTACCATAATCTAGGCTATTTGCCTTTAATTTACCTGTCAAATTTTGAAGGTTAAAATCTTTTGGGTCTATTTTGATATTGGATAATGGATTTCTTTTATGCGAATTGCATAAAACACATATTATTTCTGCAAATAGTTTTCTGACATCTTGATTATTTCTCATTTTGATTTCATTATTAATATAACCTTTATTTACTATATTTTTAAATTCTTCATATCTTAATTCAATATAAATTGGTAATTTAGGATTTCCTAAATGTATATTCTTACCTATAAAATGCAGTATTATTTCCCACAGTTCAGCAAAATGACCAGCACAAATAAATTCTGCTGACCAATAGCAAGCTTCTTCCAATACTCCGGAAAATAAACTATTTAGTAATTGTTTTTTTACATCTGTTTTTTTATACTGTGAAAAGGTTATTCCTCTGAATTCTTTTTGGGTCCTTTTATCATTAATATTAAGTTCATTCATATATATATATTTTTCTTTATAAAAAAAATAACAATAATACATATAGATGTTGAAATATCTTTTAAAAACAGTAAAAAAATCGATACGAGATTTTAATAAATCTAGTCATTGGACTAAAATTGTATTTTTCTTAGGAATCATACTCATATTAGTAATTATTACTAATCGGAACGCTCCTATGCAAGAAGGATATAGTGGAATAGGTCAAACAGAAAAATTTGTATCGAAAACAAGCACTGATATTTTTGACCCATTTTATACAAGTATTTATGATGACTTAGTTTATGATCAAGCTAAGAATGAGTTTGAAGTTGGAGAGATTGTTAGGATAACAAAACCTACGACACAAAGTTTAATACTAGTTTTGGGTTCTAGGACAGGACGATTCGTAAATGATTTGGCTAATAAAGGTATAAAAGCAATAGGAGTTGATGATGCTCCTAATATGACTGCATTTGCGCAACGAAAATTTCCTGGTTTAGAGTTTAAAACAGGGAATACAAGTGAAACTATTTTATTTTCATCCAATACATTTACTCACATTACAGCATTATATTTTACAATTTACCATATTAAAAATAAATTACAATTTTTTCAGAACTGTATGAATTGGTTGAGACCTGGTGGCTATCTCGTTTTACATTTAGTTAATAGAAATAAATTTGACCCTATTTTAAATACAGCAGACCCTCTTCATCTTGTTTCTGCTCAAAAATATGCCAAAAAGAGAATATTGAAATCATTAATTAAATTTAAAGATTTCAGCTATAAAGCAATATTTGACCTTAAAGGCGACAATCAAGCCGAATTTGTTGAAACAATTACAGATGATAAAACTAAAAATATAAGACAAAATACCCATAAATTATATATGCCTACACAAAAACATATATTGAGTTTAGCTAAAAGCGCAGGATTTATTTTGAAAGGTAAGGTAGATATGGTTTCAGCTCAGTATGAATATCAATATTTGTATATTCTTTATAAACCAGCATAATTAATTAAACCAGCAAACCATTGCAAATCTATGTTCTTTTACATTTTGTGGTATATATTCTACAAAATGTGGATTTATCTTTTCTACTATTTTCATAACTGTCATACAATTAAATTGTGGCACGAGGGTTTCTCTTACTTTACTATATGTTTTATCTATTATACATAAATTCCCTCCAAACCACGGTTTCCAATTTTTTGTCATATGTAAAACAATTGCAACTTTTCCATTAGGACTATCTGTATGAGGATATAAAAAATCGCCAGATTTATATTCTGTGAAAAAAGATGTTTCTAATTTTAAATTACTTTCGTCAGTAACTTTTTCAATAAAAGAAAGAAAAACTTTATTTTTTATTATTTTTTCAGTGAATTTGCACAAGAAACAATTACAAGTTTCGTAATGATTATTTATTGTTCTATAAAATGAATATGAAAAATTTTTTGCCTCTGAAAATGATTTCAATGCATCTTCCCGTCGTGACTTAATTTTTTTCTGTGTAGTTATATCTGAAAAATTTCTAATATCGACTCTATCATCATCAACTATACTTGAATGATACCACCAGGTAGGGTCTAAATTTATTAAAAAATCATATAATTCTTCTGCATAGTCTTTAGATAAATAATTCTTTATGGTTATATAACCTTTAGTTTGGTATATATGCTTTATTAATTCATAATTAATATCAATCTTATTTATATTCATTATAGTATTAAATATTAACGCACTTAAATCGTTATTTTCTCAAAATTAAAATAGCAAATCTCTCTAATGATAAAAAATATACTAGGAATAGTTGTCCTTTTTATTATTATCAGTTATATTTATTATAAAGTAAAATACCCTTTCTGGTCAATTCAACCAGTGTTTCATTTTCATAATTTACGATATTGGTTATTTCCTCCTGGAATTATTCAACATAATAATCCAAAAATAAATAAGTTTTTTGATTCAACAGTTGAATTTTATGATGTTTCCACGCTTTCAACTGAAAAAAAGGCACTATTCGCAACATTGATAAAAGCTCATTATATGCCTAATAAATATGAAAATTATAAACCTACTACTGAAAATATTACTGATTATTTTAAGAGTCATAACAAATCTTGTTTTATTTCATTATATAATCAACCATCTATTATGGATGGTAAAATGTCAAATACTCTTGTTTCATCTATGACAACACGACCTTTAAAATGCGTTGTTGATAATCATAATATAAATTTATATTATGTCGATTTTTTGTGTGTGCATAAACGTTATAGAAAAAAAGGTATGGCTCCAAAAACGATATATTCACATTACTATAATCATAGACACAAATACGACAATACTGTATTTTTATTTAAAAGAGAAGGTGAAACGACTGCTATTGTGCCCTTATGTGCTTATAAAAATTATGGATTTGATTTGCATTATCTCTCCAAAGAGATAAATTTAAAAGAACCAACTCTCAAAAGTGTTTTGTTAAGTGACACAAGTATGAGACTTTATTACGAACTTGATAAATTCATCCAGAAAACTGTTGATTGTTACATTAGTCCTAATTATAGTCATTTGAAACATCTAGTAGATAAAAATCTACTACATATTGGCTTAGTTATTGAAGATAGAGATGCAAAGGCAGTATATGTCTTTAGAAATTCACATACTTATTACGATTCAAAACCCTCCCTTGAATGCATCGCTTCTTTTAACAATGGTTTATCGGAAGGAAAATTTATTGATGGATTTTTAGACTGTTTAGTTATGTGTATAGAGAGATTTAAGTATCAGATACTTTTTGTTGAAAACATTTCTCACAATAATACTATTGCTAAATATATGATAAAAAATTATAAATTATTATTTGAGAGTTCAGCTTCTTACTATTTTTATAATTTTGCTCATAGACCAATCCCATCAGAAAAAGTCTTTTTATTAAATTAATAAATTTATAAATACCACGTTTTATCACCTTTCCCGTAATTTGTAAAATATTTTTTATAATTTTTAAGAATTATCTTTGGATCTTTATTTTTTGCCTTTTTATATAAAGATTCATACACATCACTTGATGATGCTGATGTAATAATAGCTTTTATATTATCATCATTTTCTAATTTTTTTAACTTATTACCTAAAGCCGGGTGTGTTTTTGGTAGTTTAAACTGAATCATTTTACCATTTTTATTTATTAAGATTACCATTTTTGAATCTGCTAATTCCCGCCAAAGTTTTTCTAATTTTTTATTTTTTCCCCAAATATTATCGTCATTATCCCGAAAGCCTCGGCGTCTTTTTAAACTTTTAGTTTTTCTTCTTGTTTTTCGTCTTTTATTTTGTTTAGTTTTCCTACTTCTTATTTTTTTTGTTTTATGTTTTGTCATTCTTATATAATTATAGATTTTTAAACATATATTTTGCTAAATTAATCTATCTTGTATATTTTCCTGCTCTAGCAAAAGAATCAACGACGAAAATAACAAAAACGCCTAAAAACATATATAAAATGAGTTCTTCAGTAATATTGTCAGTCTTATGTTCTTTTTGTTCTTCTAAAAGTGTAATCATATAATTTAGTTTTTCTAGAAGATGTGATTTATCTCCACTCACTGCTTGTTGATTCGCCAATTGAGTATAATAAGGAACATATTGTTGATAATATTGTTTATTTACTGCTTCATTGTTAAATGTTTGATAATCGTGTGGTTGCACAGGGGTATCTGAATCGTCTGTTTCTTGTTCTTGTGATTTAGGAGTATCTGTTTCTTCTTCTCTTATTTGTGTAAGTTGTGGCTTAGGAGGAGGATTAAAATCTGCTAAATTGCTAGACTCATTATCCATACCCTCGACAGATTTTAGCAAATTTTGTATTTTATTTGTTCCAATTTTACATCTCCTTTTTCGTGTAACACCTCTTTTATTTGTTGTCTTTTTATCTGAATTATCATCTGATAGATTATATTCTGAATATTGTAAAGACATTATTATATAAAAAAAGAGATATTAATTTCAGATTCTAACTGAAAAATATCTCTAATGCTATATATAATGAAAACTTATGTTGAATTATCACTAGTAGCTGTTCTAATAGTTTTATTGTATCAGCCACCAACAGCTATAACTGATTTTGCTAAAAGTGGTTTAGGTAAAGCTATTTTGATTATTATGATTGTGGCAATATCTCATCAATTTGGTATGAATGCAGGTTTGTTATCAGCAATTATTGGTGTAGTTTTACTAAACAATCCTGGCACTATTAAAGAAGGTGCTGAAGGTATTGGTGGACCGGGTGCTGATATGGCCTGTGTAGCACCTTGTAAAGATTATAAATCCGACACAGAAACTTTTAATGCTTGTTTGCGTAGATGTAAAAAAGGAAATGTTGACCCTTTTACCAATAAATGTAAACCCGGTGATAATGAATGTTTTAGTGGGCAATCAGATGAACAAAGAGAGCCTCTTACAGAATCACATAAAATAGAAGCATTAAAAGCAGCAGCACTGGCAGGTGTTAAAATACCAGGAACAATACCAGACACGTTTTCTAATTACACATTAGATGATGCCGCTGATTATCCTAATCTTAAATCTACTTTAACTATGTTAGATACAAATGAAAATATTAAGAGAAGTATGAGAGCAGCTGAATATGCTAAAACAGCACCAGCTGGTTCCACTTTAATGACAAATCATTTAGATACAGTTGCTGTTGTTAATAAACAACTACCCTTGTTAGCTGGAATGTAAAATATATATTTATCACAATTTGGAAAATATATATCTAATGTTTGTATATATGCAAGCTTATGTTGAAATTATTTTAGTTGCAATTTTAGTCGTAATTTTGTTTAACGGCTCCATTACTGGATTAAAAGATTTTGCTAATAGTGTTTTAGGAAAGGCTGTTATGGTTTGTCTAATTATTGCTGTTTCTCACCAATTTGGAACAAATGCAGGTTTACTTATGGCTGCGATTACGGTTGTTTTGTTAAATCAAAATTTGGAAGGATTCGAAGCAATAGAAGGCACCGAAGAAATGGAAGGTTACGAAGACGAAGAAGAGATTATACCAACAGAGTCATTTTCAAATTATACACTAGATAATGCGGCAGATTATACAAATTTGCAATCAACTCTTAAGGCTTACACCACCAATGATAATATTATGACTAGTATGAGAGCTTCGGAGTATGCTAAAACTGCACCAGGTGGTACTGCGTTAATGACCAATCACATTGATACTATGAAGGTTGTTAATAATCCCAGGTCTGAAGGAATATTCTAAACAGTTAATATAAATGATTAATTTTTGTTTTGCCTGTTTATTTGCTGTGATTATAATTTCTTCTCTTTTTAAATCTATAAAAAGAGAGCCATTCTTGCCAAAAAAAATGGCTACAAAAACAAAACAAACATTTAATAAATATAGACGAAATCTTAAAAATAATATAAGCAAACATTATGAGAATTTAACAAATAAACTGACAGCTGTAAAAATTAAATATATATAAATATTAAGTATGATACAGAATTTATTTGGTTATTTACAAGGATTAAACAATAGTAGATTTTTTGCTGGATTAGTTATGATTATGTTAAATGTGGGTTCGAAATATATCACTATTGAATTAAGTAAATCTCAGGAACAGTATTTAAGAAATACTCTAGCGAGACAAATGTTAATTTTTGCAATTTCCTGGATGGGAAGCCGTGATATTATTACTGCTTTAGGATTAACAGCTGTTTTCAATGTTTTAACACAGCATCTTTTTAATGAGAAAAGTAATTATTGTCTTATTCCAAAAAAATGGAGAAACTTTGCTGATGTAATTGATACTAATGGTGATGGAGAAATTTCACAGGATGAATTAAATAAAGCTCTAGCAATTTTAGATAAAGCAAAAAAGAAAGAAAAATATCGAGAAAACTTACGTTTATTAAACGGTTATAGTGGAAATATATAAATGGATATTTAAATCTATCTATTTATATAATAATGGCTGATATTGCTCGTGCTCGGTTTATAGTAGAATATACTACAAATTTAACTGGTAATAGAAAATTTATACTTAAAAATGAAAATATACAAAACCAAATAGAAAAAGTTCAATCAAGAAAAAAAACTCTTATAAATAAGGGAGATAAAGTAGTGTATCTAGATCCCAATGATAAAGAGAGATATGGTATGACTGCTAAAATTATTAAACTGAATTTTGACACAGAAAATTTGACTAATGGACTCGTTAAATTAACGCAATTTCCTAGAGAAAAAGCAAAAATGGGCGTTTATAGACATACTAATGCAGCTCCAGCCAATTCTTATGATATTAAATTTCTAAAATCTAATTCTCTTAGTAAAAACAAAAGAATACTAAAAAATGTTTCGACAAAATATGTATATCGCGATAAGAGTTTAATAGGTATCTGGACAATGGGATTTATACCAAGTGGTAGCACTAAGCAAACTGATAATACAATTAGAAAAATTATAAATAAGTTACTTGCAAAAGGAACTATATTTATTCCATCTGCTATTTATAACAAAAAAACAAATAAATTTAATCAACCTAAGAAAGGACAACAATATAAAATACGTGATTCAATAATTAATGTTCAATCAGAAAATAAATTATTCAGAAGAAAACTAGATTCAAATAAAATAATGATAAGTGTAAATTTATTTCTACAAGAAACACGCGGACCAGGTGGTAAAGCCATACCATTTTCAATGAAGAAAGTCAAAAGTAATGTTGATATGAGTTGTGATTATCATTTTAATGCGTTAAAAAATATTGGAAAGAGAATAATAGGTGGTAGTAGAAATGCAAAAGGTGGTGGTTTTGAAGGAGCGTGGGTAGTAAGAAAAAATAAATCATCTATACGCAAATTTATTAATGACCATCTAACATCTGATTTAGTAAAGAATACTGAAATGGGAGAATACTTATTGGATGATTTAGAACACGTTATAGATAATAATGATGTGGATGATAATAAGTATTTTTTTATAGAACGTCACACGGGTATGGTAGAAATAGAAGGAAAATCAATTGAATATGTGTTTAGTTGGAATTGTTGCCCTGATAGAAATAGAGCTATTCGGTTATGCGATGATTTAGAAGATGATAATGGTGCAAGTTGTAAGTGGATTGATATTAATGAGTCAAGACCAGACATACGTAATACCAGACAGAGTGGGGGGCGTAGAAAAACCAAAAAAAAACGCAAAAAAAGAAAAAGAAAAACTCGCAAGAAATAAATATATTTTTATATTATATATTTATGTCAACTATTGAGGATATTTTTAAAGAAGCAAAAACAAGATGCTACTTTTTAAGAGAAAGTATTGATAGAGGGTTATATGATTCTCCACAGCCTGCCAAAAAAATTGCGTTTCAAGAAAAATTACAACAAATAATAAAGGATGGCGAAGATCATATAAAACAATATTATAAAAAAAAGCACGGTATTAAATATAGATTTAAAAATAAAAAATCTGAAAATAGTGATAAAGATAAATTATTTCAAATGGTTTTGGGGTATCAAGATGATTTAACGAATCGTTTAAACTTATTAAATTATTATATTAATAATAGAATTCAAGATGAGAATGAATGTAGAGATATGTCTGAAGAAAAATGCACTCGTTCAAAAAATATTAGTCATTGTCATTGGATTCCAGGTGGTGATAAATTAGGAGAATGGATGATGCGTAAAACTTGGGCGGAACGTAAAAACAACAACGATAAACCAGAATATGTTGGTGTTGTATCTAATCAAAACCCTCGTGGTTGTTATCCTGTTTCGACAAATAAGAAAACAAATAAACCTCGAATTTTAACAAGTAAAGAATTAAAAATATTACAATTAAAAGGAAATAATGAATCAAAAGAGTTGACAGCAGAGGAAATCGCCCTATCAAAAATTAATACTAAACGAATATTAACCAATAATCAAAAGGCAAAAAAAGTTAAAAGACAACAAGATATGAGGGATATGATGGAGAGATTAAATGCACTGAAAAAAACTAGAAGAAATAATACTAGTAAGAAGAGAAATAATACTAGTAAGAAGAGAAATAATACTATTAAGAAGAGAAATAATACTGGTAAGAAGAGAAATAATACTAGTAAGAAGAGAAATAATACTGGTAAGAGAACTAATACTATTAAGAAGAGAACAGCTGTTCGGCTACCGGTGGCTCGAAAGTGGAACCGTAAAACCAGACATAATGGTAACTTTGAAAAAATATACAGAATTAGGGGAGGCAAAAGAAAAAAAAGATTAACAGCTAAAGAATATTGGAAAGGTGGCAGATTTCTTAGTAAAACCTGGTGGATGCCACGTTCAATGAAAACTGCATCGTGGTTTCACGATACATTAAAATATGGGATACCTATTTAGATTCCTCTTGTTTTTTCTCAGCATCTTCTAATAATCTCTCTAAATGATGAATTCTATCTTCTAATAAAAGTAATGCCTTTGTGGATTCTTTTTGAACTTGGACATCAGGATAATCCATTCCATACCACCAATAATAAGATCCTCTTACACCGTTATATCCAATTTTTACTACATTATAAGCTAAATCTACAGATTCGTATAAAAGCATTCCTAGAACCATATAATATAAGTTAGGAAATTATCAAGAAATGATTTATCTAATTATTTAAATAGAAAAATCATTATGGTTTTGTTTTTATGCGTTACTTTAGTTCATTCCTTTGCATTTGACTACACCAAAAATAAATTTTTGTAAATTAAATGTCTCTTTATATTCTATTTTTTTTTCACGATAATACATAAAGAATCCTGCTAATATAGTCACCACCACAATACCCATT
>Ga0209091_10004776_pt1 | contig 10457 bp, 7 predicted proteins | sample ArcticOcean_MG_C_6_FD_187438 | JGI IMG/M metagenome (GOLD analysis project Ga0209091, IMG submission 187438) | Marine microbial communities from western Arctic Ocean - ArcticOcean_MG_CB8_128 (SPAdes) (version 2) | ecosystem: Environmental > Aquatic > Marine > Oceanic | place: Arctic Ocean... | reverse complement strand
ACGAAGAATAATAAAAACACGAACAATACGCACAAACTGATTACTTTTTTCAAGTTCACGATGCTCTCGAACGCGGAGGATGAAGTGGACGCGCACCGAGAGTTTATCGAGACGAACAACTTGGAAATCCGAGGAAGGATATACTTGAACGAACAAGGCGCGAACGCGCAAATGAGCGGCAAAGGCACGGACGGTGAGACGTACGCGAGATGGGTGGAGAAGAGGGCACCGTTTAACGGGATGCGGATCTCGGTGTATCCTTACCACGAGCACGGACATCCGGATCTGCGTTTAAGAGTGAAACCGCAATTAGTGCAGTTGGAAAACGGCACCGCGCATTTACCGATTGCGGATAAATCGAAACGCGGGACGAGTTTGTCGCCGGAGGAATGGCACGAGATGATCGAAAAAGCGAACGAGGATCCAACGGATAAGGAGAATCCTTTGCTGTTAGACGTGAGGAACGGGTACGAGTGGGACGTTGGGCACTTTAAAGGTGCGCAAAGGCCGGTCCAAGAATCGTTTCGGGAGACGGTGGAAACGAACGTGGACGATAAAATCGGGCCGTTGGCGGATATGCCGAAAGATAAACCCATCATGATGTATTGCACCGGTGGAATTCGGTGCGACGTGTACAGCACGGTGCTGAAAGAGCAAGGATACAAAAACGTCATGGTTCTGGAAGGAGGTGTGCAGGCGTATTTTGAAAAGTTTGGGAACGAGGAGAAGCACGCGTGGGACGACCATTTGTTTGTGTTTGATAATCGGTTGGCGATGACGCCGAAAGGAACGCCGGCGGCGGACCTTGGCGAGAAAGCGGCAACGTTGGAATGTCACGTGTGTAAACAAAAGAACGCGCCGCCACCGCACAGAAACTGCCCGAACGTGGATTGTAATCGCTTGTTTTTAGTGTGCGAGGGATGTTCTGAAAAGTTGGACGGATTTTGTTGCCACGAGTGCACGCAAGCGACGCACGTGCGGCCGCAGTTGGTCAATCCAGGGAGGTATAAGAAATACGCGTCGTACGATACTCCCGAGGCAAGAGCGGCCAGACGGGGCGACGGGAGACAACGAAGAAAGCAATTGAGGCTCAGGAAAAGGAAGTTGGCGTGCGCAGAGTACGTGATTAGGACTGTACTCGGCGACGACGAAGCCGCTTCGTCTTCAAACGAATCTTCCTCCGGGACCTTTGCAGCTCGAACGCGTAGTAATAATAAAGTAGAAGAAAATGACGACGAGGAGGACGACGACGACGACGAAGAAAAAGAAAAAGAAGAAGAAGAAGAAGAACCCGAAGAGTGGGATGAAACCGGGAAAGAGAAGAAGATCAAGCCGCAAAATTCGAAATATTTGCGTCTACGCATGCGATTGGAAGAAGCGATTCCGTTCGTGCAAGGAGACATGTCGCCAGAAAAATTAGTGACTGCGATGGAAACGCTGAATATAAATAGAGTTGGAGGAAGAAGCGCGCCCGAAAGAAAGAAGTCCTTGGAAGAAAGCCGAGGATAACTACTGTAGTAGATGACAATCACAGTAATAATATATATAAAAATTTTTCTTTACATGCTACCAGTATTATGTTCATTAGGTTCGATTGTTACACGTAAAACCAATGTTATTATTTCATTTGGTTTGTTGTATTAGTTAAAAATGAATTCGTTCGCCGCCGCGACCCGCAAAAAATCTCTTTCTTTACATATCCTTCTTTTATACAGAGTTGTACGTCCTCTCAATTTGGACGATTCGTTCGCCAAGTTTCGTGTTGCGCAAGTTCGCGGAGGCGTTTTCCGCGTCTTTCCTCCTTCGAAACGCGACCCAGGCGTTACCACTCGAACATCTCCCATCATCATCGAGCGCTGTTTTCACCCACTTAATCGCGCCATACGGAGCAAATGTTGTGTACAACAGCAAGTCATTACATAACGTCGGCAAATTATTTAATTTGAGTCGAAATTCGGCCGCCACCGCGAAATCTTCCCCCGAGGAGAACGAAAGATCCGAAGCCGCTTCATCTGCCAAAAACCCCGCGTGGTTAATTTCATCCGACGACATCGTCGATAAGTAGCTGGTGTTATTATGCTTACTGCCACCTCTCTTCGGCGATGATGTACTGAGATATCGGTTAGATTTCTTGTTGTTCTTGTTCTCCACGTTTGGCTTGTATTGATTGCCATTTCGGACGGATTTATCGTTGTTTCCGTTGTTCGTATTATTCGTCGTCGCATTATTATTTTGTCTTCGTCTGTTTTTCGAGCTCGAATCGGCAAATCGCACCGTCAAAGGCGTCGTTGCACCAACCAAAGTTATTCCATTCGTCGTATTTACCGCTAAAGTTGCCATATCGACCGTTTCGAATCGTATCAACGCTCCGACAGAGGTTGTCATGGAAGCGTGTAACAATCGGCACTCGATGACGTTGCCGAATTTTGAAAACAAACGCATCAAATCATTTTCCGCCATAATAGGCGGCAATCCTTTTACGTAAATATTATCCGATGGTTTCATCTCTATTTGCTGCATCAACTGTTGTTGCTGCTGCGCGATGGCTTCAAACACGATGCTACTATTCGCCGCGTTATTCGCCGTCGTGCTCAACAAGTTATTCACCACCGAATTCGCTTGGTCCGGCGACCCGAAATTCTCCAAACTCACCACCGGTTGCTGCGCCGTCGACGCTGACGCGATATTAATATTTGCCGTTGGAGGAGCTACGCCAAACACGTTCTGTTTCGAAAATTGCGGATTCGACCCGTTTACCGACGTCCCGCTCGAATCCGAGTTTGCGAATTTCACCTCGATCGCCTTCTTATGCATAACCTTCCCGTTCATATTCGCAATCGCATTCACCGCGTCCGCGAACGTTTGAAACTTGACAAACCCAAACCCTCGACTGACTTGCGTCGTCGCGTCTCGAATTACGCAACACGACTCTACTCTCCCGTGTAAGGAAAAAATCGCGTTCAGTTGCAACTCGTCCACTCTCTCTGGTAAATTTTTAATGTAGAGATTCGAGTGCAATTGCACTCGCTGTTGTTGTTGTTGATTATTATTATTATTATTATTCGACATCGTCGTCGTCGTCGTCGGGGTCGTTAAACTCGTCATGCTGCTCCTCATCATCGTCGCGTTATTATCGATAGTATTAGTCGTATCCATCATTCCCATCATCCCTAAAGGACTCGGCGGCGACGTCGCTTTTTCTCCTCCTCCTCCTCCTCCCCAAATTTGAGCACCTCCAACGGGATGTGCAGCCGCTGAGGGGGGCGACGACGAGGAGAACCCTCCTCCTCCTCCTCCTCCACCGATGGGAATCGACGGCGAATAAAAATTTATTCGAGACGGCGACGTTGGTTTTTCTTCTCGTCGGCGTTGATGAGATTGTTGGTGGTTTCGTTGGTCAAATGCACCTCCACCCACCCCTGCGGGGAAAAACGAGGACGCGTTGGTCGTTCCTTGTCCTCCAGCGTTGTCGTCGTCGATATACTCGTCGGTCTCGAAATCGTCCACATTCACAGAGATCGTAGGCGCGAGAGGACTCTCCACGCCCCCCCACTGCTGGCGTTGGTGGTGCATTATGTGCGCGCGCAAAGAGACTTTCGTTGTTATTTTTTAGTCCCTCACGAAATGTATTCCTTCGTCTTCTTCTCCGCAAGTCGGGCTCAATCTCTCGTCGACCAATCCTTCCTTCTGGCGCGCACTCACGAGGCGGGCTCTTTGCCCGTTCTTCTTTTTATGCTCTCTTAGACTTTCTCTCTCTTTCCCTCTCTCTCGCTTTACCACGTCTTTCCGTCTCTTCTTCTTCTTTATTCTTTCTTCGTTCTTTCGAATGGGAGGAAAATTGAGAAATGAATCATGTGGAGAAATGTCTCTCGAAACAAGCGCCGAAACGACGCTTTTTCCGCAAGTAATTAAAATTGGTCACCACGAAAAAAAAGAGAGATCCCATTCGATTATATACTTTTTCATCAACCGTCTGGTCAAAAATTCCTCTCTCTGTCTCTTTTTGCTTCTTTCGTCTCTTTTTTTCCTTTTTTTGTCTGTGGGATCCCAACGACAAAGAAGCAGCAAAAAAGGAGAGAGCAGAGAGAGAGAGAGCGGCCTTCCTTCCTTGCATTTTCCCCACACCACCTGCTGTGTATTTCCCATACTACTTGAAGAAAAAGGTATCACAGAAAAGCACGACGACCGTGATATATATACACACACAGAGAATACGTTTGAACACAAAACACATCGCAATACTCATACTACGAACGATGCGCGAGAACGAAGACGACAAGACGACATTCCTAAAGTGCTTCGAGCGGTTGAAAGAAGAGCTCGTGAGAGATGAAATCGAGGATAATCAGGTCCAAATCGCAGTCGATTGGATACGGGAGATGATTTCGTACAACGTCCCGCACGGGAAATTAAACCGAGGAATCGCGGTCATGGACGGTATGCGAGCTCTGAGAAAAGAAGTTTCGGAGAAAGACATGTGGAAAGCCATGGTCGTCGGTTGGGGCATCGAATGGCTCCAAGCGTATTTTTTGGTGGCGGATGATATCATGGACGAGTCGATTACGAGACGGGGGCAACCGTGTTGGTATCGACAACCGCACGTGAAAATGAACGCCATTAACGATGGGATTTTATTGGAGATGCAAATTTATAAGCTATTGAAACGTCACGTGGGGCCGAAAGATCCGGCGTACGCGCATTTGTTGGAGTTATTCCACGAGGTGACGTACCAAACGGCGAGCGGGCAGTTGATCGATTTAATAACCGCGCCGATTGGCGTCGTGGATTTGAGTAAATACACCGAGGAAGCGTACATGAGAATCGTGACGTATAAGACGGCGTTTTATACGTTTTATTTACCCGCGGCGGCGGCGATGAGATTGAGTGGAATTGAAGACGAACAGGCGTACAAAGTGGCGAACGATATTTGCGTAAAACTCGGCCAGTTTTTCCAAATCCAAGACGACTATTTGGATTGCTACGGAGATCCGAAAGTGATTGGTAAAATTGGGACGGATATTAAGGACAACAAGTGCGGGTGGTTGGTGGTGCAAGCGCTGAAGAAGTGCACGGCGGAACAACGGAAAATAATCGAAGAGAATTACGGGAAGGACGACGCCGAATGCGAGAAGAAGATCAAGGCGTTGTACGTCGAGTTGGAGTTGGAGAAGTTGTATTTGGAGTACGAGGAGAAGAGTTACAAGGAGTTGACGGAAATCATGGAAGGCCAATCGGTGTTGCCGAAGGAGTTGTTTTCGAGCATGTTGGCGAAGATTTATAAGAGAACGAAGTAATTATTATACTATGCGTATTTGAGAGCGAGAGCGAGAGATGATGATGACGTTTGGATTTTTGATAAAAATTGATGTATACGTATTTTACATTACTATAGAAAATTAAATATTGAACCCGGCGGGACTTAAGCCACCTGGTGAGCTCATTTCACTCATGGGCGTGTCGCCGGGACCGCTATTTCCGTTTTCATCCAACTGGTAAATCTCGTCGTCCACTTGCGACATCGCCTCGAACAAGACGCCGTGATATTTTCTCACCGTCTGTCTCAACTCCAAAAACTTCTTCCCCAACGCTTCCATCTCTCGTACGTGTTCCTCTCTCACTCTGTTCATGCTCTTTTTAAGCGCCAGAATTTCTCTTTCTTCTTCTTCATTCTTCGCCTTGTTGGAATCCGCTCGCGCTTTCTCCGCCTCTAATGCCTCTTCCGCCGATTTCAACGCCGCCCTCGCCGCTTGTTCCTTCAACTCGCCTTGCGCTTTCAATCGTTGCATGCGTTCGTTGAGCGTCTGTTCCTGTCGTTTCAACTGTTCCAACTTCGCGTCCAACTTCCACGTCTCCTCTTCGTTCTCCGCAATCTTACTCTTCGATTCTTCCAGCGCTTCTTTCATCTTATCGTGTTTCTCTTGCTCTTCTAAGATTTTTTCCATCACGTCGTTCGCCTCTCTCAACCGTTCGCCGATGTTCTCCATCACCCGCCTATCTTCCTCCATTTCTTTCACTTTTTCTTCCAACTTGGCCACTTTATCCTCCTCTATTTTCATCTGTTCCATCGCTTTATGCAATTCCGGGTCCATCCCTTTACTATTCTTCCTCTCCTCCTCCATTTTTTCTTTCAACTCTTTATTCGTCTTCTCGGCTTTGGCTAACTCTTCCTCCAACTTTTCCAATTGCTCTCGCTCTCTCATCGCTCGCTCTTCCTCCTCGGCGATTTCTCTCTCCTGCCTTGCCAACACTCTCTCTTGCTCCGCAATCTCTTCCTCTAAAACCCGATTCTCCCTCTCCAATTGTCTCAACTCCTCCTCGTCTTCCTCCCTGTACTCCTCCGTCGCTTTCCTCTTCTCCGCTTGCTCCACCTCCACGCGCAACCGCTCGTGTTCTCGCTTCGCCTCTCTCAACTTCTCCTCTTCCTCCGCGCACTCGTTGATGATATCCGCGAACTCAATCAACTGCTCCTCTCTGAATTTCGCAAAATTAATCAGAGCGGACATGTTTCGTCTCGTCCGAGTGTATTCCGGCTTCCACACGTCTTTGAACGAAAAATCCTCCACGCCTATTTTCAACATCAACTCTTGCAATCGACTGAGGAACAAAACGTTCGGAATCGCGTCTTCGTACAACTCGGGAAATTCCATCCCGACTTCCTCCGCGATTTCCGGGTCCGGTTGGAACGACTCGTCCTCGTCTAAATTCACGTTGAAGAATAATTCGTACGCGGATTCGTAGACGTGTCGTAAAGACTCGCGCGTTGGGCGGAGTAAATCGCGCTCGGAGAGTTCGATTTTTAATTCTTTCAAACACGAGCGGATTTCGTCGTTGGTCAGGATCGGGAACGAGTACGTCGTGGTGGTGGTGCTCATCGTTTAAATAAAAACTTTCTTCTTATTATGAGCGATGATGATGATGCTGCTGATGCGCTCTTTCTGCTTCTTCTTCTCTTTGTTCACAGTAAGTAGTGATGATGATAGTGTGTGTATATGTGTGTGTGTGCAAACAACGCACTTTTACTGCATGGGGAATGAGGCAGATATTTGAATTTTTCTGTTGTAAATTTGTGCTCCGAAACAAGCTGTGAAACAACAAAAGAACAAAATCATGAACAAAAAATGTCATCATCGAAAACATTAGGACGACCGGATGATTTTGCGTTTATTATTTTCAGTAATAATAGTAGTAGTAACACTCGCATTAGTCGCATGAATAATAGGTGCACAGAATGAATTCGGACGCGAAAAGCTTTTTAACCGACGCGGCAGGATTTCAGCGAAGGCGCTTTGACGCTCCCGTTGACGCCGATTAAATCCGAACCGAACCAGTTCACGTTCCCTTCTGCGTTGGAATTGAAACCGTCTTTGACTTTATCCCACAACTTTTTCTTTACGACTTTGTTTTCGCCGTGAATGTCGGGCATTTTGTCCCCGGCGAAACCGGAAAAGGTGAGTCGTTCGCCCGGGGAAGAGTTTTCGGGAGCTTCGACGACTTCGATTTTTGATTTATCCTCGTTCGACGCGCAGAGGCACATGCCGTGCGATTGCACGCTTTTCATGTTTCGTGCTTTCAGATTACCGACGATGACTACTTTTTTGCCGACTAAATCTTGAGGGTTTGCGTAATGCGCGGCGATGCCGGAACAGACCGATCGCGGTTCGGGCTCGCCGCAGTCGACTCGAGAGACCAACAACTTGCTCGATTCCGGATCCGGGTGCTGTTCGCACGACACGATTTCACCCACCACCAAATTGAAACCGAGCAAGTCATCGTTCAACGCTTGCACTGGTCCACTCGTTCCGGCAGCAGCGGACGCTTTCAACTGTTCCACTCCGGACCCCGCGTCGTCGTCGGCCGCGCTCCTTTCGCTACTACTCGTACTGGTACTACTGCTACTCTCGCTATCACTACTACTGCTACTGCTCCCCATAATCCTCGGCGTTCGAAAATACCCTTTATCAAAGTTCTTCGCCTTACCCAACAACGCCTCTCGATCGAACTCGATGCCTTCGTCGATGGTCGATTTCAATCGCAAGCGCATCTCTCTCTCCAGCTCCTCTTGACTCGCTTGCAATTTCCCTAACCTTTCCCACTCTTTCTCGATATCGATGTCGTTCAATTGCCCGAACCATCCGACGATGGCGTTGATTTTCGGTTCCCAGTCGGAGATTTCTTCCTCCGTGATTTTTATTCGAGCGGTATCCGCGAGTTCCAGGAGGTTTGGGAGAGGAGGTAAGTCCGTCGTCGAAGAGGCGGCGTTATCCACTTTTCCTTCCGGGGAAGACGATGATGGGCAGGAAGTCGTCGCCCGAAGTCGTCGTCGTCGTCTTCGCGTTGTTGTTGCGGTACGCCCCGTTCTCTTTGAATTGAAGAAGAGCACGTGGGACGACGCATGATGTGCGTTCGTGCATGTCGTGGACATCTTTTTAATCGCGTTGTGTGTGCGAGTAATGTGAGGCTATTCGCGTGTAGTTCAATGTACAACAACAGACGCTTTTTTTGGGCTATTTCATCTAATGCGGGCTACATCGAGCATCATCACTCTCTCGGGTGGTCGCGCTGCTCCTGATCTCTCTCTCTCTCTTTTTCTCTAGGGAAGAATCCCGTGGACGTTCTTTAAGTGCGTGTGCAAATTGAACTTCAAACCAAAACTCGCATTGCACACGTCGCAGAGAAACGTCTTCTCTTGCGTGTGCGTGACGATGTGTCGTTGAAGCTTACTGTTATCGACGAAGGCTTTTCCGCAATTTTCCCAGGTGCAGATGTATCTTTTCTCGCGGTGGGCGTTAGCGACGTGGCGAAGCATTCGTGGGCGGTCCAGAAAGCGTTCTAGGCATCCCGGTTCGTTGCAAGCGACGACGAGGAGAGACGGATCGACTTTGTCGTTGTAGACGCGACCGCCGGCGGATGGAACCGGGACGGCGAGGAGAGGTTTCACGTCCGACGATCCATCCTTCGATTCGTTTGCTGCCACCGCTACTGTATTTGATTGAAAATTGTAACGTCGCGGCGCGGAAGCTCTCTGCCCGTCGTCCATGCCGGGTAAAATCGGTTGCAACAACGCTTTGTCGTCCTCGTCCATCTCCTCTTTTTCGCTCGTTTCCGGCGGTGTTTCCGGCAACGGCGTCCACGTCGGTCGTTCGCACGATTCTCCCTTTTGCCTTTTCCACAAGTGAACGTCCGATCCAAACTTTTCCGTTTCCTCTTCCTCGTCGAAATCTACGTTTGGCACGCGCGTTTTTTCTTTCCTCCATCGCGTCGCCGTCTTTGCGATGCCTTCTTTACTAACGTCAAAATTCTTCGTCACGACCACTTTCGCCGTGGACGTTTTGATGATACCAATGTACTTACTCTGCGCCGCCATCGGTCCTCTATTCCGAATAAACCCGTCGACTGCGGCGTTTTCCTCCTCTTTTTTACCTTTCGCCGGGGCGAACTTCCTCGGCGCGAAGAGCTTATTCTTTTGCTTACCGCCGTCGAAAAACGCCGCGCCGGCTACCGCTGCTTTCGAGTTCGCATACGACGCCGGTACCACGTATGACGTCGCCATACCGCTTCTCGCTTTAGGAATCCCCGAATTATTATAATGACCAGCGCCGCCGCTCCCGTCGCGCTGTATCTTCACTGCGTTGTTGTATACGCACTTCTGCTTTAAATTCGGTTGCGAACAATACTTGCACTGCCCGCATTTAAACGCCCCACGGCTCGTGCGATGCATGGTGATGCCATCCGGGGTGATGATTATCTCCGATGTGCCTCTGTAATCGTCCGGGAATGCGATTGGAACGCCTTCTGCCGTGCATTTCTGTTCTTCTTCTTCTTCTTCTTCTCGTCGCATCATCATCGAATCATCTTCCTCAGTGTTCGTCTTTTCTTGCTCCAAAAGAGAAACGTTGGACAACTCCTCCTCTTTAGTACTCTCCTCCTCGTTTTCGTTTTCGTCATCTGGTGCTGGTGGGCGCTGTTTGATCACAAACTTAAGTCCCATACTATATCGCAGTAGTAGTAGTATATCCTCTCTCTCTCTCTCTCTCTGATGAATTTTCTTCTTTCTCTGTCGTTTTTTGTTCTTCTTTTTTTCAGGAAAAAGTCAAGAAAAAGAAAGAATTTTTGGAGTCAAAACAAAGCATGCGACATGCGACAAAGAAGGCAAATAACGCGCGCGTTGCTCCAAAAACGCGCCGAACACAACGACGGGATCGTTCGAACTTTAAAAGAGGTCTCTTTACACCAAGAAAAGTTAGAATTTATAGGCGAGAGTTTACAGAGAGACTGTCGAGAGTTGAGGATACTTTTATTGCACGAGAATCAGATTCGAAAGTTAGGTAGGAAGGAGAGTTTTTTAAGAAGGATGAGATATAAAAATAAAAAAAAGGCGTTTTGTGTTGTTTCGTTTGACTGACCGAGAGAGTCCTTCTCTTTTTCTCTCTCTCTCTCTCTCTCTCTCTCTGTCTCGT
>Ga0209091_10004767_pt1 | contig 10473 bp, 8 predicted proteins | sample ArcticOcean_MG_C_6_FD_187438 | JGI IMG/M metagenome (GOLD analysis project Ga0209091, IMG submission 187438) | Marine microbial communities from western Arctic Ocean - ArcticOcean_MG_CB8_128 (SPAdes) (version 2) | ecosystem: Environmental > Aquatic > Marine > Oceanic | place: Arctic Ocean... | reverse complement strand
AATATTCTATTATTCTTTCTTTAACTTTATCTAATCCAAAATGATCTTCGTCTAAAGTTTTTTTAGCTTCCAATATATTTATACTTTGGGCTTTAGCACTATTTTGCCAAGGTAATTCTGTCATCCAATCAAGATAATTTCTAATAACAGTAGCTTCAGCTGACATTGAGCTCATAGATTTTAGTTTTTTTAACTCAGCTAAACATTTGGTTGTAGCCTCTTTTGTCATTTTTGCTTTCAAAATTGCTTTATGCAACTGAGTAATTTCATCTTTACCTTCTTCAATTTCTCCAAGCTCTTTTTGTATGGCTTTCATTTGCTCATTTAAATAATATTCTCTTTGAGTTTTTTCCATTTGGTTTTTTACTCTACCTCTTATTTTTCTTTCAACTCCTATAACGTTAATTTCATTGTTAATATGCTCCATCACTTTTTCTAATCTTGATTTTAAATTAATTGTTTCTAATAACTTTTGCCTATCAGAGATAGAAATATTTAATTGTGAAGCTATATGATCAGCAATCTTTGATGGATTTTTTTCTTCTTTTAAACTTGATGTAAGTTCAAATGAAAATTTTTTGCTTAAATTGTTTAATTTTTCTAGTTTTCTTATCATTGCGGTTGAATATGCTAGTGCATCATCTTTAGAATCAATTTGATCCTTTATTATTTCTGTTGTGCAAGATAAATAATCTTTATCATTTTTAATTTGCAAAATCTTAACTCTATCAATTCCTTCAACCAAAACTTTTACCGTGCCATCAGGTAGTTTAAGAAGCTGCAACACTTTACCTTCACAACCAAATGTGAATAAATTCTCTTGTTTTGGATCATCAATTTCTGCGTTTTTTTGCGTAATTAAAATGATTTTTTTATTACTTTTCATTACTTCATTTAAAGCTTTGATAGATCTGTCACGACCTACAAATAAAGGAACTATCATGTTTGGAAATACAACAACATCTCTCAAAGGCAGCGATGGAAAAAAAACTGTTTTGTTCATTAGTGTAGTATATGGGAATTTTTTAGACTATTTCAACTGAATTATTAAGCCGCAGTTGTTTTTTTACTTTTTGAGTGAATAAGTAATGGTTCATTGTTATTTTTCACAACAGAGCGGTCTACTATGACCTCCTCCACACCTTCTAATGCTGGCAATTTGAACATAGTTTTTAATAAAATTGATTCGATTATTGATCTTAAGCCTCTAGCTCCTGTTTTTTTATTTATAGCTTTTTTTGCTATCTCTAAAATAGCTTCATCCTTGAAGGTAAGTTTTGCATTCTCAAATTCAAAAAGTTTTTTGTACTGTTTAATTAATGAATTTTTAGGTTCTTTCAAAATTTTAACAAGAGTATCTTCATCTAAATCTACAAGTGTTGCTAAAATAGGCATCCTTCCTACAAATTCTGGTATTAATCCGTACTTAATTAAATCTTCTGGTTCAAGATTTTGCATTAATTGATTAGAACTGTGTTCTTGGTAATGCTTTACTTTTGCACCAAATCCTATCGAAATATCAGATCCTCTTTTAGAAATAACTTTATCTAAACCAGCAAAAGCTCCTCCACATATAAATAAAATATTTGTTGTATCAACCTGCAAAAACTCTTGCTGCGGGTGTTTTCTTCCACCTTGAGGTGGCACGCTTGCTACCGTACCTTCCATAATTTTAAGTAAAGCTTGTTGAACTCCTTCACCAGACACATCTCTTGTGATTGAAGGGTTTTCTGATTTTCTGCTTATTTTATCAACTTCGTCAATATAAACTATACCACGTTGGGCTTTTTCTACATTGTAATCAGCAGCTTGTAATAATTTTAAAATTATATTTTCAACATCTTCCCCAACATAACCCGCTTCAGTTAATGTTGTGGCGTCTGCCATGGTAAAGGGTACATCTAAAATTCTTGCTAAAGTTTGAGCTAATAATGTTTTTCCACATCCTGTAGGTCCAACTAAAAGAATATTGGATTTTGATAATTCAATTTCATCATTATTGCTTTTGCTGTCATATTTTAATCTTTTGTAATGATTATGAACAGCAACAGACAAAACTTCTTTGGCATACGTTTGTCCTATTACAAAATCATCTAAAACTTTACATATCTCCTGAGGTGTGGGTACCCCTTCTTGTTTATTTACAAAGGTATCTTTTGTTTCTTCTTTAATGATATCCATACACAACTCAACACATTCGTCACAAATGAAAACAGTTGGGCCAGCTATTAATTTTCTTACTTCATGTTGGCTTTTGCCACAGAAAGAACAGTACAGGATATTTTTATTACTTTTTTCAGACATAATATTAAAAACGAATCAACTAATAATAAAATAAACTAATGATTAAGGTTATCAAGTGTAAGTTGCACACAACGTCTAAATGTAGTGCTCTACGATCGTTTTTCAACTACTGAATCAATTAAACCAAACTCTTTTGCCTCAGAGGGAGTCATAAAATTATCCCTTTCCAATGCCTTTTTAATTTCAGATTCACTTTTCTTCGTATGTTTTGAATATATTTTGTTCATTCTTTCTTTAAGAGACAAAATTTCTTTTGCATGGATCTCAATATCAGTGGCCTGACCTTGGAAGCCTGCGGATGGTTGATGAACCATTATTCTAGAGTTTGGCAAAGAATATCTTTTTCCTTTTTCGCCAGCTGCCAACAAAAAAGAGCCCATCGAGGAAGCTTGACCTATACAGAGAGTAGATACAGGAGGTTTTATATATTGCATTGTATCATAAATTCCTAGACCAGCCGTGACTAAACCTCCCGGACTATTAATGTATAAAGAAATCTCTTTTTTAGGATTTTCAGATTCTAAAAATAATAATTGAGCAGTAATTAAAGTAGCAACACTATCATTAACAGGGCCGACTAAAAATATAATACGTTCTTTTAAAAGTCTTGAATATATATCATAAGCTCTTTCTCCTCTGGCTGATTGTTCAACAACCATAGGGATAAGATTATTCATATGCTCTTCAATTCTATTTTTCATAACGAATCAATGAATTCAAATTATACAACTTATGATTACTTATTTCTAATTTTTTTCTTATTAACTGATGATTTAATTAACTTTTTTGATTTTTTAGAACCCGTTACATCAGTGGAATCTTTTGTATGTTTGTGACCATGATCATGAACATGTCTTTTATCATGTTCTATCTTAAGTATTTTATCAGCCTCATCCAAAGAAACAATCTTTTTGGTTTTTTTTGCTTTTTGTTTAATTAAATTTATAATTTTTTCCTCATAAAGAGATCCTTTTATACTATCAGCAGCTGACGGGTTTTTTTGATAATATTCTAATACTTGTTTTTCCTGGCCAGGCATAGATTGTGCTTGTTTTTGAATTTCATTTCTAAATTCTTGATCATTCACTTTCAAATTATTTTTTTCACCAAGTTCATTTAATAAAAGCCCAAGTTTAATTCTTTTTTTCGCATTCTTTTCATTGCTTTTTTTGTTTTTTTCTAAATCTTCTTTTTTTAGTCCTTTGGTTATCAGTGACAATTCTTGCTCAATTAAATTACTAGGCAAGTCAATATCATTAATTTTTTCAATTTGTTCCAATATACTTTCTTTAGATATGGATTCTAAATTGTTTTTATATTGGTTTTGAATTTGTTTAGAAATCAATAGCTTTAAATCATTTAAATCTTTGGCACCTAAATTTTTTGCAAAAGCATCATCTACGTTAACTGTCTCAGGTTTTTTTACTGTCAAAATCTTACATTTAAAACTTGCTTTTTGATTAGCATATTCTTTTTTTGGATAATTTTCAGGCAATACGCATATCACAATTTTTTCTTCATTCTTTTTAGATCCAACTAAACCTTTATCAAAACCTTTTATAAACAAATCTTTGCCAAGTACAATTTGCGTATTTTTTCCTTTCCCACCTTCAAAAATTTTATTTTCCACTGTTGCCTCGTAATCAAAGGCTACTAAATCACCATTTTCAGCTTTTTCATTTTCTTTTTTCTCTTTAAAATTATTTTGGTTTTTTGCAATTTCAGAAATTCTTTTTTTAATTTCAGACTCATCAACATTGATCTCGTAATCTATAAATTTAATATTTTCTAAAGGCTTAATTTTAATAACAGGCAGCTCATCAATCTCTAAAGTGTAGTTTAAATCTTTCCCTTCTCCATGAGACTTGAGATCTAATTTTGGATGTCCTGCTATTTTAATATTTTTTTCCTTTATTGCTTGGGCTGATGTTTCTTGTAAAATTTTTTCTAGCACTTCACCATAAATAGCTTTTCCAAATTGACTTTTAATTACATTGCTTGGAACCTTGCCTGGTCTAAAGCCTTTTAAATTTACAGTCTTACTAAGTTCTTTTAGCTTTTCATTGATCTTATCATTTACAGTTTCTTTACTTATCAAAACTGAAAGGTTTGTTTTAAGTCCTTTTTTCGAATTTACTGTTACTTTCATAATCATTGGTGCGCCCAGAAAGATTTGAACTTTCACCTGTTGCCAGACTGGTTCCTAAGACCAGCGTGTCTACCGTTCCACCATGGGCGCGAGTAAACTTGTTAATTTTAAATTACATGAGACAGATTTAGTATCAAATTAGAATATATTGTTAAAGCCAATTAAACTATTTTTATTTTATTGCCTTTTTTCACAATAAAAATTCCAATAATAACAGCTATTAATGAAATTATAACTTTTGGAGTGATTACTTCCTGTAAAATTAAATAACCTAAAATTACACCGAAAATTGGTATTAAATAAGCCACCTGAGCTTGGAACACCAAACCATTATGTTTTAAAATATAAAATCTTAACAACCACGCTATGCCTGTAGAAAAAACGCCTAAATATACAAGTGATAGAGTTGAATCTAACCTAGGGGAAAGATTCCATGGCTGCTCAATAAACAATGAAATAGGAAGTAAAATTATTGAACCCCAGATTAAAATCGACGCAGTAACATTTTCATTTTTTTTGTTACTAATTTTTAGTGTTAACAATCCTCCTATTACGTAAAAAGTTGATCCACATAGAATTGAAAGAGCTGAAATAAAATTATTTTCATTTATTAGAATATTATCAGAAAACAAAAAAACTATTCCTGAAAATCCTATCAAAACACCTATAGATTTAATTAAATTAATTTTTTCATTTTTTGTAAAAAAATGAGCCATTAATGATGCACTTAAGGGTGTGCTAGCCATCAAAATAGCAGCTAAATTGCTTTGAACTTTATTGACTCCATAAGCTATTAAAATAAATGGTATAACTAAATTTATAACACCTATAGAAGCAAACCAGAGCCAATCATTTGAAAAAGCTTCAATTCTAATTTTTTTGAAATAGCAGAGAAGAACTACTGGAATTGCCCCAAAAAAAATTCTTAAGAAAGCTATTGTAAGTGGTCCGTATGAATAAGTGGCGATTTTTATATTAAAAAAAGCTGAAGCCCAAATAAGTGCCAATATTATTAAAAGGAAATAATCAAAATGTTTTGTTTCTCTCATATAGTTGTCCTTTAAAATTCATTTTTCTCAAAAATAGCAGCCCCACCTTTGCTATATTTGTGTCCTAACGATTTTTTCTAAAAAATCTATATATCCATATTTTTAGTTAATATGTAAGAGGCTTTATCTTATTAATTCGTGTTGCGTTATGTTTGTGTTGCATGGCTGTTAGTTGATAAAATCATTTCACTAATGTTTTGATTGTAAGTAAAGATACAACCAGGGGCTTTAAATAAAAACATTTAGTTACACATAAAAATATATATATAGTTAAATAATACATGAGTTCAAATAAAATTTTAAAATTGATAAAAGAAAAACAAATTGAATATATAGATCTTCGGTTTACTGACACTAAGGGTAAACTTCAGCATGTTACTATGGATAAAACTGTGGTCGATGAAGATATGTTGAATGAAGGCATTTTCTTTGATGGGTCGTCTATAGCTGGTTGGAAGGCTATAAATGAATCTGACATGATACTAAAACCTGATCTAGCAAGAGAAGTTATAGACCCCTTCACTTCTCATAATACATTAATCTTATTCTGTGATGTTTTGGATGCTGTTAAAAAAACTCCTTACGAGCGTGACCCAAGAAGTACAGCAAAAAAAGCTGAATCATATTTAAAAAAATCTGGTATTGGGGATAAAGCTTTTTTTGGACCGGAGGCAGAATTTTTCGTTTTTGACGATGTTAAATTTAAAAATGATATGAATGAAACTGGTTTTAAAATTGATAGTTCGGAAGGACCATATAATTCCGGAAAAGATTATGAAAATGGAAACATGGGACATAGACCTGGAGTTAAAGGTGGTTATTTTCCAGTGCCGCCCGTAGATAGTGCACAAGATATGAGAGGCGAATTTTTAAAAGCTTTAAAGGACATGGGAATTAAGGTTGAAAAACATCACCATGAAGTTGCGCCAAGCCAACACGAGTTAGGAATGTATTTTGGAACTTTAACTGAGCAAGCCGATAACATGCAACTTTATAAATATGGAGTTCATATGGTAGCTCACTCATTTGGAAAAACAGCTACCTTTATGCCAAAACCAGTTAAAGGTGATAATGGTTCCGGTATGCATGTCCATCAATCTTTATGGAAAGGTAGTACAGCTCTATTTTCAGGTAATAAATATGCCGGTTTATCAGATATGGCTCTACATTATATAGGTGGGATTTTAAAACACGCTAAGGCAATCAATGCTTTTGCAAATAGCACAACTAACAGTTACAAAAGATTAATTCCAGGTTTCGAAGCCCCGGTTCTTTTAGCCTATTCAGCAAGAAATAGATCAGCTTCTTGCAGAATACCAATTACGATGAATAAAAAAGGAGCTAGATGTGAGATTAGATTCCCAGATGCTGCAGGTAACCCCTATTTAACTTTTGCTGCAATGTTAATGGCGGGAATAGATGGTATAAAAAATAAAATTAATCCAGGGAAACCAGCTGATCAAGATTTGTATGCAATGCCAGAAGGTGAAGTTAAAAGTATTCCCACAGTTTGTGGTTCTTTACGAGAAGCCATGGAAAATCTAGATAGAGATAGGAAATTTTTAACTCAAGATAGTGTTTTTACTGATGATCAAATAGATGCTTACATAGCTTTAAAATTTGAGGAAATTTATAAACTTGAACACACTCCACACCCTATAGAGTTTGAAATGTATTACAGCAGCTAATTATCGCTACTTTTTACTCTCTTATTATTACCGGTGGCAATTATTTTTCTATTACGAAATCCTATTAAATGTGTCAAAATCGATAATTGAATTAAAAATTATAAATACTATATTTATTTTTCTATGGATGATTTTTTTAAAAAGACTGACTTAACTAGAATTGAGGCTGAAAAAATAATTGATGATACGCTTCTGAATAAAGATGATGGAGAGCTTTATTTACAAAATTCGGTTAATGAAAATATTACCTTGGATGATGGAAAAATAAAAAACACTAATTTTACTAAAATATATGGGATGGGCTTCCGAGGTGTTTGTGATGATGTTACAGCTTATTGTCACACTAACTCTATTAATAAAAAATCATTAATCGATGCTTCTAAGAGTATTGATTCAACATTAAGAAGCTTTAAAAGTTACAAACATGATAATTCAATTAGAAGAACAAATGAAAAATTATATTCTGATCATAACCCTATAGAAGCAAAGTCACTCAAAGAAAAAATAAAAATTTTAAATACTGTAGATCAATACATAAGATCAAAAAGCAATCTAGTAAAACAAGTTACAGCAAGCATTTCTACTGAAAAAAAAAGTATAGAGATTATAAAAACTGGTGGGATGACTCTTTCTGATAATCAGCCTCTAACTTCTTTTAGAATTTCTTTGCTAATGAAAAAAGGATCAAAAAATACTCAAGGTTCATACGCTACTGGCGGAAGAATGACCTTTGACAGTTACGTTAATGAAAACAACTGGAAACAAGTTTGCGATGAAGCGTTTCGTCAAGCCGAAATGAATTTAGACGCCAAAAAAGCGCCAGCTGGTGAAATGGATGTTGTTTTAAACAATGGCTGGTCTGGTGTGCTGCTTCATGAAGCTTTGGGTCATACCTTAGAAGGTGATTTTTTATATAAAAAAACATCAGTTTTTCATGATCAAATAGGAAATAAAATTGGAAATGAAAATATCACAGTGGTTGATGAAGGAAATATTTCTGGTCGAAGAGGTTCTTTAAATATGGACGATGAAGGTGAAAAAACTCAACGAAATGTCTTAATAGAAAATGGAAAATTAATTAAATTTATGCATGATCGGCTAAGCGCAAAGCTTACCAAAAACGCTCTAACAGGTAACGGTAGAAGAGAGAATTATATGTTTGCACCGATGCCAAGAATGACAAATACTTTTATGATGAACGGGAAAAATACAAGAGAAGAGATGATTAAATCAGTTAAAAAAGGAATTTATGTGGACGCTCTAGGTGGTGGAAGTGTTGATATAGTTAGTGGACAATTTAATTTTGCAGTTAATAATGCTTGGCTAATTGAAAATGGCAAACTCACAGCTCCTGTAGAAGGAGCTACTCTTATTGGATCTGGACCAGAAGTTATAAAAAAAATAGAAATGATCGGTAATGATTTAAAACTAGATAATGGTTTTGGCACATGTGGAAAATCCGGACAGTTAGTCCCAGTTGGGCTAGGTATACCATCATGCAAAGTTTCAATGACAGTAGGTGGATCTAAAACTTAATTATTTTTTATGTTAAAAGAAAAAAAAGAATTAGAAAGTCTTGCTACTTACTGTATTGATAAATCAATTAAATTATCTGCTACAAACTGTGAGGTAAAAGTAGGAAATATTATTTCAGAAACTGTTAATTTAAGAAATAAAAAAATAGAAAATTCTGAGCGCAGTGACATTTTATCAATCAATATAACCACTTATGTTAATAAGAAGAAATCTAGTATTTTTTTCACATATATTGATAATGAAAACACAAATGTAATGATAGAAAAATGTATAGAATCTACGAAACTTTTACCAGATGATGAATTTAATTCTCTGCCTAATAAAAAATTACTAACTAAAGATGTGGAGGATTTACTTTTGTATGACGATACAACTATAAGTAACGAAAAAAAATTGGAATACTTAAAAGAAGTAGAGAGTGCTGCTTTAGGTAATAGATTTATTTCCCAAACTAATGGTTCTTCTTTTAATCAAACTAAGAGCAACTTTATCATTGCTAACTCTGACGGACTTCTATCTGGATATAAAAAATCAGAATTTTCATCTTTTACGGATTTGGTAGCCAAAAAAAATGGCTCAGGTATGGAGCGCGATTATTACTATGATTCAAAGGTATATTTAAAAGATATAATAAAGCCAAAAGATTTAGGAAATAGTGCTGCAAAACTAGCTGTTAGAAAATTAAATCCCAAAAAAACTAAAACTGAAACGATTCCAATAATTTTTGAGAAAAGAATATCAAAAAGTATTTTAGGAATATTATCCTCAGCAATATCAGGTTCAAGTTTCGCAAGAGGAACATCTTTCCTAAAAAATAAATTAAATAATCAAATATTTCCAAAAAATATAAATATTATTGATGATCCATTAATAAAAAAAAGCATTTATTCAATGCCATTTGATAAAGAGGGAGTTAAATCAGAAAAAATGTATTTAGTAAAAAATGGAGTACTTAAAAATATAATTTTAGATAGTTATTATTCTAGAATGCTAAATAAAGAATCTAATGGAAGAGCTTCTGGCTTAAGTAATACATTTTTTGAGCCAGGAAAATATTCTTATGAAGATTTGTTTACTTCTGCCAAGAAATTAATACTAATAACTGATACAATGGGTGCATTTGGTAATGCTACTACAGGAGAATTTTCTTGTGGTGCCACGGGAATATATTTTGATAATGCTGGTTTTTATCCAATAAATAATTTTACCATAGGTGGAAAAATAGAAAATATTTTTAACAATATTGTTTTGGCAAATGATCTTGAATTTAAGTACTCCAAAAACTGTCCTTCCGCTCTTATTACGGAAGGTTTGGTGGTTGGGGGCTGTTGAAAAATTATTTTTTATTTTTTTAAAATTTTTTTACCAGCTATTTTATTTTTATTAACACCTTCTTTGATTGTATAATCAAGAGTTCCATGTGCTCCAGCTTCAACTGCTTTTCTTTGTGTTCGAAAGAGCGCTTTTTCTTTAGCTTCTACTGCAAGTTTATTAGCGTATTTGCCTAGGTGTTTTGTATCTCTCATATGATAATATTATATACAATTCTCGATTCTGCAGCAATACTTTGAAAATTACGTTTTCTTAAATTTTAAAGGATTCTCCACACCCGCAGCGCTCTGTTTCGTTGGGGTTTTTAAATACAAAAGTTGATGAAAGTTCTTCTTTTTTATAGTCCATTTCAGTTCCCAAAAGATACATTATTGCCTTTGGATCTATAAGGACTTTCACACCTTTATCTTCAATT
>Ga0209091_10004756_pt1 | contig 10490 bp, 10 predicted proteins | sample ArcticOcean_MG_C_6_FD_187438 | JGI IMG/M metagenome (GOLD analysis project Ga0209091, IMG submission 187438) | Marine microbial communities from western Arctic Ocean - ArcticOcean_MG_CB8_128 (SPAdes) (version 2) | ecosystem: Environmental > Aquatic > Marine > Oceanic | place: Arctic Ocean... | reverse complement strand
TATCTTTTCTATCCTTTTTTAATTCAACTTCGACTCCATTCTTATCGTATAAAAAAACATGGTTTGTATTACTATTAAAGCCCGCACCTTCTTCATTTGCGTAGTTTAAAATAATAAAATCTGCTTTTTTATTTTTTAATTTTTTAAGAGCATGCTCTTTGCCATTTTCAGTTTCTAATGCAAAAGCTATAATTTTAGCATCAGTTTTATTAGTAATATTTTTCAAAATATCAGGATTAGGCTTAAATTCAATATTGATATTTTTTTTCTCTCTTCTCATTTTAGTAATACTTTTATTAATGGGAGAATAATCTGCTACTGCAGCACACATAAAAACATAGTCTATATCTTTAAGATTTAAATTATTTATTACATTTAACATATCTTCTGCAGATTTAATTTTTATTAATTTTGATTCCGGATGATGTGATAAATTAACTGGACCCGATACCAATGTAACATTTGCACCTAAATTACAAGCAGCATCTACTAAAGCATAACCCATTTTACCAGATGAATGATTAGAAATAAAACGAATAGGATCTATTGCTTCTACAGTTGGCCCAGCTGTTATTAATATATTTTTATTTTTTAAAGGCTGCTTAATATTTAAAGTTTCTTTAATAGAAATCATAATTTTTTCTAATTCCGGTAATCTTCCTTCGCCTTTATGTAAACTAGCTAAATCACCAGTTTCAGGATCTAATACAATTTTACCCATATTTTTCAAAGAATCAACAGATTCTATGATTGATTTATTTTGCCACATTTTATAATTCATTGCAGGTGCAAAAATTGTAGGTTGCTCACAAACAGATAATGTAGTCGATACAATTTCATCTGCAATACCATTTGCTGTTTTTGCTAAAATATTGGCAGTTGCAGGCGCAACAACTATTAAGTCTACATTTAAAGATAGTTGAATATGCTCCAATCCTGATTTAGGTGTATCAGGAAATAAATTTGTTAATACTTCATTATTAGTAAGGGCCGCAAATGTTGCTTTGCCAACAAAATTTTCTGCAGAAGATGTCATCATAACTTGAACGTCGGCACCTTGTTTTTTTAATTGTCTAATAATATCACAAGCCTTAAAGGCCGCGATAGAGCCGGTAACACATAATAAAATTTTTTTATTTAGTAATGAATTTATTTTTTCACACATAACATCAAGCCGTCTCTTATTGTTAACATTGTATTATGCACTTTTGAATCATTATTGACAATTTGTGCAGTCTCCATAATTATTTTTGATTCCTTATCTTTTGGATTTAGGACTTCTCCACCCCAAAGCATATTATCTATTACGATAAACCCATTCGGTTTAATTAATTTAATGCATTGGCGATAATAATTTATATAATTATTTTTGTCTGCATCAATAAAGCACATATCAAAACTATTTACTTTAAATTTTTTAATTGATGTAAGGGCGGGCCCAGAATGTATTTTAATTTTTTGTCCATATTTAGATTTCTTAAAAAATAAATTAGCCGTTTCAATGTGATTATCAGCTAGTTCACAGGTATCAATTGTACCTCTATTAGGTAAAACTTCTGCCATTTTTAAAGCGCTGTATCCTGTGAACATACCAATTTCTAATATAGATTTAGATTGAGATAGCAAAATTAGGCTTTGTAAAAAGTTACCTACCTGTATACCACTTATCATTTGCGGTGCAGATGTAACTTTATAAGTATGTTTAATTAAATCCTTTAAAAGATCAGAATCATTATTTGAGTATAATTCACAATAATTTAAAATATCTTTTTTGTTTACTTCTGCAATCATATACCTAGCATCTTATTTAATTCACCTGTTTGTTCTAAATTTAACAAATTATCAAAGCCTCCTATTGGCTTTTTATCAATAATAATCTGAGGAACTGTAGCAGCTCCTGCTATGGCTACTAATTTTTCACGAGAAATATTTTCTTCTTCAATATTAATTTCTTTATATTCAATATCTTTAGATTCTAAGAGTCTTTTTGCAGAAACACAAGAAGGACACCATGTTGTACTGTATATAATTACCATAAATTTCTCCTTTAATTTCATTAAATTTAATATATTAGTTTATAATTATCATCAACCAATATAAAAGGAGGACTAATGTTATTATCTGTTGGGGATCAAGCTCCAGAATTTAAATTAGAAAATCAAGAAGGAAATTCAGTTTCTTTAGATTTATTAAAAGGTAAAGTTGTGATACTATGGTTTTATCCAAAAGCAAGTACGCCAGGCTGAACAGTTGAAGGACAAGGGTTCCGTGATGAGCTCAAAAACTTTTCAGATTTAAATTGTGTTATTATAGGCGCGTCAGCTGATCCAGTTAAAAAACAAAAAAACTTTTTTAGTAAGCAGTCATTTAATTTTGATTTATTATCTGACGAATCTCATGAAATGCTTAAAAATTATGGTGTTTGGGGAAAGAAAAAATTTATGGGTAAAGAGTATATGGGAATTAGCAGGGTTACATATATTATTGATACTGAGGGTACTATTAAAAAAGTATATGATAAGGTGAACACAAAAACACATGCTCAAGATATTTTGAATGATTTATAGAATATATCTTTCTCTATATTTTGTTTCATTTGTTCTAACGCAAACATTTCCAATTCTTGGAACAGATGAAACACTTGATGTTATGACATGGAATGTTGAAAATTTCCCAAAACATAATTCAACTATTAATTATCTTGAAGATATTATAACAGATATTAAGATTGATGTTATTGCCTTACAAGAAATAGCTAGCCAAAATGATTTCAATCAATTAGTTGATAATTTAGATTCTGGCTGGGCTGGTTATAGGTACTCTACAAGTAATTATGGTGAGTTAGCTTTTTTAATTAATACAAATAATATAGATATTCTGCAAAGTCCCTATTCCATATTAAATCAGTATGAACATTACTTTGCATATAGACCACCCTATGTGCTAAAAGTTTCATTTAATAATGAAGAGTTTATTATTATTAATGTACACTATAAATGCTGTGGAGATGGTGATTTAGATAATGACTATTGGGATGAAGAATATAGAAGATTGCAAGCTAATCAAGTATTAAAAAATTATATAGATCTCAATTTCTCTCAAAAAAATGTTATTGTGTTAGGTGATTTTAACGATGATATAAGTGAGGACATAAACAATAATATATTTATAGATATTATAAATGATTATAATAATTTTTTATTTACTGATATAGATATTTCTAATGGCTCTCCCTCTAATTGGTCATTTCCCAACTGGCCAAGCCATTTAGATCATATTTTAGTTACAAACGAATTATATGATAATTTTAATAACGATTTAATTTACACCTTTAGAGTAGATGATTATATGAATAGTTGGGGGCAATATGATAATTATATATCTGACCATAGGCCTGTAGTTATAAATTTTATATTTAGTTTATCAGGAGATCTTAATCAAGATAATAATATTAATATATTAGATGTTACTATATTAATTAACTTTATACTAAATGATATATTTAATTCCAATGCAGATTTAAATGGAGATGATGGATTAAATATAATTGATTTGGTTCTTTTAGTAGATCTTATATTGAATTTATAATAGTAATGAGCTTTATTAATTCAAAAATTAAAGGCCTTATTTTAGTTTCTGCCATAGTATTGATTACAAAAGTGTTTTCAGTTTATTTATATATTGGATCTATTACTTTTGCTATTTTAATAGGGATATTATATAATCATTTATTTCCCATAAATGAACCCTTTAAAGAAGGTGTTAATTTTGTAGAAAAATATTTTCTTAGTATTGCAATAATCTTAATGGGTGCAAATCTAGATGGATCTATTTTGAATACAAACATCTATAAAAATATTTATTTAGTTATTATAATTATTATGGTAGGAATATTTTCATCTTTTATTTTTGGAAAACTTTTCAAATTATCTAATAATTTGTCCTTTCTTATAGGCATAGGAAATGGTGTTTGTGGTTCTGCAGCTATTGTTAGTACATCTTCAATAATTAAACCAAAAAAAGAAGATATTATATTATCTATTTCAATTATCAATATCTTAGGTACAATTAGTATTTTTTTGATACCTATGGTTATTCATTTTTTTTATAAAGGAGACGTAGCTAATCATGGAATTATCATAGGTAGCACTATTCAGGCTATTGGACAGGTTACGGCAGCAGGTTTTATGATGGGTAACGAAATAGGAGAAATTGCAATTCTTATTAAAATGATTAGAATATTAATGCTTATTCCTATATTATTATTATTATTTTCAATTCGTAACTATAAAATAACTAAAAAAATATCTTTCCCATTCCCCCATTTTATAATTGGATTTCTTTTTATATTTATGGCTAGAAATTATGGTCTTATACCATTATTTATGTTACCAGCTATAGAAATAGTTAGTAAATATACTTTACTATTTGCTATGGCGGCCATCGGACTAACAACTCCATTAAAATCTATTTTTAGTAAGGGACTTAAAGTCTTTTTAGTTGGGCTAATTTCTTTTAGTTTACAAATAGTAGTCTGTATTTATATGCTATCATAACTATTAAGACATAATATTTTCAATATCAGAAACATTTTTTGGAATAAAGGCACTTAAATTCTCTGCCCCATTTTTATTAATTAAGATATTATCTTCAATTCTTATCCCACCAAAATCTAAGTAATCTTTAAATTTATTATAGTTTATGAGATGAGAAAATTTTTGTTCTTTCTCCCATTGTGCAAATAATTCTGGTATAAAATATATCCCGGGTTCAACAGTAATACAAAAACCACTTTCCAATTCTTTCCCGAGCCTTAGGAAAGTAATGCCAAACTCAGCTTCTCGTTTAATAGCTTCGCTGTAACCAACAATATCTTCTCCTAATGATTCCATATCATGCACATCAAGTCCAAGCATATGACCTAGGCCATGAGGGTAGAACAAGCCATAGACGCCCTTCTCTAACCCTTCATCTATAGAACCTTTTAATAAGCCTAATTCTTTTAAGCGTTTAATTCCTATATATGCTGACAATTTATGCATTTCTTTGAAGCTAACACCTTCTTTTAGTTGCTTTAATACTACTTCCTGCATTTCTTGTACAACACAATAAATCTCTTTTTGTTTTGTACTAAATTTTCCGTTAGCAGGGAATGTTCTAGTAATATCGCTAGCATAATGTAATTTTGAGTTTGCGCCTGAATCATTGAGTAATAAATCACCTTTTAATATTTTATTATTATAATTTGCATTATGTAAAATTTGACCATCTCTAGAAAATATTATTGGGTACGCTAGTGCCACTGATTTTGATTTTATAATTTTTTCCATTTCTGCGACGACTTCATATTCATACTTACCGGGCTTAGAGCTAGTCATTGATTTTAAATGCATTTCATTAGTTACACTTAAAGCATACTTAATTTCAGATATTTCTTCGTTTCCTTTTATAGATCTTTGTTTTATAATAGCATTAATTAGGGATGGAGAAGATTTTTTTTCTACCTCATTCAACTTTATATCTAGTAATTCATGGATATAAATTTTATTCTCAGCTCTAAATTGAGGAGGATACATCATATTTTTTATATTTTTAACATCATTTTTGAGAGCAGAAATATTTTTAATCTCTTCGGCTCCCGTGCTCTCCCCCCATTGAGTAATCGTTTTAGTTTGACCAATCCATATTATATCATGAATTGTTTTTTCTAACATATAAAAAATAGTTTTATTTTTTTCAATATCTATTAAGCATGCACAATGAGGAAGATCAACACCTATATAGTATAAAAAATTGGAATCCTGTATAAATGGATACGCGTTATGTGAAAAATTCATGGGTGAATTTTGATTGCCTAATAATAATACAAAACCTGTTTTGAGTTCAAAGGCTAGCTGAGTTCTTCTCTTTTGATATATTTTTTGATTAAACATTAGGCTTAATATACAGAGAAAGTTTTTGAAAATCCTCAACAGTTAATTGCTCTGCTCTTTTATCTTTAATTTCTGCTAGGGATTCTATTTCTAAAATATTTTTTAGATTGTGCCTCAATTTTTTTCTTCTATGCTTGAATGCACTTTCAACTAGTAGAGATAAATTTTCGTAATTAATATTAAGATTTTCTTTTGGAATAATTGATAAAACAGAAGAAGTAACCTTTGGTTGAGGATTAAATACAGTATTAGGTATATTGAATTCAAGTTTTAAATCAAAGAAAGATTGCATCATAATACTAATCCTACCATATTTTTTATTATTACTTTTTGCTACAATTCGCTCTGCAACTTCTTTTTGCAGCATTACTACCATTTTTACCCAACGTTTTGTTTGCATAAATTTAAATAAAATTGGAGTTGATATGTTATAAGGGAGATTCCCTATTACCAGAAATTTATCAGGCATGATACTAGCATCAAATTTTAAAATATCTTCATTAATAATTTGGACATTTTTAAGATTTAATTTGTCTAAATATTTACATAGCATTGGATCTATTTCTATTGCTTTTATAGATAAGTCCATCGATGATAATTTTTTTGTAAGTGCGCCGCGTCCAGGTCCCACTTCTAAAACTGCCTGCTCTTTTTCAGGATTCAATGTTCTAATAATTTTAGATATTATATTAGAATCAATTAAAAAGTTTTGGCCCCATTTTTTTCTGATTGGTATATTCAATTGTTCAATTTTGGAAATAGGGAATAAGCATTTTTAGTTGTTATATTAATAACTTCTTCTAAATCAACCTGCTTTATAGCTGCAATTTTTTTAGCAACTTCCGCTACATAGGCTGGTTGATTTATTTTCCCTCTATATGGGATGGGTGCTAAATAAGGCGAATCTGTCTCAATAAGAATATGTTTTAAATCAATATTTTTAATAACTTCTTCTAAATCTTTAACAAAAGTAATCATACCTGTAAAAGATATAAAATAACCAAGATTTATAATTTTTTTAGCAAAATTTAAATTACTTGCAAAACAGTGAATCACCCCACAATTACTTTTACTTTTTAAAATAGTGCTGTACAAATCTTCATCAGCATTTCGACAGTGTACTACTGTTGGTAATTTTAATTTTTTTGCTAACTTCAGCTGCTCTAAAAAAATAAGTTTTTGTATTTTGCTATCTGAAATGTTATAATAGTAATCTAATCCTATTTCTCCAATAGCTACTACTTTTTTATGTAGTGCAAATTTTTCTAATATTTTTAAATAATTTATTGATACATCTTTTGCTTCATGTGGATGAACTCCAACTGATGCAAAAACATTTTGATACTTTTCTGCAATCTCAATACTCTCCTTGGATGTTTTGACGCGATCCCCAATGCAAATCATTTTTTTTACATTAGCATTATGTGCATTTTTCAAGATATTATCTAAATCATCACATAATTTTTTATCATACAAGTGACAATGAGTATCAATCATTCATCTATCCTAGGAAACAATGAACCAGGCGGTTTAATCAATGTTTGAGGCTTTAAGTAACCAAAAGGTTCGATTATATTAGATGATTCAGTAACAGATAGGCTTCTTAGTGTTATATTTGCTTTATTAGGTATAAATGGCAGTAAAAGCTGCGCGCTAATTCTAAGCATTTCAGCTGAAATATACAAACATGTAGCAGCAGGGCTACTATCTTTTTTATCTACTTTAATTAAGTGCCAAGGCTGCTTAGTTTCTAAGTATTTATTAATAGCTCTAATTAATGAAAAAATATTTCCTAGCGCATCATGAATTTTTAAATCCAGCATATTTTGGTCCACTAGTTTTGGAAGGCTGTTTGCAAAATTAATTGCATTTAAATCAATTTTATCATAGATACCAGGACCAGGACATTTTCCATCAAAGTTTTTAAAAATAAGTATGGTTATCCTATTAATTACGTTACCAAAATCATTAGCTAGGTCTGAATTATAGCGCCTAACAAAGGAATCATAGTCATAATTTGCATCTTGTCCTAAAACCATGTTCCTCATTAAGTAGTACCTTAATGCATCAGAACCAAATTTATCAGCTAGGTCTAGAGGTTTAATTACATTACCTAAAGATTTTGACATTTTTGTATCTCCAAACAACCACCATCCATGGGCAAAAATAGTTTTAGGCAATTCAATTCCACAAGCCATTAGCATCGTCGGCCAATAAACACAATGAGTCGTTAGAATATCTTTGGCCATTAAATGATAATTAGCAGGCCAATAAGTATTAAATTTCTGTTCGTTACTATTCCAACCTATTGCAGTTATATAATTTAGTAGAGCATCAAACCAAACATACGTAACATAATCTTTATCAAAAGGTAATTCAATTCCCCATGACAACCTTTTTTTTGGCCTAGAGATACATAAATCCTGCAAATCTTTATTTAAAAAGCCTAAAATCTCATTTCTTCTTGATTTTGGCTTAATAAAATCTTGATTATTATTAATGTGACTAATTAATTTTTTCTGATATTTAGACATTTTAAAGAAATAGTTAGTTTCTTTTAATTTTTTTATTTCTCTATAATTACCTTCTTCAGCTTCTTTTTCAGTAATAAATCTTTCTTCAGAAACAGAATATAACCCTTCATACTCTTTTTGATAAATTTCACCTTTAGTAAAAAGATAATCTAAAACAAATTGTACTTGTTTTGTATGTCTAGTATCAGTTGTTCTTATAAAATCGTCATATTTAATGTCTAATTTTTTCCATGTGTCTTTAAATCTATTAACAAATTTATCAACATGATTTTTTGGAGTGACTTTATTTTTTTTGGCAGCCTCCTGTACTTTTTGTCCATGCTCATCCGTCCCTGTCAAGAAAAAAGTATTGTAACCTTTTGATTTATAATAACGCGTGATTACATCTGCTAAGATTGTAGTATATGCATGGCCAATATGAGGTTCATCATTAACATAGTATAGCGGTGTAGTTATAAAAAATTTATTCATAATAATCAATTTCACAATCATTTTTAGAATTGAACAGAACATTTTTCATTTCAATTACCATAGCAAATGTTCCAATTGCAGAATTTACATTTCTTTTTAATTTGTTATAATTATTTTCTATTACCTCAATACAATTTACATAATTCAAATCTTTAACATGAAGAATGTTTTTGATAATCAGTTTTTCTTCATAATTATTTTTAACACAATTTAAATCATTAAGTATGAAAATAAGTAATTTCATAATTATATCAAATTCTTCTTTATTTGTTCTAAATACATTGTCTATATATTTATGATGCATACTCAAATTTTTATTTTGCATCAAATCCCAAAGAATCTGTTTTGATTTAGCGATTAAATCGTCAATACTCATTAATTTGTCCATAAAATTTAATATAGCACCTAAATTTCCATTAAATAATTTATTAATAACAGCTATACGTTCTGTATTGTAGTCATTTGTTAATAGATAATTATTAATATCATTTATACTTAGGTTTTCAAAGTAAAACTCACAACACCTTGATAATATTGTATTTAAAATTCTATTTTTTTGCGATGTGACTAGTATAAAGATTATTTTCTTTGGAGGCTCTTCAAGTATTTTTAATAATGCATTCCCTGCTTCAGAACGAGGAAAACATAATTTATCTGCTTCAAATATTAAAAAAACTTTATATCCATTGTCACTATTTGCAAGATGGATATTTTTCTTTATATCTCTGATTGAGTTAATTAATATAGTATTTTTTTTCTCAAAAAATATTTTTTTATATGGATACTTCATTTTTTCTTGTTTTTTTTTAATGAGAAGCTCTACTGATTTTTCACTCAAAGCACTTAATGCTGATGCTTTTTTATTAATTGTTTTATCTCTAGGTAATGGTATAATCAAATCTATATTTGGGTGTTGAAAATTTTGAAATCTTTTATTAGAACCATCATGTTCATTAAGTAGAGCTGCAAAAGCTATTGCATGCGCTTCTTTGCCAACGCCCTCATTACCATGGAACAAAAAAGCATGAGGCAAAGTATTATTCTCATGCATTTTACATAATTGTTCCCAATTTTTTTCATTAATAATTAAATTATTATAAATCATTTTTTAATTAACCAATTTTCAGGATTTACTGCTTTATTATTTATCCATAATTGAAAGGCCAGTATATTTTTTTTATTAATTTCCCCAATCTTCTGACCACTTCTAACGATTTGTTCTTCTACTACAATTGGATCAATATGACCGCTATATGCTGATATTGAGTTATCATCGTGTCGAATCATAATTGCCACACCAGTTAAAGGGTCAATAAAATAAACCCCCTCGACAGTTCCTTCATGAATAGAAACAATAGAAACTTTTTCATCATTATTGATTTTATTATTATATTCTTTCCATTTTTTTGTTGTTTTAGGGCCAAATACACCGTAACCAAAATCTCCACTTTTCATATTCATTGTTTTACGCTGAAATTTTTTGACAATATTTTTATTTGGTTTATTTGGATTGATTAAACTTGTTATGTAGGCTAGCTCATCATTTACTATT